>Ga0181571_10002377_pt1 | contig 13949 bp, 6 predicted proteins | sample 101ome_17_FD_132440 | JGI IMG/M metagenome (GOLD analysis project Ga0181571, IMG submission 132440) | Coastal salt marsh microbial communities from the Groves Creek Marsh, Skidaway Island, Georgia - 101407AT metaG (megahit assembly) | ecosystem: Environmental > Aquatic > Marine > Intertidal zone... | reverse complement strand
GTTCGAAATTGGACGACGGCTTGGCGCCGAGGAGGATCGCGAGGCACTCCCCGATGGCCACCGCGTACTCCCCGGCGTCCCTGCGCAGCCCCGGGAGTCGTTCGCGTTCGCACCGTCGCCATCGACCGAGACGCCGAGCGCGTTCCTCGTCGTCGCGTCGTCGCGCCTCCCTCGACTCCCTCTCCGCGATCGAAGCGGGCGCGGCGGGGCCGAGGACGTCGTCGACGAATCGGAGCGCCACGCCCAGCCTCGGGTAGTGCGCGCCGAAGCGTTCGTTCCATTCCTGGAGGGCGCGACACGCGCGGGAGACGAGGCGGTCGGCGTCCTCGACGGGGCCCGGGATCGCCTCCGAGGGATCGGCGCCCGAATCGCGTCCGACGATGGCGCGACGGAGGAACGCGTCCAGGCGTTCCATGTGCGCGTCGCGAAAGTCCCTCGACCGGCGAAAGAGCTCATCCACGATGACCACCGCGTGAAGCCTCGGGCCGCACTCCCTGTGGCGCAAGCATCGGTCCATGAGCGTATCGTGGGCGCGACGCAACGCGACTGCATCGGCGCGGACCTCGCGCTTCAGCGCGCGGAGCAGCTCGGGATCCGGGGCGGATCCCCCGGACTCGCAGGCGAGGGTCACGAGCTCGACGATCCGGGCGTGAGGGTCCGGGGGCGGCTTCGGCTGGCGCCCCCGGCCCGGCCGGCCCGCGAACATGCCTTCCCCCCCCGCCTCTCCTTCCGCGCGCTCGCGCAGTTGCCGGGTCCCAGAAAAAGTTTCGTCCATTTTCGGATTCCGGTCGCCCTCGTCGAAGAGGTTTCGTGCGCCCGAGGCTTGGTCGCGGCGTCGCGGCGACCGACGAGAAGACTCGCGCCGCACATCGACGCGGGGCGCCGCACATCGACGGAGCGCGCCGCGAAGATGTCGCCGCGCCTGGACGATCGCGCGCGACCGCCGATACGCCAGGGGTCCGACGACGATGCCGCCGGCGAAACACGCGACCAAAGGAGGCGTCGTCGCGAGGGGGGAAAGGGAAAGGGGCGCCGCGGGACGAACCTCGGAAGTCTCGCGGCCGTCGTCGCCGCCGCCGCCGCGGGGGCGTGCCTGGCGCCCCGCGGCGCGACCGCGCAGTTCCTCTCCCTCCCGGACACCTTCCTCTCCTCCACCGACCCGTCCGCGCCGTGCCCCGTGGACGTGGACCGACTCCGCCTCGACCCAGGCCTTGGGGTGGCGTGCGACCCCGGGGTTCAGGGCGACGACCTCTGCGACGCGTGCGTGTGCGACTTGGCCCTGCGACTCGCCGAGGCTGGGTATCGCATCACCGGGCCGGACGCGGTGCCTTTCCAGGCGTGCGCGCTGCAGAACCTCCTCGCGCTCCAGCAGCGCGGCGGGCTCAGCATCGCCGGCATGTTGGAGGTCAGCAGGCGCTGCAAGTCCGCCCCGGCGTGCATACGCGAGATATCGGACGACTTTTTCGGCGCGCCCCAAACCCCGAGCGGCGGCGCGGCGGCCCCGACCGCGTCGATCCTCCTCCTCGACGACGACGACGATTCATACGACGACGACGCCGAAGCCGGCCGTCCGATCGACCCGGACTGCGAGGGCCAGGGGTGCGTCCTCGCGGGCCTCGTCGCGTCCGCTCCCCGCTCGCCCGACTCTTCTTCGCCCCGACGTTCCCCGACACAGCTGGCGTCGCCGCCGCCAAACGTCTTCGCCGCGTCCATCGCCGCGCCCGTCGTCCTCGGCTGTTTCCTCATCTGGCTCGTCGCGTTCTGCGTAGGTCGGGAAAGGCGTCGCGCGAGACTCGCGGGGGCGTTCGGGCCAGTCTCGGTCGGGGGGGCTGGCGGTGTCGGGGCTGGCGTCGACACGGCCGGCGGGGTATCGACACAGCTGGCGGCCGGGGTATCCGGGGGTATCGGCGAGGTCCGGTTCGACGATGTCGTCGTCGTCGCCGGCGCCGGGGGACGCGCAAGCAAGGGCCCTTCTCGACGGCTTCTCGACGGCGTCTCCGGAACGTGCCGCCGCGGGGAGCTCCTCGGTTTGCTCGGCCCCAGCGGCGCCGGCAAGAGCACCCTCCTCAACGTCATCGCCGGGCGCGTGGACCTCGTCCGCGGGATGCGCCAGACGGGGGGCGTCGTCGCTCTGGACGATGTTCCGACGCGGTCCAGGCGCCTGTCCCGGCAGGTCGCCTTCGTCCCTCAGCACGACACCCACCTCCCGCCGTACCTCACCGTCTTCGAGACGGTGATGTACTCCGCGGAGCTTCAGCTCCCGTGGTTCACGTCCACGAGCGATAAGCGCGCCAAGGCGCTCGCGGTTCTCGACGAGCTTTCGCTCGCGTCGGTGGCGGATTCGCGAGTGGGCGCGGACGACGGCGGCACCGGGGGTGGCGGCACCGCCGTACGATCCACCGCGAAGGTTCTGGTGGAATACGCCGCGACGTCGCCAGTCGTCGGGGCGATGTGCCGACGCGTGTCGTCGTCGGCCGGGTCCGGTCGCCTCGACGACGAAAGTGCCGGACGAACGTCGGAAAACAACGCTGGAGAATGTAGAAAAACGACCTCGGACCACCCTAAGGTGTTTCGGGGCACCGGTTGCGTCAGCGGCGGGGAGCGCCGCCGCGTGTCCGTCGCCATGGAGCTCGTCACCGGCCCGGACGTCTTGGTCCTCGACGAACCCACGAGCGGTTTGGACGCGCACGCCGCAGCCGCGATGGTCCGGACCCTGCGCCACCTCGCGACCGGGGGCACCGGGCGCGTGGTGATCTTCTCGGTGCACCAGCCGTCGCCCAGGGCGTTTAGGGCCATCGACAACGTGATCTTGCTGGGGCCCGGGGGGAAACGGCTGTGGTCCGGGGCGCCGAGAGACGCGGATGAGTTTTTCACCGGCGCGGGTCTCCCGTGCCCGGAGGAGGATCTCGACGGGGGCACCACGGCCGGGGGGCTCGATAACGTCGACGTCGACGGGACGATCGCCGAAGGGTTCGGGGGGATGCGGAACATCGATCCCGGATCCTCGCGCGCTCTCGCCGCGGGGCTGTCGATCCCACCCACCGCTCGGTCGTCGTCGTCCTCCTCCTCCTCCTACCGGGTGGACGTGTCCGAGTGGATGCTCGAGGTGGCCGCCTGCCCCGCTCGCCGCGCTGTCCTCGCCGCCGCCGCCGCCGCCGCCGCCGCCCCTTCGTCCATGTCCACCCCGAGCTACGCGAAGGCCCCGTCGGCCTCCGCCTCAGCGCCCTTCTCGCCGACGCCGCCCCCCCAACCGGAACCCGCCGCTAAAACCCTCCGGCACCGCTCGTGGATCACCGAGACGCGCGTGCTGCTCGGGCGCGCGGGACGGACGATCGGCAGGGATCCGTCCCTCCTCGTCGCGCACCTCTTGGTGGCGTCCATGACGGCCGTGGTGCTCGGATGGCTCTACCTCGACTCCCCCAAGTCCCTCGCCGGGTTTCAGAACCGCGCCGGCGGCATCTTTTTCACTCTCGTCTTCTTCGGACTGGGGTCCACGTCAGCCGCGGATAGGCTCGCGGCTGAGTCGGCGACGCGGGCGAGGGAGATCCAGTCCGGGTACCACGGCGCGGGGTCCTACGTGTTGAGCGCGTTGGTGACGGACGTGGCGTGCCTTCGAGCGCCCGCCGCCGCCGCGTACGCCCTCGTCTTCTACTTCCTCATGGGTCTCAAAGCGGAGGCTTCGGCGTTTTTCACGTTTCTCGGGGTGCTCGAGCTGTTCGTGGTGTGCACCGCGGCGATGTCGTCGCTCGTGTCCCTGTGCTTCGACGTCCCCGCCGTGGCCAACCTCATCGCCACCAGCCTCCAGCTGCTGGGCGCCATGTTCGGCGGCTTTCTCGTGTCGATTCAAAACGTCGCGCCCTACCTGCGGTGGATCCAGTGGCTCAGCGTGTATCGATACGCGTGGGGCGCGATGCTCGCGTCGGAGATGGACGGCCAGACGTTCCTCTTCGACGTGAACGACTTCGAGGGCGCCAGGGTTCAGATGCAGGTCGGGGGTCAGACCTACCTGAACACCTTCGCGCTCAACCCGAGGAACGTGCCGAGGGACGCCGCGGCGCTCGGAGGGATATTCGCCGCGCTGGCGCTTGCGTGTTGGGCGAGGCTTCACCTGAGGTTCGCCACGCAGCGGAGCTGAAACTTTTACGAAGGTACGAAGGTGGTAGCCAGCCGAGCGGGTCGATGGAAACCTTTGGCCGGTTCGGGTTCGGGCGGCGGTGGGAGTCGGGTCGGTCGTTCGGTCGGGTGAGGGTTCGCGTAGCTCGATTTGTCTGTTTGCCACGTGCGTTTGGGTCGTCTGCGTCTGTTCCTATCTGTGCTGTTCCGCGAGCAGGCCAGAACTAACAACTGACAGGAACCCGATGATTTTCGGAAGCGACGAATTTCCCGCCCAGAAGGAAGGATCTGGCGGGCAGTCGCCTTAGCGCGCGTGCGGTCGGAGGGTTCCCGAGGTTCGTCGCATCCGAGGCTGCCGGGATGGCTGGAGATGGATCCGCGATGGTGGCGGGGCGCGCGCAGGCCGGACCCGAGGCGGGGGTCGACCGCCTCGCGAAGGAGATCGAGGATCTGCGCGACCAGATTGCCGCGCACCACGATCCCTCCAAGCCGAAGCAGAAGCCGCAGGATTCCGCGCGTCAGCAGGGGGGAAGCTACCGCGGGATTCAGAAGAAGAGCGAGAACGCGTGGAGCGCGTCCATCTTCGTCACGTGCCTCGACAGGCAGTGGATGCTGGGAACCTTTCCCACCGCCGAGCTCGCGGCACAGATGTACGACGCCGCGGCGCACGTGGTCTTCGGAGACGACGCGTGCTACAACTTCCCCGACGCGCCCAACCACGACCCGCCCCTCGCAACGGACGTCGCGCAGGAGCAGCTGAACAGACGCCCGGGAAAGCGCACGACGTGCGCGGAATGCGGGCAGGAGTGTCCCGTGAAGAACAAAAACTGCTTCGTGTGCAGGACGCCGCTGAAGGCGTTCAACGTGATGAAGGGGGTGCAGCGCAGGCTACTGCCCGGCGCGACGCGCCCGAAGTTCATGGCGGTCTTCTCCCTCGGGGGTAGGACGACGACGCTCGGGACGTACTGGACCGAGGAGGAGGCGGCGTATCACTACGACCGGGAGGCTCGAACCGTTCACGGAGACTGCGACGACCCGGCGAAGCAGCGGTGCAACTACCCGTCCTTAGAGGCCGCCAAGGAGGCTGCGGAGGCGGCGCTTCGGAAGCTGGAGGAGGAGAACGGCGGCCCACTTCCCAAGATTCACCCCAAGACGAAGAAGAACAAGATCGTCAAGGGCGGCGTCGCGTGGAGGGTGGTGTCGAGCGGGGCGAAGCCCGAGGACGAAACGAGGAAGAAACGGAGGGATCACTCGTCGAAGGCGTCCAAGGGAAAGGGGGGAAAGAAAGGGGCGAAGAAGCGCAAGAGAGCCACGCACGGGGACGGGGACGGGAGGCTGCGACGCGGGGTCCGGGCCGCCAAGGACGCGGTGAAGAGCGGTGGTTTGGACCTTTCGGCGGCGTTCGCGAAGAAAAAGATGGACGTCAAGTCGATGCTCTTCGGGAACCTCCTCGACGTCGACGGCGCGCCGGCGTAGAGACTTTCGACGAAGGGAAAACGAGACGGGATCACGGCGGGTGAAACGCCACATCACATAAGTCTATCACATCTCGTTCGGGTCACACCGGGAGCGCCGGGGGTTCTTTCGTCGGCGCCTCGGCGTCGCCAGCCGGCGCCGCCTCCCCGTCGGTCACCCCGCCGCCGCCGCCGCCCGCCATGAACGACCCGATCTTGCCCAACATCCCCCCGGGCTTGCCGATCCAGTTACCGTCAGCATCGTACTCCGGCTCGTCCTCGTCGTCCTCGTCGTCCGCGACGACCGCCTCGGCTTCCAGCCCAGCCGCTATCCTCGCCTCGCGCGCCTCCTCCAGCTCCTTCTGCTTCGCCAACACCTCTGGGTCCCTCGCCGCGCGTTCCTCGTTCGCCCTGTCCATGAGCTCGCTGTTCAGCCCTATGAGCTTCTCGACCACCTCGCCGTGCTGACGGAGGTTGACGCTGAGGACGTGGTTAGCCTCCAGGAGCTTATCGCGCTCAGTCGTCAACGCCGCGAGCGAACGGCCCGCGTCGTTCGCGCTAAACGTTCCACCCCCCTGGGCACCCCCCTGGGCACCCCCCTGGGCACCCCCCTGGGTCACCCCCGCGCCGCCGCCGGTCCCTCGCGAGACGTGCGCCGCCATCTCGTCCCGTTCCCTCGTCACCGCCTGCAGCCGCTGCTGCAGGTCGCGGAGGTCCTGGGCCCTCCGCTGGGTCTCCTGCTGTTGGACCACGGCTTTGGTGCGCAGTTCGAGGAGCTCGCGCGTCGCGGCGGCCGCCGTCTCGGCCGCCGCCTCGGAGCCGCGCGCGGATTCCTCCAGCGACGCCGTGCGCGCATCCGCGGCGGCCCGCGCGGCGGTCTCCCTCGCCAACGCCGCCTCCGCGCTCGCTTTGCCCGCGTCCACCGCTCCCACCGCATCGGCGCAGGCGTACACTAACCTGACGACGGCGTCGGGGTCCGGGGCCCCGGACGCCGGGTCCCGCAGGCGCTCCGAGGTGAGCTGCGTCAGCTCCTGATGCGCCCAACCCGTGCGCTGGTCCCACATGCTCCGCTGCGCGTCCGGCAGGGACGCGGCCGCGGTCTGCAGTCGCCTGATGTGGGACGCGAGCGAGAGGATGAGCCTCGATGCGTCGGCTTCCGAAGCCGCGCAGAGCTCGAGGCTGCGGAGCGCCTTGGCATCCTCCTGCGCGGAGTTGTGCAGCTGCCTGCACTCCATCGCCGCGGACGGTCCGCTCGGGGCGCGAGGCGCGCGGCGGAGGATTCGTGCGAGGCGGGGGAGGTGCCCCGACCCTACGCTCGGCACCTCTGTTCCCCCCGAAAACTCGACTGCACGCTTATACTCTGCACGCTTCGAACGGGAACTTGCTTGTCGTCCCACGTGGCAGCATTGGAGCGTCAGTCGGTGGGGTCTCAGGGGTCGCAGGGGGCGGGGTCGATGAGCGCGGTCGGGGCGTCCGCATCGTCGGGAGTATCGCACGAGCGACTCGCGTGGCGCGCGAGGGTCGCCGGCGTCGCATCCACCGGCGCGCGGCGGGCCCTCCTTGTTCGTGCACCCCGCGGGCCACGTCGTCACAACGGTTCACGGCCCGTGGCGGAAGGAGCGTCGAGGCCCCGGACTCGTCGCCGCGAGGTCGACAGCGACACCCGCGGCGATGGGCTGTTCAACGCGTTCGAGAGCAACGTCAACGCGTTCCTTCGACTCGTCAGGGACACGACAGGGGCCAGGGCGTCTCCCTCCTTCGTCCGCGGGCTCATCGAGAACACCCTCACGGACATAACGAGACGGCGAGTGTCGGTGGCCACGTTGAGGCTCTACCCCGACGGCGTCGTGCTAGAGGGCCTGGCGATCGGCGAAAACCTCACCGTGGATAAGCTCCTGGTGCGAGCCAAGCTCGCACCCCTGCTGGACGTCATGGGGGAGTGGCAGACCGCCGCGGAGGGCGCACCCGCGCCCGAGATTTACATCGATTCGGTGCGAACCCGCGGCGTGCGCTGCGTGGACACGGATTTCGACGGCTTACGCGACGCGTTCGACCTCTACGTGCACGCGCCGGGCGCCATCGTCATTCGGTCCCTGAAGCTTTACGACCTCACCTTCGACATCGCCCCTCACGCGTCGTTCGAGGGCAGGGACGTCGCGCCCAAACGGAGGCTCCTTCGACTCGCAGCGTTGGCGCTGGGAACCGAAGACGACCCGGTGGATTCGAGAAAGCCGGCGTCGTCGCTCGCGGGGTGCGTGTCGAAGCTGCTGGAGCCGGGGCGCGTGGCGATCGAGGCTGGGGTGGACGTGCGACGCGCGGAGGCTCGCGCCGGTCTTCGACGGTCGTCGTTCGACGAGGGCGTGAGCTACGGCGACGCGAAGGGCCCGGAAGGTACCGCGTACTACCCCGGGACGAAGATTTTGAAGACGAGCGCGGCGACGCCGCCGCGGGGGCGGAAACCGGCGGAGAACAGGGACCCGTTCGCGGCGCTTCGCGGGTTCGTTCCCCCCGCGCTGATGGAACAGGTGGATAGCAACCTGAGGCAGTACGCCCCGGAGGTCATAGCGGGTCTGAACGCGTCGCAGGCTGTGTTTGAATCCATCGGCCCGACGGTGCTCACGGATGTCGCCGCGGTGGCTGCCAAGGGAGCAGAGCTGGCGCGCGCCGCGGACCTCGCCGGGATCACGCGCGTGGGGTCGTCCGGGGAGGTGCTCCTCGACGTGTCCGTGGTGTCCGCCCTGGTCGCGGCGGGTCTGACGGACAGGCGGTGGGTGGCGGACGGGGGTAAGCTCATGGTGAAGCTGGTAGAGTCCGGGGTTGGCGCGGTGCTTTTGGAAAAAGCCGAGCTATTGCGGGTGCTCGCCGAGCGGAGGCTCATCACCCGGCTGCTCGACCTCGAGCTCATGGACGCGCTTCTCGATCGTCCGGAGATGACCAAGGAGATGTTCCGGAGCGGGGTGGTGAAAGGTGTGCTCACCAACGGCGTCCTCGAGGCACTGCTGGCGGCTGGCAAGGAGGATGTCGTCTGCGGGTTGTTGCGGTCGGGGATGCTGGAGATTCTGATGGACACGGGCCTGCTGCCGCGAATGATGACGTACGAGAGGGATCCGGGAGAGATTGTCGTGCCGCCGACCGGGTCCGTGGACCTCAGCGTGGACGAGGGCTGATGGCGACGTGCGAGCAGAGGGTCGTAAACTTTTAGGAGCAAAAATCATGTCGACGCTACTTCGGTTCTATGTCTACTACGTGTGCTATGCGCTACGGCTAACGGTTTCGAGCCTTTCAGAACATGCCTCGCAGCGGGTTGTTCGCGGACATGCCTCCGTCGTCGCCCGCGTCTTTCCCGTGTCTCTTCCGTTTGTTTCGCAGAAGCGGGTTCATATCCGCCGTCGGCTCCTCCTCCTTGAACAACCGCCCCATGTACGCCGCTATCCCCTTGTCCCTCCTCTCCTTGGCGACGTGCGCCGCCATCTGCTCCTTGGACATGACCGGTTCAACGTCAACGTCGATTGCGTCCTTGGCCTTGGCCTTGGGTTTGCCCCCCTTGGCGTCGGGATCGCCCACCACGTGCCCTGCGCCGGCTTCGTGTCCGACGCCCTTCCGGTCAGCCTTGGCCCACGCCCCGAGGGGCTCGACGGGGCCCTCTCGGTCCTTTCCCAGGCCGGTGCCCTCGGTCCATCCGGCCTTCTTGAGCATGCGGAACCCGACGTTGTCGGCGCCGATCTTCGGCGCCGCCCTGGTGGGCTTGCCCCGGGCGCTTCGCGGGATGGGGCTGGGCGCTTCGTTGCCACCTCGCCGTCTAGGCTGGACCGCTGTCGACACGCCGCGCCGCCCCTCGGCTCCGTCCCCGGACCCCCGGCCCCCGGCCCCGGCCCCGGCCCCGCCGACGGATGCGGACGTTTCGTATCCGGTCCCCGCGGCGTCGGGGACGATGGCACCCCCGGCCCGGAACACCGGGCCGGGCGGGTCCATGATGCCGAGAGATTGTGCCGTTGTCCAAGTCCTCCTCCGGCTTTATTTTAGTGCTTTCTTCAGATCCGCGGCCACTACGCGACGGCGCGACGACGCGACGACGCGAGATCCGAAACGCGGGGGGTTTGAGCGAGGAGAGAGGGTACGAAGATGAGCCGGGAGATCTGCAAGTACTACATGCACGGGGCGTGCAACAAGGGCGCCGCGTGCCGGTTCAGCCACGACATTCAAGCGCCCAAGTCGACGGTGTGCACCTACTACCTCGCGGGCAACTGCTCGTACGGCGATAAGTGCAGGTACGATCACGTGCGACCCGCGGGAATCCAGGGCCCGCCCGCGGGCCTAAACCGACCGGCGCCGCCCATGACCGTGCCCCGCCCCAACGTGGGAGGCAACATCAGCGCGGGCGCGCGAGAGTTCGTCCCCCTGAACGCCATGATGGGAGGCATGAGCGTCGGGGGGGCCAGGCCCTTTCACCCTTCCGCGCAGGCTCCCGCGTGGCAGCCGGCGCCCCCAGGGGGCGGGTACCCTCCACAGGGCGGCGGCGACGAGCAGGATGACTGGGGATACGAGGACGAGGACGGCAACTGGGTGTCCTTCAACGAAGGTTCCGGCAAGGAGGAGGTCGAGTTTCTCAAGAGCCAGCTGCCGAGCGAGGACGACTTTCTCGACGGCCTGGGCGCGGACACCGGGCCTCACCGCGAGGAACAGGACGGCGGCGGCGACGAGTGGGGTTACTACGACGACGCCGGTGAGTTAACGCGCCCCGTGCATCCCGACCCCCACCTCGAGCCCTGTTCCGCCGTGCTTTTTTGCAAAACGCTGACGCTTTTCCCTTTTTATCCCTAACCTTCAATCTCACACAGGCAACTGGGTCGGATTCGGCGGAGAGGTTGATTCTTATCTGCACGCGCAGCAGGGAGGAGCACACGGCGGACAGGTCAGATGAGCGCCGTCTCGCGCCTAACCCAAACGACACTCGTCCGCGGCTGTTGTACCACTTGACACGATTCGTTTCAAAAACCATTATTTTTCTCCACCCGAAACTTCAACGTCAAAGAGGCCGTCGACTGGACGAGTTCCTTTCGGGGGCCTCCGCGACGTCTGGCTGGGGCAACAAGACGCGAGCGAGAACCACCCGTTCGTGCCCCCTAGCTAGAAGTGTACACCACACATACAATGTAATCCATGAAACCCTTCTATGAGAGTGAAGTCTCACACCTTTTCCCCACGTGCGGCGCAGGCTAGCGACGGCACACTCAGTCAGGACACGGCTGCGCCCGACGCTTTCGCGCCGCCTCCCGTGTCCCAGGAAGAGGCTGAGAGGCTCCGGATCGAAGACGAGCGCACGGCGGCGTCGGCTAAGGTCGAGTGCGGGATTTGCCTCGAGATTGTCCACGAGAAGCCCAGGATTGGGGAGAGGAGATTCGGTCTCCTATCCGGCTGCGACCACCCTTTTTGCCTCGGGTGCATACGCGACTGGCGCGACGGGGGCGTCGTGAGGGAAGCCACAGAACAAACCTCCGGGGCCCTGGAACAGGCGAGGAAGTGCCCGCTGTGCCGAACGCAGTCGCATTTCACCATCCCATCCACGCACTGGCCAAGAAACGCGGAGGAAAAGGACGCAATAATCGGAGAATATCGAGCGAGAATGGATCGGATTCCGTGCAGAAACTTCGACTACGGGGATGGTCACTGCCCGTTCGGGAGCAGCTGCTTCTACGCGCACGTGTACCGGGACGGGACGAGGGAATCCCACGAGATTCGCAAGACGACTGACGCGGAGGGTAACCTAAAAATCGTGGGCGGTGCGAGGCTTTCGGATTGGCTCGACACGAAGCAGGGGCGGCGCGCTTTCAGGTGATGGAGACTGCGTTAGGGTGTTGAAAATGGACATTAAAAATGATATTGACAAAAAGAATGATGCGTGAGTAATACGCTCGCAGCAGTTTCACCCGCGTTATTTCGCAGCTGCTGCGCCAAAGCGTCCCCCCGAAGTTCGGGGCCGCCAGCGATGTGGAAATAAAAATATCGCTCATGTTACGCTCGATGAATCACCGAGCCCATTAGGTCTCGAATTGTTTGAATCCCCTTACGGCTCGTAGCTGAGAATGGGCGAGAGCCACTTCTCCGCCGTCTTGAAGTCCTGGCCCTTGCGGTCCGCGTACTCCTTGACCTGATCCGCGGTGATCTTGCCGACGTTGAAGTACTGGGAGCACTTGCCCGCAAAGTAGAGGCCAGAGACGGAGGCGGAGGGAAGCATCGCAAAGGATTCGGTGAGCTCCACCCCAATCTCCTCCTGCACCTTCATGAGATCCCACATCGTAGCCTTCTCGGTGTGATCGGGCTGGGACGGGTAACCCGGCGCGGGGCGGATGCCCTGGTACTTGACCTTGAGCAGGTCCTCGCAGTTAAATTTCTCATCCTTGGCGTATCCCCAGTGCTCCTTCCTGACCTTCTCGTGCATGAGCTCGGCGAAAGCCTCGGCGAGGCGATCCGCCAGCGCCTCCGCCATGATGTAGGAGTAGTCGTCGTTGGCAGCCTTGAACTCGGCGGTGAGCTCGTGGAGGCCGATACCCGCGGTGGCGACAAACATGCCGAGGTAATCCTTCACGCCGCTGTCCTTGGGAGCGATAAAGTCGGAGAGCGCCATGTAGGGCTCGTCCACGTCCTTCTCAGCCTGCTGGCGGAGGGTGTGGAAAGTGTGCGTCTTCGTGGTCCTGGACTCGTCCGCGTACACTTCGATGTCGTCGCCGACGGAGTTGGCGGGGTAGAAGCCGATGATACCGTTGAGCTTCAGCCGCTTGTTGTCCATGATGGACTTGAGCATGCGCTGCGCCTCCTCGTAGAGCTTCTTCGCCTCGGCGCCCACAGTCTCGTCGTTGAAAATCTTGGGGTAGCCGCGGTTGGGGTAGCGCCCGCGGAGCTGCCAAACCTGGAAGAAGGGGTTCCAATCGATGTAGTCGATCACGTCCGCGATGGGCACGTCCACGAGCGCCTTCACGCCGGTGAACTGGGGGGTCACCGGGGTGTGCTCCGGGGACTTAAAGTCCACGGCGCACTTCGCCGCCGTGTCGCGCGCCTGGCTGATGGTGAGGTACTTGCGATCCTCGAGGCCGGCGTAAAACTCCTCGCGCATCTCCGCGTAGGTCTCGTTGATGTCTTCGAGGTACTCGCCGCGCTTGTTCTTGTCCATGAGGGTCTGAGCCACGGGAACGGCGCGGGAAGCGTCGAGGACGTGGACCACGCCGCCAGAGTAGTTGGGCGCGAGCTTAACCGCGGTGTGCATCTTGGAGGTGGTGGCGCCGCCGATGAGGAGGGGAATCTTCATGCCCTCAGCCTCCATAGCCTTTGCCATGTCCACCATCTCGTCGAGAGACGGGGTGATGAGGCCGGAGAGGCCGCAGATGTCCGCGTTGTGCTCCTTGAGGGCATCGATGATCTTGTCCTTGGGGCACATGACGCCGATGTCGATGACCTTGAAGTTGTTGCAGCCAAGCACGACGGCGACAATGTTTTTGCCAATGTCGTGCACGTCACCCTTGACCGTGGCGATGAGGAACACGCCCGCGTTGGACGCCTCGCCGCTGCCGCCGTTGAGCCTCTTCTCCTCCTCCATGAAGGGAATCAGGTGGCCCACGGACTTCTTCATCACGCGGGCCGACTTGATGACCTGGGGCAGGAACATCTTACCGGCGCCAAAGAGGTCGCCGACGACGTTCATGCCGTCCATGAGGGGACCCTCGATGATCTCCAGCGGGCTCTTGTAGTCGCCGTTGGTGCGGCACTCCTCGGTGTCAGCGATGCAGAACTCGTCGATGCCCTTGACGAGCGCGTGCTCGAGGCGCTTGCCGACGGTCTGGTTGCGCCACGCCTTGGCGTCATCCTTCTTGGTAGTGCCGGCGCCACCCTCGGCACCCTTCTTCCGGAGCGTGGTGGGCTTGGACTTGGGATCAAGGGTGGCGGCGAACTCGAGCATGCGCTCGGTAGCGTTGGAGCAGCGGTTCAGGAGGACGTCCTCGACGTACTCAAGGAGCTCCTTGTCAATCTTCTCGTAGACGTCCTCCTCAACCTGAGCCGCGTTCACGATGCCCATGTCCATGCCAGCCTTGCAGGCGTGGTAGAGGAACGCGGAGTGGAACGCGCGGCGCACGGGCTCGTTGCCGCGGAAGGAGAACGCGAGGTTCGACACGCCGCCAGAGATCTTGCATCCAGGGCACAGCCGCTTGATCTCGCGAGTGGCGTTGATGAAGTCGACACCGTAGTTGTTGTGCTCCTCCATGCCAGTGCCGATGGTGAGAATGTTGGGATCGAAGATGATGTCCTGGGGGTTGAATCCCACCTTCTCAACCAGAAGCTTGTACGCGCGGCAGCAGATGCGCACCTTCTCGGCCTCAGTTGCGGCCTGGC
>Ga0181571_10002370_pt1 | contig 13963 bp, 10 predicted proteins | sample 101ome_17_FD_132440 | JGI IMG/M metagenome (GOLD analysis project Ga0181571, IMG submission 132440) | Coastal salt marsh microbial communities from the Groves Creek Marsh, Skidaway Island, Georgia - 101407AT metaG (megahit assembly) | ecosystem: Environmental > Aquatic > Marine > Intertidal... | reverse complement strand
CCATTATTCAAAAACGATTCATATTGCTCCCGCTCAGGGGGGTACATGTCGCCATCGGCATGGCGTGACTCGATGTAATACCGGTATAAACCATAGGCCTCATCGTCAAGGATTGATTCAGATCTCTCTAATCGCAGATCCAAATTGCGACGCTCGATGCGCCGCTGCGTGCGGCCCGGCCTGAACTCGTTGACGCGCACGCGGGAGGCAATGCAAGCATTGCACTTACTGCAGTGCGGGCGATAAACGTGATCGCCACTGCGACGGAAACCCAGTAGAGACAGCTGCGTATACAGTGCCTGGCTGAGCTTCTGCCTGGGGTCTACGAATAGCGTCGTCGCCTCTTCGTCGGCGAGGTAGGAGCAGCGATGGGGAAAGGTGGTGTAAACCTTTATCTCCCGCAACGACGCCGTCACAGCAGGCTCTCCACGTTCCGCGGGACTTGCCCACGCAGGCGGACATCCAGCGGTTCAGGGAATGCGGGCAAAACGCAGTGGGGATTGCTGATAATCGTCGCCATGGGTTGCTTTATAGCGCGCCGTAACGTTTTTTCAAAGTCTTGGCGCGACATTAGTGTTGCGCCGAGTGATTCTAAATGGGGGTTATGAACCTGACAGTCTATAAGGCCAATGTCGTTCGCCGCGCAGAGCCGGGCAAGCGCGACAAACGCTGCTTTCGATGCGTCAGTCTCTGTGTGAAACATAGATTCCCCGAAAAAGGCGTCGCCGATCAAAAGGCCGTAAAGGCCCCCAACCAACTCATGTTCGGCGAAAATTTCGATCGAGTGCGCAACGCCCAATTGGTGCAGCGTCACATACGCTCGCTCCATCTCCCGGGTGATCCAGGTATCGTTATCGAACACCTGATCATGGCGCGCTTGGGCACAGGACCTGATGACGCGACTGAAGTTGGTGTCATAGCGGAGTGACCAGCCACTCTTGCGGAGCGTTTTTCTCAGCGATCGGCTGAGGTGCACGTCGCTGGGGCGAAGCACCATCCGTGGGTCAGGTGACCACCACAGAATTTCCTGGCCTTCCTCGTACCATGGGAAAATTCCCTGCACGTAGGCCAGTAACAGTGTGGCAGATGAGAGATCGCCCCCATGAGCCAGAAGCCCATTAGGCTCCGACAGTGCGCGGGTTGTGGGAGGGAATGGGTTTGCTGCCACTTCAGCTTTGGTTGAGTCCGTCGAGGTACTTTTCAGCATCCAGTGCCGCCATGCACCCAAAGCCCGCCGAGGTAATCGCCTGTCGATAAATGTGATCAGCGACGTCGCCTGCCGCAAAAACGCCCTCGAGACTGGTGTGTGTTGCGCAGCCTTCTGTGCCCGAATGAACGGTTAAGTAGCCCCCCTCCATATCCAATTGGTCAATGAATAAGTCGGTATTGGGTTTGTGGCCAATGGCGATAAAGACGCCGGAGAGTGAGATTGAATCACAGTCATCGGGCGCCAGCGTCGAACGTATGCGAATGCCATTGACGCCACTGTCATTGCCGAGCACTTCATCTAATGTGCGATGCCAGTGCGTCACGATTTTGCCTTCCTCCACTCGCTGCATCAGGCGGTCCTGTAGGATTTTTTCGGCGCGTAGGCTGTCTCGGCGGTGAACGAGATGGACCCGGGAGCAAAGATTGCTCAGGTAAAGCGCTTCTTCCACCGCGGTGTTCCCGCCGCCGACAACAGCAACCTCCTGATTGCGGTAGAAAAACCCGTCGCAGGTTGCGCATGCACTGACGCCTTTGCCCATATAGGCACTCTCCGATGGCAACCCAAGATATTGGGCGGAGGCTCCCGTCGCAATAATAAGCGCGTCGCAGGTGTATTCCGAGGTGCCTTTCAGCTGAAATGGACGTTGTTGGAGATCGACCGATTCTATGTGATCAAAAAGAACACTGGCCTCCAAGCGCTCTACATGTGCCTGCATCTGCTGCATCAGTTCCGGCCCCTGCAGGTCATGACTTCCGCCAGGCCAATTTTCCACTTCGGTAGTCGTGGTCAGCTGTCCCCCCTGTTGCAGCCCCGTAATAACTACCGGGCTGAGATTGGCGCGCGCGGCATAAACGGCTGCGGTGTAGCCGGCAGGGCCTGACCCCAAAATTATCAATCGGTGGTGGGAAGCATTGCTCATGATGGTGTTCCGTTACAGCGAGAAGGCGGGAATGTGTTGTCGACAAAGGGTAACGTAGGTCGTCCAGAGAGGCCAGAAGAACAGCGCCCGCTAAGCAACTACCGTCTCCCAAACTTCCCATAAACCAACGGGAATTCATGCCATTACAAAAATAAACAGTTGAGCGCCTGTGCTAACATGATGCTTTGCGGGACAGGTCGTGAAGTGGTGGCTAGCAAGGGAAAAACCGCTGACAAAGTGGAGGGCGCTGATCAGGCCCCAGGTCGGCGGCGCATCCGTGATGTCTTGTTTATCAGCGTCGGCGCTGTCTGCCTTTTCGTTCTGATGTCGTTGGTAACCTACAGTGAGCTCGACCCCAGCTGGTCGGCGAGTGGCACCGGTGGTGCCATTGAGAACTTGGGTGGCGTTACAGGCGCGTTTCTTGCCGATGTTTTCTACGCTCTGATCGGCGCTGCCGCCTATTTAGTCCCTCTGTTGCTCGCCTATCGCGCGATATCGCTCCTGTTCACCGAAGATCGACGCGAAGCAGTTGACTGGCAAATGTTTGGCCTGAGGACGTTGGGTTTATTGCTTTTGGTTGTCTCGGCGACCGCCCTGCTGGCGCTGAATGACGGCGGGGCGTCGGGCTTGCCCCAAGGAGCTGGCGGTATTTTAGGTGGGGCCATTGGACAGGGATTTGATCAAGCCTTCAACCCAGTGGGTGCCAGACTGGTCTTGGTGACGTTATTTTTGCTGGGACTGACGGTATTTGCCGATATTAGTTGGTTGAAAGTGATTGACTGGCTCGGCGCGAAAACGCTGTCTGGTGGATCCAATATCAAGCAGGGGTTATTGGAGAGAGTCGATCAACTACGCGATCGACGCGCCAGAGAAAAGCAGCTCGAAGAGCGCAAGTTGCAGATAGAGCAGCACGTTGCCAAGGAAAAGAAGCGGGCGCCACCCAAGATCAAAGCCCCCAAGCCTGTCAGCGCCACCGGCGCCAAGGTTGAGCAGGAGAAGCAGAAGCCGCTGTTCGATATTCCTGTATCCGGTGAGGTGCCGCCGCTTGATCTGCTAGACGCACCCAGCGAAATAGGGCAGCGAGGATATTCTGCTGCAGAGCTCGAGTCGTTGTCGCGGCTGCTAGAGCTCAAACTAAAGGATTTTGGCATCATCGCGGAAGTGGTTGCGGTCTACCCGGGGCCTGTGGTGACGCGGTTTGAAATCCAGCCCGCTGCTGGGGTCAAAGTTTCTAGAATATCAAATTTAGCCAAGGATTTAGCGCGATCTTTGGCAGTGATTTCTGTGCGGGTAGTGGAGGTCATTCCGGGCAAGAGTGTTGTCGGCATTGAAATCCCGAACGCAGATCGTCAGACCGTCAATTTTCGTGATGTGCTGGCTTCTAGAACCTTCGAAGAGTCCAAGTCGTCTCTCACGCTAGCGCTTGGCCACGATATTGCCGGAGCGCCGGTGGTTGCCGATCTGGGCAAGATGCCTCACGTGTTGGTGGCAGGAACAACGGGCTCGGGTAAATCAGTTGGCGTCAACTGTATGCTGGTTAGCCTGCTGTACAAGGCCACTCCTGCTGAGGTTCGATTAATACTCGTTGATCCCAAAATGCTCGAGTTATCGGTGTATGACGGTATCCCGCACCTGCTCACCCCCGTGATTACTGATATGAAAGACGCCGCAAACGGTCTGCGCTGGTGTGTCGCAGAGATGGAACGCCGTTACAAACTCATGTCGTTATTGGGCGTGCGAAACTTGCAGGGTTATAACCGCAAGGTGTCGGAAGCAGCAAAGCAGGGTGACCCTATTCCTGATCCGATGTGGAAGCCGGACCCTGTCCTGGAGTTGACTGACGAGGAGCAGGCGCATCCGACCCTCGAGAAGTTACCCAGCATTGTGGTGGTGATTGACGAATTCGCTGACATGATGATGATTGTTGGCAAAAAGGTTGAGGAACTGATTGCGCGAATCGCTCAGAAAGCCCGAGCTGCCGGCATCCATTTGGTATTGGCAACTCAGCGTCCTTCGGTGGACGTCATTACGGGTTTGATCAAGGCCAACATCCCCTCGCGCATTGCGTTTTCGGTAAGCTCCAAAGTCGATTCGAGAACGATTTTGGATCAGGGAGGTGCGGATCAACTGTTGGGTTACGGCGATATGCTGTACTTACCCGCGGGGTCCAGCGTGCCGGTTCGGGTTCACGGCGCCTTCTGTTCGGATGATGAGGTACATCGTGTCGTTGGCGATTGGAAGCGGCGCGGGGATCCACAGTATCTGGACAGTCTTCTTGATGAAGGTGGCCAAACACCTGTGACTGCGAACGAAATTCAGTCAGCAGCGGCGGGGGAGGAGGATCCCGAGTCGGACCCTCTGTACGACGAAGCGGTGGACTACGTCTGTCGAAGCCGGCGCGCCTCAATTTCTTCGGTTCAACGGAAGTTGCGTATTGGCTACAACCGGGCGGCTCGGCTGATCGAGACAATGGAAATGGCGGGAGTGGTATCCGAGATGGGAAGCAATGGTCAGCGAGAGGTCCTGGCGCCACCGCCACCGGAAGAGTAAATGGGCCGTATTTTCATTTCAGCGTTGATCGGACTCCTTAACGCCTCAGCGGTTTTTGCCGACGTTTTGAGTGACCTAGCGGAGAGGCGCAGTATCGCTGGGCAATTTACACAGCGCGTTATGAGCGCGGATGGCATCGCGCTGGACTCCGCACGGGGTCGGTTTCGCCTGTTGCGGCCCGATTATTTTTGGTGGCAAATCGAGTCGCCCGAACGCCAATTGTTGATATCGGTCGGCAACAAATTGACGCAGATTGACTGGGATCTTGAGGTGGTGGTGGAGCGCGAAATCACGCAAGAAGCGCGGAGTGCGTTGCAATGGCTGCTAGCACCCCGGTCAGAATTGGAGAGCGCTTTTGAAATTGAACATTCAGGTACTGGAGTTGTGTTAACGCCCCTTTCCGATGCCGTAGGTTTCTCGAGCATCGCTCTCAGCCATCAAGATGGGGAAGCGTGGTCGCTCAACATCACCGATTATGCTGGCCAAGTGCTCGAGTTTTCACTTTTCGAGGACCCGGAGATAGCCATAGACGCCACGGCGTTTGAGGTTCCGGAAATCCCCTTCTAGCGAGCGCTTGGAAGATCCCACATGGAAGAGAGGGACCTGTTTGCCGCTCCCCATCAGGCTCAGGAACCGCTGGCGTCGAGAATGCGCCCGCAAACGATCGATCAGTTGGTTGGGCAGCGGCACTTGCTGGCACCCGGCAAGCCCTTGCGTCACGCGATCGAATCAGGGTGCCCACACTCTCTCTTGTTATGGGGGCCGCCCGGCGTGGGCAAAACGACGCTGGCTCGGATGATGGCCGGTTATAGCGATGCCTCATTTCTACAGATCTCTGCCGTGTTCTCGGGAGTTAAAGAGATTCGCGAGGCCGTGGATCAAGCGAGACTATCGGCAATGCAGGAGCGCGCGACAATTCTATTTGTCGACGAAATTCATCGCTTCAACAAAAGCCAGCAGGACGCGTTTTTGCCTCACATTGAGGACGGCACCCTATTTTTCGTCGGTGCAACGACCGAGAACCCCTCCTTTGAGCTCAACAACGCCTTACTGTCGCGATTGCGCGTCTACCGACTGGAGTCGGTGACTGCGACGGAGATTGCGGACCTGTTGCAGCGCGCGGTGGCAGATCACTTCCCTCACGTTGAAGCGCCCCCCGAGTTTTTAGGCGACTTGGCTCGGCTGGCTGATGGTGATGTTAGGCAAGGGCTCAACTTACTCGAGTTGTCGGTCAGTCTTGCTACTCGAGAGGGGGGTGTCTGTCGTCTTCATCAAGGCCTGCTCGACGAAATGGCGGGTGCAAATCCCCTGCGGTTCGACAAGCGCGGCGACGCGTTCTTTGATCAGATCAGCGCACTGCACAAATCGGTCAGGGGCTCTAATCCCGATGCAGCGCTTTATTGGCTGGCGCGAATGCTGACGGCAGGCTGCGATCCACTGTATGTCAGCAGGCGCTGCATTCGCATGGCTTCCGAGGATATTGGCTTGGCAGATCCCCGGGCACTGCAGCTGGCCCTCGACGCAGCATCGGTTTTGGAGCGCTTGGGCAGCCCTGAAGGCGAGCTGGCCTTGGCTCAGGCGGTCACTTATTTGGCCTGTGCGGCCAAAAGCAATGCTGTCTACACTGCCTTTGGGCGTGCGATGGAGTTGGCGCGCAGCACCGGGTCCCTTGAGGTGCCATTGCATTTGAGAAATGCACCGACTCGTTTAATGCGGGAGCAGGGACACGGCGAGGGATATCACTACGCCCATGATGCGGAAGAGGGCTTTTCTGTTGGACAGCAGTATTTTCCGGACGCCTTGTCGTCGACCACTTTATATGAGCCGACTGATCGTGGCTTGGAGCAGCGCATTGGCGAAAAACTGGCGCGGTGGCGCTCGCTAGATGCCGATGCAGAAGGTGAGGGCACGCGCTAGGTATCTGTCGCCGCTGACACATCCATGCAGCTTAGCCGCGCTATGGGCTTCAGAGCACACTGATTTCGGTTACACTCCCGCTCGCCGAGAGGAGGCGACTTCTTCATGCTCGATATCAAGGTAATTCGACAAGACCCCAAACGGATTGCGACCGCACTGGCTACCCGTGGCGTGACGTTTGATGTGGCGTCTTTCGAAGCTTTAGATGCGCGACGTAAAGTAGCTGACGTGAAGTCTCAGGGGCTACTCGCAGAGAGAAAAAACGCCTCTAAAAAAATTGGTGAACTCGTATCCGCCGGTCGTTCCGTCGAGGAAGCCAAAGCTGAGGTAGAGCAAGTCTTGGCTAAAATAGCGGAAGAGCTAGACGAGGCGACGCGGGAAGCGCATACGGCCCAGACTCAACTGGATGAGCTTCTGCTTGGCATACCCAACCTTCCTGATGAGAGAGTGCCGCCCGGTGAATCTGAGGCAGATAACGCGGAAATATTGTGCTGGGGAGAGCCCAAATCCTTTGGTTTTGCCCCAAAGGACCATGTCGATCTGGGGGAGGCGCTAGGATTGATCGACATGGACGCCGCCGGGCAAATCGCCGGCTCACGGTTTTCACTCCTAAGGGGTGACGTGGCGCGACTTCACAGGGCTCTCATTCAGTTCATGCTCGACATGCACACGGGCGCGCATGGCTACACAGAGTTATACGTGCCTTATATCGTCAATGAGGCCTCTTTGACGGGCACAGGTCAGCTCCCTAAATTTGCGGCAGACCTCTTCAAGCTGGAGGGTGAGCAAGGGTTCTATCTGGCGCCCACAGCAGAGGTGCCCGTCACCAATATTGCCAGAGATAAGATTTACGAGGCTTCGGAGTTGGATGAAGTGGGAATGCGCTACGTTGCCCATACGCCCTGCTTTAGAAGCGAAGCGGGGAGCTATGGGCGCGACACCCGAGGGTTGATCAGGCAGCACCAGTTCGAAAAGGTAGAGCTGGTTCAAATTGTTCGTCCTGCGCACTCCGAGGCGGCGCTGGAAGCGTTGACAGGGCATGCCGAAGCGATCCTAAAAGCGCTGGAACTACCCTATCGAAAAGTAATGCTCTGCGGCGGTGATCTTGGTTTTAGCGCTGCAATGACCTACGACCTCGAAGTGTGGTTGCCAGGACAGTCCGCCTATCGAGAAATTTCCAGCTGCTCTAACTTTAGAGACTTTCAAGCGCGTCGCCTCAAGGCGCGGTGGCGAGACCCAACCACTGGAAAGCCTGAGTTGGTGCACACCCTGAATGGATCAGGCTTGGCTGTGGGTCGCACCTTGGTGGCGCTGTTGGAGAATGGCCAGACTGCCGATGGCAGTGTGACTATTCCGGCGGCCATGCAGCCCTATCTTGGGGGGCAGACCCTAATCGGACCATGAGCCGCATCGACGGCTTGTCGCCGCGCCGGATGCTATAGCGCTTTGTTACCTTGGTTGAGGGCGCGACCGGCTATGCTTGTGTCGGGGCGCATGGCGATGGAGTCAACCAAGATGCGTCCCGTCTCGATCAGCAAAACGTCGGTAGGCTCGTCCTCATCGGGATCCATGGGGTTATCCGAATCGGCCTCAGTAGCAGCCAGCGGTGTTTCGGTGGACGGCGACGTTTCCTCGTCGGATTCTTGATTGGCACTCGCGAGACTCTCCAGGGGCGTCAATCCTTTGGCGGTTCGACGCCGATTCTCTATTGCCAGCGCCTTCGCCTCTTGTTCATCCCGCATAGCCAAACGACCAGATTCCTGCAGAGGGAGCGCGCTTACACTGCGCGCCTCCCGCGCCATTTCAACCTGATCCTCCAGATAACGGTAATCCGGGTCATTCGCCGCACGTTGCTGATGCAGCGCCATCAGGCCCGGGAGAATCGCGTCATAATCATTGTAGCGATTGAAGCGCGCAGGTGAAATTTGATCCCAGGAGAGCGCGTTGTCCAGAGCGCTCTCTCCGATCTGAGTGGGGTCGAATACAGAGGGAAAATCGATATCCGGGATGACCCCTCTGTGTTGAGTGCTGTCGCCAGAGATGCGGTAAAACTTACTCTCTGTGATCTTGAGCTGGCCTTCCTGCAGAGGCACCAGAGACTGCACTGTGCCCTTGCCAAAGGACTGCTCTCCCACGACGATCCCGCGGCCGTAGTCCTGAATGGCCCCCGCAAAAATTTCTGAAGCCGAAGCGCTGAGCCGATTAATCATGACCGCCAGTGGCCCTTCATAATAATTGGAGCGGCGCCGCTTTCCGTCACGCCAGACCCGACTCTCGGCTGAACGAATTTGCACGGTGGGCCCATACTCAATAAATAAGCCTGTGAGTTGGTTTGCCTCCTGAAGCGACCCGCCGCCATTATCGCGAAGGTCGATCACGATGCCCTCGACACCCTCGGCGACCAATTCGTTAATCAGCCGATTAACGTCTCGCGTCGTCGATCGGTAATTTTTGTCGCCGCGCCGATAGGCCTCGAAATCGATGTAAAAAGCCGGGATATCGATAACGCCAATGCGGTGTTTTTTCTGGTTGTCGCCCTCAAACTCTATGACCTCTTTTTGCGCTGCCTGCTCCTCAAGCTTCACCTCGTTCCGCTGTATCGGGACAATGCGGCGCTGGTCTGTTTTTCCTTTGCCCGGGATGACCTCAAGGCGAACCGTGGTATTTTGTGGGCCACGGATGAGATCAACGATTTCGTCCAACCGCCAACCGACCACATCTTCAATAGGACCCTCGGTGCCTTGGCCAACGCCAATAATCAGGTCAGAGGGCTTTAGCTCTCCTTGTTTGTCCGCGGGGCCCGCAGGGACAAGTCGCGCGACCTTGGCGTATTCGTCATCAATTTGGAGAATTGCGCCAATACCCTCGAAGGACAGGCTCATATTGATGTCAAAATTTTCGGCACGTCGCGGCGAGAAGTAATTTGTATGGGGGTCATATTGCTCTGCGAGGGTATTAGCGTAGAGTTGAAAAACATCCTGCGCATTGTATTGATCCAAGCGATTGAGCTGATTTTGATAACGACGCTCAAGGGTTGTCGGTATCTCGTCCGGCGCCTTGTCGGCCATTTTCAAACTGAGTGCCTGATTCTTCAGTCGCTTGCGCCATCGGTCATCGAGCTCCGAGGTGTCCTCAGCCCATGGCATGGTCGAGTGGTCAATAACGAGGTATTCCTCCACGCTATAATCGAACTGCGAGAGTGTGTCGGGCAGCGTCGCCAGAATACTCTCGAGACGCTGTTTCAGTTTTTGGTGATAGCGGTTGAACATGGTGAAGGCAGGCTCCAGGTCGCCACTCCGGCCCGCGTTATCGAGTTCCAGTCGCCATGCTGAAAAGTCCGCAATATCTGCGGCATCAAAAAACATTCTTTGCGGGTCCAATGCATCGACGTAGGCGTGAAAGTGTTGCGCGGAGAGGCCGTCATCGTAGCGCCGGCTTGCATAATGCCGCTCTTCAATAACTTCAACGAGCTCCTGCAGCGTGGCGCTCTGAGCTTGGGTAGGCGCGAGTGCGTAAGCGGGCGAAACGAGCGCCGCAGCGCAGCATACGCCTAGCCTGAGTAATAACTGCATCACCGACAAAACTAAGGTCTCCCTTCACTTTTTGGGTATCGCCATACCCCCTAAGCCTAACGGAGTCAGAAAGAATGACCAAACCTGAGGTAGATGGCCTCATTGTCGTTTTTACCCTTGGCCAATTCCATTCGGATCAATATGGATGCCTCTTCGTCCAGCAAATAAGACAGCCCCACGCCAGCAGAGGGATACGTATTATCGGCGCAGTTAATATCGGTGCCGGCAATGTCTGTGCCAAATTGGCACCCGATTCCGCCAAAGGCGACGATCCCGAATCTCCTCGAAATGGGAAGCCGTCCCTCCAGCAGCAGGTGCGCGTAATCCTCGGAAAGATAGTTCCCCATGGTGTAGCCCGGCAGCGAGACTGACGAAAAACCGGAAAGCGGTGCATCCTGAGTGAATCGGCCTTTTGCCTGCAGGGCTACAACGGTCGGCCGATCGGTGTGACCGATAGACAGGCCCTCGAGTGCGCGATACCAGCGCAAATCCGAGTAAATGACGTCAAATGACGTCTCCCCACCCAAGCCCTCGCGATAGGCCATGTTATGTAAGGTGAGAAGATGCCCATCGGTCGGGTCTCTCTGGTGATTCATGGTGTCATGCTGTAGCACCAAACCCAGCCCGGTGGCGTCGAACCCGGACAGCCCAATGATCGTTAATAGGCCATCGATGTAGCCGTCTGCGCCGACAGCGTAATTGGTGCTCAGTCCTTGAAATCCCGCTAGCCAGTCGCTATCCCCGAGCTGATGGAGGTAGCGAAATCCTGCCGTGTGGACGCTGTCCTCCGTTTTGGCAGACTGGCCTGTTCCGAGGAAGTCATCATATTCGTTGTTAATCTCGGCCCCCCCGATAAACAGCAGCAGCCGCTGCGTGTCGGCACCCCAAAACAGCTGCGCGCCAATGCCGCCTGCAACTGAGTCAGTATCGGAGTAAGAAAAAGAGAGTCCTACCATCGAAGGGGTCGAATAGGCATCCAGTTTTTTCAGGTAGGCAACTACGCCACCAATATTGGTGCCCAATTTGGGGTCCGCTGAGAGGGTGGGGGTAATCAGCCAGGGCTTCTGTTCATCCGATTGATCCGCCCTTGCCGGATTAGCGCTGTCCGTGCCTTTGGATTGCACGCCAGCTTCTACCGACCCTTGGGGCACAGCCGCCGTTGATAGGGGTGCGAACCACCCCGAGGCGACCAGAATTGCGCCAACAACGCCGAATGATTCGCGGGTTTTTGGAGTCAAATTGCCCATGGGAATGCGCGCCACCCTCGACCTCGGCCTAGCCGAAGCCTTCGGTTTGAGTTTGATATCAGCCAAACACGGCGGGGACTGCCGCCACCCATGCCCAACCGCAGAGTGCGAGAATTCTAACAGGTCCATCAAACCCTGATAGTGCTTGACGTGACAATTCGCGCGCCTTGATCAAGGATAAACTTCATTGATGCGATCTTGTCTCTCGCAATGGCCCGCTGAGGTTTCCGCAGGACTTCATCATCAACCAGGGCAGATCCGCGTCCTCAAGCCAGCGCTCCGCCTGACTGTCGGGTTTTAGGCAAGCCACGGTGGTGATTGCGCCGGCTGTGAGACAGTGGCGATCGAGCGCGCTCACGCTGATCGGACCATTCACCGGCCAGCCCGTGCGGGGATCTAGGAAGTGGCCCAGCTTGCGACCCGCATGTTCTATGGGTCTTGCGTAATTACCGCTAGTTGCCACCGCCGTATCGCAAAGCGACAGCGTGAGCAAAGTGTCGCCCCCATCAGGATTGCGGATGCTCACTTGCCAGGGCTGTCCATTGCCCTGATTGCCAATAGCCACCACGTCACCCGCCAACTCGACCAGAGCAGATGAAGCGCCTGCCTCACGAATCAGAGCGGCAATACAGTCGGCGGCATATTCCTTAACAATGCCACCCAAGTCGATTTCCATGCCCGGGAGAGACAGATGGATAGCCTCATTTTCATACTCGACAAGCTCCCAGCCGATTTTGGGTAGACATTCGGCCAGGCGGGTAGGGGACGCACTGCCCCCGGATCGAAAATCCCAAGCCTTTCTGAGCACGCCAGATGTGATGTCGAACAGGCCTTCAGAGGCCCGCCACAGTTCACCGGCAAAATTGAATAACGCGGCGGTTTCTGTGTCGACTTCGGTGACCATGCCCGAGCCCGCGCGTCGGTTGATGAGATTAACGAGGCTATCTGCTTGAAACCGGCTGTATCGTGATTCGAGCTGATGAAGCCGTGAATGTAGGAACGTGAACAGCGCAGCGTGACCATCACGCGGCGGGCTGTCATCGTCAATAACGATCGAAGCGGGCCCTCCCATGATGCGAAACTGCTTCTCGGTACGACAATGAGCCTCAGTCAAAGCGCCAGATAACCCCTACGGTACCCCGCCAAAAGTCAACGAGCGCCGGGGCTGCCTCACTGCTATGGAGCCCCCAACCGCCCCCACTTTGGTAGCGCTCTCCCTGAAGTTCAAACACCCAGTCACCTACGTTAATCGCCCACTTGACGCCAAGGGTGTATGCCCCATAGGTCGAGAGACGATAGTCATCTGAGTAATAAGTGGCTGATCGGTCAGCGGGCGCGCTATAGAAATCCGCCTCTCGCTGCGAGTAGTAGCGAAAGTAGGGCGTCACCATGCCGTGAGCAAGATTTTGAGCCCATCCGAGTTCCACGGTGTGGGAGTCTGTACCCCAGCTGTCCCTGTAGTAGCGATAATCCAGCTGCAACGATCCGTCCGCTGCGATAAAAAATTGCCGGTAGCCCGCGGAGAGCGCAGTTCTCTCGTGAGTGCTTGGCCTTTCATCGTTTAATTTATAAGGATCCGACAGAAAGCCCTCGCTATAGGTGTAATTGAGCCCAACGCGTAAAACAGCCGTTCTGGATAGAATCTGTGTCACGCCGAAGTAACCGGATTGGGTGTCGAGATCCTCACGGTCTATGAAAACGGGAATCACGCCAGTGGTGGGGCTGACTCTGTCGTTTGAAGTGCTCACAGAGGCACTCCAGGTTCGCGCGTTGCTCTCGTTGTTCCAAGAGAGATCCACGCCTGCCGACACTGACTCATAATCATCTTCGTCTGAGTGGCTCACGGTGAATCCTGCATTGCCGTCTGCCCAGAAGTAGCGGGTGGTCACGCCCACTTCGAGCCGATTATCTTGAATGCTCGCGCCGCTCATTATTACACCCGGCTCGCCATTGGCCTGAGCGCCAACAAACCACGGCGATGCCCCAGTTTGGTAGTCGTTCTGGATATCCAACGCCACGGCCCAATTGGATCCCACAGGGGTTTCCAACCAGAATTGGCTGATGTCAATATCGTATCGCTGGCTTGACCCAAAGATGACGCGCTCGGCGTCAATGCTGTCTTCACTGTATCTAGAGTACCTGAATCCGACCTCGGTGAATGCAGGTGGCGCATCCCCGTAAGCGGGTAGTGCCTGATATGCCGGGAGTAAAGCGATCGTTCCTCTTAGAGTTTTAATGAGCGGGCTCGGAGCCGGGAGCGGTCGCATGTAGGCGCGCCGCTCAGTTGCAGCCACAGCCGCCCCCCGCAGCGCCAGCGCCACCGCTGGAAGCTTCTTTGCTGGTGTAGACGTGCCCAGCCAGCTTGGCTTCTCTGGCGTCACTTTCCCACTGCATGCCATTCTCAGCCAAATAGCCCCTGTCGTAAGGGGCTACCGACTCCATGCTTTGGCAAGCGAGGAGGAGTGGCGCGCCGAGCGCGATTGACAGATATTTGGGTGAGAATTTGATAAAGATCCCCCTCGGCAATGTTTCTCTGATGCTAGATGCT
>Ga0181571_10002366_pt1 | contig 13980 bp, 4 predicted proteins | sample 101ome_17_FD_132440 | JGI IMG/M metagenome (GOLD analysis project Ga0181571, IMG submission 132440) | Coastal salt marsh microbial communities from the Groves Creek Marsh, Skidaway Island, Georgia - 101407AT metaG (megahit assembly) | ecosystem: Environmental > Aquatic > Marine > Intertidal zone... | reverse complement strand
CGCCGCGCGTCACTTCACGGCTTCTTCGTGATCTCGAGCACCGAGCGCAGCTCTGACCCGTACAGCGAGTACACCTGAACCTGCCTGTCGATCACGGCGAGGTCCTTCTTCGCCTTGGCCAGCGCCGCGGCCGCCTCCTCGCCCACCAGGTTGGCGTTCTTCTCGAACTCCTCCCGAACCCTGCGCTTGAAGTACCTGCGAGCGATGGGAAAGAGGGACGGACGTGAGCCCGGGACGTCGGATGCCGATTGTTAGGGTTAGTCCCGGGTTCGGGGTGGATCGCGCGGGGGTCGAGGACTCACTCTCGAACGTTGTAGTTTGAGAACCTCGCCGCACTCTTCTGCATGGCGCGATAGACCGCGCTGAGCTCCGCCGCCGCCATCTTGACACTCACGTTCGACCCGTCGCGCTCGCGTGGAAGTGGCCTCTTCGCGGATTTTGGTTGGGGTGACGTGGTTTCCAGTCAAACTGTGGGAGCATGAGGAAACGGCAAGGCTCGCGGGAGGAGGTTGTCGCATTCGATGCTACTGTTCGCTTTTTTGCGCATTTAATTGAAATCGATCCCGACGATCACCTCTGGTAATCGTCGTCCTTGGTAACCTTCCCGAGACGCACGCTGCCCAGCGCGCTCACCTTCAGTTCGCTCTCGAGGTAGGCGCCGATGAACTTGGCCGCCTCCTGCGGGAAATCCTCCTGCGGCATGTGCCCCACGCTGCGGATGCAATCGAAGGTTGCGCGCACGTCCTCCGCCCACTTGTACATGTCCTTGTCGCCCAGATACTTGTTGTTCACGCCCCACACGATCCGCACCTTGGGCAGCCCGCGGACGGACCAAGCCTTGCTCACCGCGCTCGTGAGAGCCTTGAGATCGTTCTTGGTCACAGATGCTTCCAGCGCGGCGCGAGCGGCTTCGCCGTCGCCGCCCGCGTAAGGAGCCTCGTACTTGGCCATGGTCTCCTCGGGGATGGCGAACTCGTTGCCAAAGTATGCCAGCTTGTAAACGTCCGCCTGCGCGCCCTTGCCCATGCCGAACGGGCGGGTGTAAACCGCGAGGGGATCGGGGAGCTTGTGCCCGGGGCCCAGCGGGGTGTTCATCACGATGACCCTGCGGAAGAGCCCTGGGTTGGCGGCGGCGAGGAGGAGCGCCGCCTGTGAGGTGATGTACCCGGAGACGACCATATCCACCGGGTCCTCGACGTCGGCGATGCCCGCGGCGGTCATGAACGCCTCGAGCGCGGATTGGTAAGAGGCGGCAGAGTAGTCGAAACCGGAGGTGGGCTTCGACGTGGCGCCGTGCCCGGGCATGTCTGGGGCGAAGGTGGTGTAGCCCATCTTCTGGAGCTCCCTGGAGAGCTTGTTGTAGGTGAACGAGTTGAGACCCGCGCCGTGGACCATGAGCACCTTGGTGGGCTTGGCCTCGGTGCCCTCCTCGGGGACGCCGACGCGGTAGCTCCACTCCAGGCCGCCCGCGGAGACGGACTCGATGGACTGCGAGAGCACCTTCTCCATCTGCCCGCTGTTCCCGTCGAAGACCTCGTCGTAGGCGGGGGCGAAGGCGCGGACGCGGATCGCGTTGCGACGCGCGGCCTTGACGGAGGCCTTGCGGGCGAGCGCGCCCCGAGAAGGGGCGACGGCCATCTTGGAAGCCATGCACGCAGCCATCGGACGTGCCGATAAGATTGAACCGGCACCCGATCGGATAAAAGCACTTCTCGAAATGAGCCAGCGGCCTGTGCGCTTTGGATCTGGCCCACCGGAGCCCCCCACTGACCGAGACGCGCTCCACACCTCGCGGCACGTGACTAAGGCGACCCTGGATTCGGCGCGAATCGGGCGAGAATAGGCGCAGGGCGTTCGGGTGGCGGCGAGGATGGGACGGCAGGTGCGTCGTCCGAGGACTCCCCGCCCCGTCTCCTCGCGCTCCCGCGACAAACACACAATCGGCTTTTTCAAATCGAGGCACCTCTGACGCGACCCTTTCTCCCCCTTCCCAACACACACAGAGAGGCGCACGCGGCGCGGAGGTGGCGCCCACAAAGATCGTGGGCATGATAGCCCGTCCCGGCAGCCGGGCGGCCAAGAGCAAGCCCCACAGGCGAGCCGCCGGTCACAAGCCGATGTCCAAGGAGCAGGTTGAGTTTTTCCAAAAGGCTGCAGCGGAGGGGAAGCAGGTGCTCGGCCGGGCGGCGGCGAAGGCTTCCGCGCAGGCGCTCGCGGGGGAACCCTCGGAAGGCACTCGCGGCGGTGTCGCGGGCGCGAGCGGGCGGTCGGGCAAGCCCAAGGGTAAAAGAGGGGGCGCGAAGGGCGTCGACTATACCGCGATGGTGGTGTCCGAGGCTGAGGCGCAGCTCGCTCAGCGGCTGGCCAACGGCCGCGGCGGCCGCGGTTACATCGCCATGAAGGGCAAAAACTCGAAGTCCGACGCCTCTCTGGCATCCTTGGACCTCGCGGACGAGGACACGGTGCGCGAGCTGCTCGGTCGGCTCCCCGTGGGACACGTGAACGAGCGCGCCCGGCTGAAGACGGCGCTCGAGAAGAACTTTGCCCGATGGTGGCAGCTGCTGCAGAGCGAGTTCTCCTTGCTCCTCTACGGCTTTGGCAGCAAGAAGGAGCTCATGGAGGACTTCGCGAGCAAGATGCTGACGGACGGCGGGGTCATCGTGGTGAACGGTTACTTCCCCGGTCTCACGCCGAAGCAGATCCTGGCCGCCGCCGCCGCCGCCGTGCACCCGGGCACCCCCTCCAGGGACCTCCACGGCACAAACACGGAGACTCTGCTCGCGATGATCGCGGAGGCGACCAGCGCGCCGCACCTGCTGGCGCAGCGGACCAAGTCGGCGATCGCGACGAAGCAACGCGGGGAGCGCGCGTCCAAGCGGGGAGGAGCCCCAGGGGTCGACGGAGGCGGCGGGGACGACACGGCCGGCGGCGGCGATAAGGACGCGTCCCTCGCGGCGGGCCCGGAGGATCTCCCGGGTGGAAGCTCCTCGCTCGGGCCGAACGGCCTCCACGACGCGCGTCTCGGAAGGAACCACCACCACCCGCCCAAACGGCTGTACATCGTTCTCCACAACATCGACGGGCAGCAGCTTCGTTCCCCCGAGGCTCAGGCGCTGCTCGGGGAGCTCGCGGCTATGCCCAGGGTGCACCTGGTGGCGTCGGTGGACCACGTCAACGCGCCGCTGCTGTGGTCGAAGCGGGAGGCTGCACGGTTCAACTTTGTCTGGCAGGAGACTACGACCTTCGCGCCGTACAAGTACGAGACGGCGCACGTGCCGCAGATGCTGGCGAGCAAGGGTGAGGAGAGGCACGTGAGGGGCGCGGTCAACGTGTTGCGTTCGCTGACCAGCAACGCGAGGGACATCTTCCGTTTACTCGCGGAGCACCAGTTGGCGAACCCGGAGTCCGGCGGGATGACCTTCCACGCGTTCTACACGCGGTGCCGCGAGCAGTTCCTCGCGACTTCCGAGACGACGCTGAAGAGCCACCTGACGGAGTTTGTCGACCACGAGCTGACGAGGACGAAGAGGGGTTCGGAAGGGGTGGACCTCGTGCACATCCCGTTCGCGGACGACGTGATCGCGCAGCTGCTCGAGCAAATCAAGGATTGAGGAGGAGATATTCGATAAGAGTTTCGGGGTAACATTTTTCACGAGTGTCAAGCCTATCTACACGCGGCGCGCCAACAGTTCATCAATGGCACCAAGGGAACATCTTGGCCAGCAGCCACGAGATGTCCCCGAATTTTCCGCTCGGTCCGGCGGTTATGCACAGAGCCCCAAAGAAGATCACAGCCCAAATGTAGCTCGAGATGATCGTCCAGCAGATGAGGAACGAGAACTTCACGAAAAACGTGAGGATGCAGAGGCCGAGGAAGGCACCCGCGATGATGGTGGTGATTGCACCCGCGGTGACCGAAATGCCCATCGTGGTGAGCGCGATCCTTGTGCGGCTCACCCTGTCGACAGCGTCGTTCTCGATGTACGCGTTAGCGAGGTGCACGCAGTAATCAACGCTGAACCCGATGACGATGACCGCCGCGATCGCCTCCGTCGTGCCGAGGTCCCAGCCCATCAGACCGCCGGCGCCGATGCCGATCACCGTGGTCACAATACCTGCAATTGTCACCGTCGAGTAAAATGCGAGAATGACGTTACCGGTAGACACGGACAGGACGAAGAACACCATCGGGAAGCACACGGCCAGGCCGAGGTAGACGTTGTCCATGAGCGAGATGGAGGTGACGGACCAGAGCCAGAAGATGTTGGTGCTGGTGGCCTCCGCACCGGTGAGCTCAGCGGGGGCACCAGTGTCAAGCGACTTGCCGAAATCCTCCCACGCCTCCTGTGCTTCGGTAAAGTCCACGGGCGCCTGGGGCATGCGGATGCTGCTGGTGGCCTCGATCAGGATGAACGTCGCGCTCGGCACCGGCGAAGCGTCGCAGTCCTTCACGTAGTACCCAACGTGCCCGGCGTAGCGAACTTTCGTGGCATCAAGCTTACTGTACTTACACATTTCCACGTTGAATGTGTCGCCGACAATCGGCGCGTTCACGGGGTGCGAGCTGGCGTACGCCCCGCCCAGGGCATTGAGGTGCTTGTAAAACCCGCCGACGACCGCGCCGCTGGCGTCGGTCTCGGCCAGGATGTTCCGGATCGTGACCACGGGGTCCACAAGCTTGCCGCCACTGCACGCCTTGGCGGTGCAGGGGGCAATTTTGAGGGACTCGTACGACTTCATGATGTGTTTCTGCGCCGCGGCGGTAGACGGGTCAAAGTTCGCATCGTACGTGACCTCCCCGAGATCCGATGGGATCCAAGGATCAGTTCCCTTGGTGTTCAGGCCGTCGAGACCCCATACGAGGCTCACGTCGAGCCTCTCAGCCTCGCTTCCGCCCTTCATGACCTTCTGGCTGCCCATGTCTTGATACTGTTGGAACATGTGGGACTTGGGGAACCATTGCTCGGGCTCCTTCGGGACCTCCAGACTGACCCACAGCGCGACGCCGCCAGCGAACAGGCCGGCGAACGCCGCGAGGATGACGTACTTCGCCGGCGAGTTGAGAAAGTTGAAATAGCGGACATAAAAGAACCGCTCTGTCATTCGCATGTGCTTCTCGTTGTATTTTTCTGCCGGGTCGGTCGACGCGGCCATGGCCTTGTCCTCGTCATCGGGTAACGCCAGACCCGGATCCTCGTACGCGGGGAGGGTGAACACCGTGAACGGGAGGACGCCCTGGATCATTGCCTTGAGCGATCCGATCCAGCCGCGGCCATGGAGGTTTCGAATGTACAGAACGGTGAGCGGCGGCAGCACCACGGCGTTAATCGCGAACACGCAGAAGATGACCAGCGCCGAGAACACGCCGAACGACCTCAGCGGGATCAGCGGCGACAGGGCGGTGGCGCAGAAGGCGGCGGAGGTCGTGAAGGACGTGACGAAGATGGCGTGGAGCGCTCGGCGCATCGTGTGCCTGATCCTGTGCGGCAGCGTAGCGGGCTTGTTCTTGGCCCTCAACTCGTCTATGCTCTGGTGGAAGGCGTCCATGAACACAAACACATCGTCGGCGCCGATGCCCATCACCACGAAGATGATGAGGAAGTTGATGAACTGGAAGAACGAGACCTGGAACACCACACGGAACAAGAAAAACGCGACAAAGATGGAAGTCACCGTCATCATCATCGACGTCGCTGAAATGATGATGGATCCGGTGTGGTAGGCGACGTATGACATGACGCCGATGAAGGAGAGGACAGTCCAGTTGAGGTCCTTGTCGCTCAGCGTGAGCCACTCGTCCTCCTGGCCCGGGAGCGACCACCAGTACACCTTCAACTCGCCATCCGTGGTGGTCGCGACCGCCTCCGACTGGAAGCTGCTCTTCGACCAAGTCTCCTTCATGCCGAACCGTTCCTTCAGCGCGTCGCTCGCCGCGAGTAAGAGCTGGTTTCCGGGCTCGCGCTGCTCCTCGTTGCGGTCCGCGGGGTTGTTGTAACCCGCGAGGGGCATGCCGAGGAAGTAAAACGCCTGCATGTAGCGAGCGTCGGTGCTGACGCCATCCGCATTGAAACCCGCGTCGAACCAGAGCTTCGCCTTGGGTCCCTGCGTCGTGGCGAGGAGCGTCGAGAGCCTGGTCTTGATCCCGAGCTCGGTGTCCACGTAGTTGGCGCCGGCGCCATCCTTGTAGGGCGTCGCCGCGTACACGGTCTGGTTGTTCGCGTCCCGGCTGATGGAGATGTTGTAGTAGATGGTCAACGGGGATTGAAACCCGTTAGCGGAGCACTTGCTGGGATCCGCCACCTCCGCGACGCAGTAGGTGGCGAACCTCTTATCGGTGAAGAGGATCTTTTCGATCTCCAGCATCTCCTTCAAGATCGCGGGCTTGAGCAGGTTATCCGTTCCGCGCGCTTCGTACATGACATGGAAGAGCTGCTCGTTCTGCGGCACCGATCTCTCTGCGAGCACGGTGAACTGCGCGGTGTGCTCCTGCACCTTCTTAAGCGCGTACGACCTCTGGACGACGGCGGAGTCCCTGCCGAGGAGCCAGTCGTAGTCCGAGTTGGGCGTCTGCTTAAAGAACGGCGCGCCGATGGCGCACATAAGAAAGATGCACGCCCACATCGAAAAGAACATCGTCCTCGGCCGCCTGTAGGAGAGCTGAGCATACCATCCGAAGGGATCCTTCAGGAACTTGGGACGCTCGTCGTCGACCGAGGGCAACTTGTCGGCATCGATCTTCTGGTCGACAACCGCATTGGAAGCCATCCCCTTTGGAGAATGCGTGGGGGAGACCCGCGCACTCATCCAATGGCGACGTTATGGAAGCGAGCTTCGTGGTCCCCACGTGTTTCGTCGCGTTATGTGTGGCACCGTCACCTCGGAAAAAGTTTAGGTTACGGGCCAGATTTTTCAACCTGTTGTTGGTCCACGCTGGTCTCACGGGCTGTCACCTGCCGGGTAATCATAGACTACGAGCGCGCGCGGTGTCTACGCGTCGCGTCTCGCGGGTCCGTCGCCATGGCGAACGGCGGTGACCAGGACCAGTGGGCCAAGCAGGCGGCGAAGGCCCTTTTCGGAGGTGAGCGCACACACGAACCCCCCGCCCCGCATCTTGCAGATCTACCTCGCCGCTGAGGACCAAAAGAGTGCAGTTCGGTTGTTGTTTTTACTGCGCGTGTTCGTTGTGGGATCGCCCCGCGGAAGCTCGATCCACGCGCCCCTCTCGAGCCCGATTGGTCCGTCGTCCCCCGATCGTTCCTGACACCTTCGATAACCCCCGAACCCCGACCCCAGGCGGCGGCTCGCGCCAACGGAGGATGTCCCTGGACGACGATGACGAACCGACGGCGAACGCCCCGGGCCGATCCAACGCCGGGCTCACCATGTCGCCCGTGAGGACCGCCGACGACGATCGGGGTCCGGGCCTGCAGGACGGCGAGGTCGTCGCTTTCGCTGTCGACGGCCTGCCCTACGTCGTCGACGTGGAGAACTCTCGGGGCGGCGACGCCGTGCGCTTCAGCGTGAGCAGGCTGGACGACGCGCGCTCGATCGCCGATCCCGCCACGCACCTCACCGTGGTCAAGCAGGGCCGGTACGTCGGGTTCGCGTCCCAAATGCTGGGCGGTAAGATGCTCCAGGCGCGGCAACGCACCGCGGGGGGCAGGCTGTGCTTCTACAACCCCAACTTCGGTGTCAACGAGCAGTGGGAGACGAACGACGAGCCCGAGGAGCCCGACTGGAGCTCGTGCGAGATGAGGCTCAAGAATCGCAGGTTGCCCTCGTGCATCCTGCGCGTGGAGGTCATGCGCGTGCCCCGATCCATGCGCGATCCCGGGGACGGCTTTCACAACCCCGCCACAACGCCCCGCGGTATCCGGCCCCACCCCCTCGCCGATGGGCCGATGGGCGACGTCGACTCCGACTCCGAATCCGACGCTCGCTCGCGAGAGCTCGCGCGAACTCGGCTTCGCCCCGACCCGACGCCCGATGAAAGCACTGGCCCTTCGATCGACGACCTCTCCCCGCGGAAGCACCACGCACGACCGCAAACCTCGACCCAACCCCAGGTCACTGGACGCGCCTCGGTCGACACGGAGGTGGACCAGAGCGTGCGGCGCCTGGTGGGCTACCACGAGCTCGAGATTGTCGAGAAGAACAAGCCGGGGACGAGCTCCAGGCCGGGGTCGCCCGCGCGTCGACTTCCGCCGGAGGTGCCAGGTCGTTGGGAGGGTACCAAGGACGATGTCCCGGTCGCGCCGGGATCCTTACGCAGCCAGCAGTCGCGGAGCTACGGCCACGGCTACGGCGGCGGAGTGACCCCCGCGGTATCATCCGGGGGTCGGCCCCCGCCCGGACACAGGCGCGACTCCGCGGGCGAGCAGTCCCACGCGCTCAGGTCCATGTCCGGCGTGCTCATCAAGGAGTGGAGCGCGTGCGTGCTCAAGGAGGTGCGCGCCAGGAAGGAGGTGGAGCGACAGATGCTGGAGCTCAGGGACGAGATGCGGGGCATGGCGGATGCGTTTCGAGCCGAGATTGGCGAGACCCGGGCGGGGTGGATCTCCGACGCTCAGTTTTACGGCGCCAAGGTTCGGGAAGCGTACGAGTCCCAGGCTGCGCAGCGCGAGAAGGTGATGACCATGGCGGCGAGGACGTTCTTCCAGCGGTGGCTCACCAAGGCCTGGCGCAAGTGGGTGCAGGTGACGGAGGATCAGCGGAGGAGGCGGAACGCGGCCAATCGCGCGTTGCGAAGGATGTACTTTGCGCGGCTGGCCGCGCCCTTCGCAACCTGGCGCGAATACGCCAAGAAAATCGCGCGCATGCGACGCGCGCTACTCCTCTTCGACGACAGGCGCGGCGCTCGCACGGCCGTGTCGACCCTGCGCGCGTGGAGGCACAGGAGCGTGTTCATGAAGCAGCGCCGGCGCCTCGCTCACCAGATGCGAGTGGACCACGTCAAGTCCCGCGCCAGACGCGCTCTCATCACCTGGCGCATGCGCTCCGAGGTTGGGGGCAAGAGCCACGAGCACGTCATGCGCTGCATCGCCGCGCGTGCGGTGACTCGCATGAAGATGCGGTGCGTCTCGAACGCTTTCGACGCGTGGGCGTTTCACTGGAGGGAGACCCGGCGGCTCAAGACTGCGGCGGAGCGGGTCATCTCGCGGTGGACCAGAGCCGCCGTCGCGGACACGTTTTACTCGTGGGTGCAGGTGGCAAAGGGGAAGCAGCGGCGGCGCGATAAGCTCTCCGCGCTGGTCCTCCGCGTCCTCGGGCGCCAGCTTCACTCGTCGTTCATGCAGTGGCTCCAGACGGTGCGCAAGGCGAAGAGGGATCGGCACGTCGTCGGCGTCTTCGGTCGCCGGCTCAACCGCGACGCGCTCTCCAGGGCGTTCACGGGGTGGTGCCAGATCAGCGGCGCGCAGCGCTCCCATCGCGACCGCGTCCTCGCGTTCACGCGCAGGACGCTCACGCGTTGGGCGGCGCAGCTCGCCACCATGGCGTTTGAGCGCTGGCGCTCTCAGTCGACACTGATGCGCGTCACCAGGGTCAAGGCTGAGCGGCTGGTCCGAACGTGGCGCTACCGCGACGTCGCCAACGCGTTCGAAGTTTGGCAGACGCACACGCTCGCCATGCTCGCCGCGAGGGACAGCGCCGTGCTGTTCGCCGTGAGGCTGATGCGCGGGTCCGCCTACAAGGCTCTCAACGGATGGCGCGACGCCGTGCGCGAGCGGCGACGAATGAGGAAAAAGGTTGACAAGCTCCTCCGCGGGTGGCTCAACCGAAACCTCTCCTCCGCGTTCGGGGGCTGGCACGCGACGGTCGTGCGGTTCAAGGTGCACCGCGCGCGCGTGCGCTCGTTCGTCTGGCGCATGCGCTACGCCGACGCGACCCGATCGTTCCGGGGCTGGCGAGATACCACCGCGCTGCTGCTCCGCCAGCGGTCCGTCGTCGCCAACATCCACGGGATGTGGACCCACAAGACTTTGGCAGCCGCCTTTCGATCATGGAGCCAAACCGCGCGCCAGAGCAAGGACAAGCTGGCGCGCGCCAAGAAGATCGTCGCGCGCATGCGTTCGATGAAGCAATCCATCGCGTTTGTCGCGTGGAGGGACGCGGTTGAGCGACTGGCGAAGAACCGCGCCGCGGCGAACAAAATCGTGCGGCGGATGATGATGGTGAAGATCACCGCCTCCTGGTACAAGTGGATGGATTGGATCGCGGATCGCCGCGAGTGGCGCGCGAAGGAGGCGCGCGCGGTGCGTTTCGCGACGCGAAGCGCGCGGGATAGGGTGGAGGCGATATGGGAGGCTTGGTTCACCGAGGTGAAGCGGCTGGTCGTCTACCGCCGCCGCGCCACCAAGGTTGTCGCCCGCATCAGGAATTCCGTGATGACCAGGTCCCTCAACAAGTGGCTGGACGCCACGAACGAAATCAGGCGCATGCGTTGGATCGAGCAGAAGGGCGCGGCGCACTTCGCCAAGGTTCTCGGCAGCAGGATAATGCGCGCGTGGCGATCGCAATCCTTCGTGTTGGCTCGCAAGACGGCGACGGCGAAGAAGGCGGCTCGAAAGATGGACGTCCTTCGCATGAGACACTGGTGGAAGATATGGCTGTCGCACGTCGCCGATAACCTGCACCTCGCCGCCGCGATGCGACGCGCGGTCAAGTCGTGGACCAAAGGGCAGCTCGGCCAGGCGTGGCGCAAGTGGCTGTCGCACATTGACCGCGCTCGGGTCGCCATGCGACTGGCGCGTCATCAGCACCAGATGCGCCAGGCGGTGTACCGCGAGAAGTCATCCCGAGTGCACTTTCAGCTGTGGAAGGAGTGGTGCAGGGAGTACCGCCGGCTCGCGAACCTGGTGCAGAAGGCTTACGTCAAGTCGCAGCGCCTGTACAAGCAGAGCGTGTTCAATCAGTGGCGCGAGTTTTTGGCCGAGATTGACAGGCGCAAGGAGACAGTCTCCCGCGCGGTGACGTCCAAGCGGCTGCTCACGTCGTGGTTCCTGGACTGGTACTGGCAGGCGTTCGAGGGCGACATCAGCAGCGCGCTCGGTCTCATCACCGGGAACACCGACGCCGTCATCGAACAGGTGTACGGCGAGGACAGGCGCGTGGATCGCGGGGTGTTCCAGGAGTGGCAGCGACTCGGATCGAGCCTCGACGCGCTCACGCAACCGCTGGAGCGCGACGCGAACGTCAAGGTTGCCGCGGCCAAGTTCACGGACAAGATCAGGAGGGCGAGCGTGGACAGGAGGGGGAGCATTGACGGCGCCTCGCTCTCGTCGGCTCTCTCAGACGATGGCAGTCGCGGCGGTTTTGACTCTCCGGGGGCGGCTGCCGACGAGAGTTTCAGGAGCGCTGACGCCGGGGATTCGTCGTTCGCGACTCCCGGCGGGGGATCCTCGGTGTCCTCGCCCGGGTTCACGGGCGGCAAGAGGTTGGGCAGCAGCATCCTTGGGGGCAGCGGCGGTGCGATTGGCACTCCCGGGAGCGTGAAGTCTAACAAGGAACGGGCACTGGATAGGCTCCTCGACAGCGACAGCGACGGCGAGGAGTACACCCAGTCGCGACGGGCGTTCGCGAACGCCGTAAGTGTCGACTCAGACTGACGACGATACGGGGATCAGGGCGGGGATCCAATGAGATGACTGACTCAATTATGAGTTTCTTACAACAACTTTTCTATGAGTTTATGAGGTACAACAAATTCGTTCCGTCGGTGCAGCAGTTGGGTCCTTAACAGAACAAGAAGCCTGAGTAATGAATCACGAGGAGATCCCAGTCAATGACGCCACCCGAAAGACGAGTACAAAACAAAACTTCACTGCAAGAAGCCTTTCGAGGAAAGATGAAACATCTCGACGCGGGATATCCGAAACCAAAACGTGTCGCGTCTGGGCATTCAATCTGGTCATGTCGAGAGGATCGGTGTCCACGGGGTCTAATCCGGGAATAATGGTAGGTCGGCATCGCTCGGGGTCTAATCCGGCGGATACAAAACACGGACCAAGTAATGTCGTCTTTTCCTCTCGACCAAAAGACCCAAATGCACAGACAAAACGAGAGTCAAATACGACTTGACAGAAAAAGTACTTTCAGATCTAGTTCTGGAGGCGACCTAGGGATAGAAATGGCGGCTCACCAGTGCTCTTGACGACATTTAACTTGCGCTTCTACACTTTATCCTTCGAAGGCTTGGGTGAAGTCTTCTTGGATGATCATGTCGTGTGGGACCTCCGGAGGCCTTTTCATCGAGGCCTCTCTCATGGTCGCTGCCACCAGTGTTTCATTGAAGCGTTGGAGTTGAGGTGAGACGCTTGGCACTGCGCAATACACGCACGAGTCGCACGAAGCGAGCGGGTCGGGCTTGACACGATACCTAACCACGGCGATATTCGGTCAGAAGGCCCCCGCCCCAGGGTCTCCACTTGAGTCGCGCGTGCACTGTGCCGCAGAACTGCTGCTGCGCGCCCCACGGCTGAAAAACGAGTGAAAGCCCTAACAACGTTTCTCGTCGAAAAGTAGACTGGCTCCATTTCGTTTTCTGCGGAGATTTCTGTGACTCAAGAAACACCGGTCTGTTTCGGTGTCGATTCCACCGCCGCGGAAGGTTTCGGCAACCCGCCCAGCTCGTCCTCGCTCTCGTTGGTCGATTCGCGCGATGAAAGTTCTCGGCCGCGGAAACGCCGGGAAAAAGGACACGGACAGTGCGACAAACTCTTTTCGGGGGAGGGATCGATACAGCCCGGCGGTTCGCGCGCGCTGCGGCAGTTCACGCGGCGCACCCCCTGGTCGACGAATCGAGCGGGCGAGGGAATAGCGCGACCGAACGAGGCACCGCGGGGGGTTGAGCCGCGTGGTCGTCCGGAGCGCGCGTCCTCACTCGTCGGGCGTTTTTATTTCAGCCGCGAAGGGCCAACCAGATAACGAACTGCGCGCGGAAGCATGGTTTTCGACACGCTGTCGTCGCTGTTCGGCAGCGTTCCCTCGGACGTAGTGGTCGATTCGATCAGCAGTGGCATACCATCCAAGCTGCTCGGTACGTCGCTCGCTTATTCACGCCGCGTTCCGCTCCTCGCGCGTGCATCTTGTCACTCTCGTGCCCTTTTCCCGATGCGTCTTCACTTTTTTCAGCCCATCACCAAGCTACTCGCTGACGACTCCGATTACCCCGACGTCACGACAGCCGACGCGGGCGTGTTCGCCACCGCCAACGGTTTCGCGGCGATGGCGCTGAACCGCGGCAAGGTCAAGAACTTCGTGCTGGGGACCAGGAAGATGTACAAGGGCTGGGCGCACGGCTACCTGGGAGCGGTGAGAGCCGTTCGGCGCGAGATGGTTCGCACCGTCGCAGCCGGGGTCAAGTCGACCCTCGGCCCGTCCGCGGTGTACGCGTGCTCCATGCAGGTGGCGACGAGCGCGATGGGTCTGCCGAGCCTGGTGTCCGTCGGCGCCGCGAACGTCGCGACGCCGGTCATAGTCTCGAAGCTCGGGGGTCGACTTCGGAAACTCTCCGCGCATTCGCTCGCGGCTCGAGCCGTGCCGATCGCTGCGCACTACCTCATCGAGTGGGACCTGTACGATAAGATCAAGAGACGGATGGACGGAAGCGAGCACACTTTCATTCATCCGTCGTTGCGCCCGTGGGTCCCCACCGCTCATCATCGGGTGACCAACGCGTTGCACGGCGCCGTCTCCGGCGGCGTGTGCGCGTTTGGCGCCGTTACAATCGCCGCCGTCGCGCTGTCCCCGTATTACGCCCACACGCTCATCTCCCGCGCGGTGAGGTGCGCGGACGTGCCCACCGCCGCCAGGCTCGGAACCGCGGCGCTGCGCGTGACGCGCATACGCCTCGCGGATTCGCTTCAGCAGGGCGTGGTCTGGTTCGCTACGTACGAGGCGATGCGAGCGGCGACGGCAAAGTTGGAGGGATCAGCGGGAGAAGAGGAGGGATCCGGGGGAGTTCCGGCGAGGATGTCGAGG
>Ga0181571_10002364_pt1 | contig 13981 bp, 8 predicted proteins | sample 101ome_17_FD_132440 | JGI IMG/M metagenome (GOLD analysis project Ga0181571, IMG submission 132440) | Coastal salt marsh microbial communities from the Groves Creek Marsh, Skidaway Island, Georgia - 101407AT metaG (megahit assembly) | ecosystem: Environmental > Aquatic > Marine > Intertidal zone... | reverse complement strand
TCGAGGCGAGTCACGTTCACGTTCAGTTTGTGGCTTGGTTTCCATCACCCGAGGGTGGCCGCGTCGCTCGGTGCATGACCAGGCGGATCCCAGTGGCTCCATCCATGCCGGCTTATCTGCGCGGGGTCGATAGCTCGGTAGCCGCCGTCCTCGCCGCGAAGAAGACTGCGCTGGACGCCCAGTCTGACGCCGTTGGACCGAAGGAGGCTTGCAAGCGGGTGGAGGCGAGGGTGCTCGACGTCGCCGACGTGTTTGCGCGACGTGACGCCGACGGCGGTTCGCTTCACGATCCGTTCCCGCGGGAGCTCGGGGACTTCGCCGAGGCCATGTACCACCTGCTCAGGGGTCCCATGCTCGGCACGTTGGCGGGTCACGAGGACGAGCGAGCGGCGATGAGGCAGCTTTTCCTCGGCGCCGGCGAGGCGTTGGCGCGGAGCATGCTGGTTCCCCGGCTGTACGTCTGGCGCGGCGGGGACGTTTTCGAGGAGATCCCGCCGGCGGACCTCGCCCTCAGGAGCGTGGACGCGCTCGTGCTGGACCACGGCACGGATGTTTTCGTGTGGGTCGGTCACGGCGTCGCGGCGGACGAGGAGAGGTTTGCGGCAGCGCGGGGAGCCGCGGCGGGGCACGCGGCGACAGTCGCGGCGGGAAGGTTCCCGGTGCCGAGGGTGAGGACGTTCAGGGAGGGCAGCTCGCAGGCGAGGTACATGGTGTCGCGACTCATGCCGCTACATCGCGATGCGCCCCACGAGCAGGACGCGATGTTTCCCCCCGTGCGTTCCCTGTCCCCCAACGAGCGGAAAGCGCTGATGGAGTCATTCTTGCTGACTGATGACTTTTCTTTTTTCGGTTGGATGAGGCAACTCGGCCTCGCGGCTCCCCTGGACGGATCCTCAGTGAAACTGAGGATGATGAGCGGCGATGACACCTCGACGACCGCGTCTAGTCTTATTTTGTAGTCTACCTTCGTAGCTTTGTAGTGCTGTAAGAGCAATAGCAAGGCCTTCCCGGGTCATCTTTGAGAAAAAAATCAAAAAAAGTCGCGTCCCTTGGTCCCTTTGAGAAGATCTTTTCTGCCGCGTGGCAACGTTTTGGCGCCAATTCGAAATCACCTCGCGGCCTCGTTTCCCCAAAGACGTCCGGGAAAAACACGTCACCGCGTCGGGCGAGCGCGGGCGAGTCAGTATCGCTGCGCGGGGCACCGGCACGCGACTAAACTTCTCGAGCGTCTCCGTCGTTGCATCGCTCGGAACTCGGTAACGCCGAGATCAGGAGTCTTCACCGCGGTTCGAACGCACTTCCAGAGGCCTTCCCTCGGTGTCCGGGAAAAGAAACCAAAACGATGTCTTCCGCCTTGACCGCTTCCGTGGGCCTGGACAGTCGCGTCGCGCCTCGTGCTCGAGTCGGCGACGAATATCGCGTCGTGCGCGCCTCGTGGTGCAAACCCGCGGGTAAACCCGGCGCGAATCTGCGCGCGCAGTCTATCCTGGCGAGAGCCAACAAGTCGAACGATGTTCGCTGCGCGCCCCCCTCGGGCCCGTCCGGCGAGAAGACCGGAGAGGAGCGCGACGAGAACGAGTCGACGCCCCTTTCTCTTCTCTCGCAGTCGGTTGCGGGGCTTTCTGCGCTCACGCTGACCCTCTCCGCTCTCTCGGGTGACTTTGTGCCTCCCGCACTCGCCACCGAGGCGACGGCTCCTGCAGTCATTCAAAAGCAGTTCAAGACTGGCGTGGGGCCAACCACGCCGCCCGCGCAGATATCGCAACGCAAACTCACCGCCGAGGAGAAGGCGACGATCGATCTGTTCAACTCAAACACACCTTCGGTCGTGTATATCACCAACATGCAGCAAAAGAGGGACGTGTTCACCCTCAACGCCGTCGAGGCTCCAACGGGGGCAGGGTCCGGCATCGTCTGGGACGGTGACGGGCACGTCGTGACCAACTTCCACGTCATCAACGGAGCCAACGAGCTCAGGGTGACCACCCAGGATCAGGACGTGTATCCCGCCAAGATAATTGGCTTCGACGAGGACAAGGACATCGCCGTGCTCAAGATTGACTACGCTAAGAAGCTCCCTGGCAAGGACGGCACGATTAAAACCTCGAGCCACGACCCAACCCTTCGCCCGCTTCCCATCGGGACGAGCTCCGACCTGCTGGTGGGACAACGCGTGTACGCCATCGGTAACCCGTTCGGACTGGACCATACCCTCACGACGGGGGTCATCAGCGGCCTCGGGCGCGAGATTCAGTCGGGGAATACCGGTCGGCCCATCGATGGCATCATCCAGACCGACGCCGCCATAAACCCTGGGAACAGCGGCGGTCCCCTGCTGGACAGCTCCGGCCAGCTGATCGGCATCAACACCGCAATCTACTCCACCTCTGGGTCTTCCTCCGGCGTTGGGTTCGCGCTCCCCGCGGACATGGTGACGGGCATCGTCGAGCAGATTATCACTACCGGCAGGGTGACCAGACCAATTATGGGAATCACCTTTGCGCCGGACCAGGCTGTTGAGCAGCTCGGGCTTGGCGGCGTGCTTGTTCTCGACGCGAGGGAAGGTGGACCCGCGTGGAGGGCTGGCGTCAAGGCGACGTCCAGGGACTCCGCGGGTCGTCTCATCCTGGGTGATGTCATCGTAGAGCTCGACGGGGCGCTCATCAAGGACTCCTCTGATTTGTACAGAACCCTTGACAAGTTGTCCGTCGGTCAGGAGATCATGATGAAGGTGATGAGGGGCGAGAACAAGGTTGACCTGCAGCTGACCCTCGACGACCTCAAGGATCAGCCTCAGATGCCCCCGCCCGGCATCTACAAAATCGTACCGGGTCAGCAGCTGCCACCGGGAATCCTGCCTCCCGGGGAGCTTCCGCCTGGCTTTCCGCCCGGTTTCTTGCCGGCGCCTGAGGAGGACGGTGGCGAAGACGCGTTCCCGTGAGTTCGAAGACGCGTTTACTGGTCACACTCGCTGCAGCTGTATTCTACGCGAACCTTGTTGTAACTTTTTAGCACCCTGAATTGCGCATTCTATCACAGACGAGAGTTTAAGTTGATGTAGAGCAACACTGATATAAGACAAAAAAGTTTTCCAGCCTGCTACCGTCACGGAAAGGTTTGCTCCATAGGCACGTACTTGTGCGACTGCACGTTGGCGAGGGTCTCGAGCTTCTTCTGCAGGAACGCGGCGAGGACGAGGAAGATCGAGCACATCGCGAACATGGCGGACAGCGGGAACAACGCCACGTTGTAGAGGATGACGCAGACAAAGAGGTTGAGAGGGATGCGGAAGAAGTTCATCACCGTGCTTCGAACCTCCTCCGGCACGTACTGCGACCTCATCTTCATCATCGACGGCCAGAAGATACCCACCATCGCCTCGAACACGAGAAACGCGAGCATCTGAATCTTACCCCCGAACGTCATGGACCCGCCGCGCTCACCCTCGGTCATGAAACCCATGTTCCCCACGAGCACGGGCACGGCGAGCGCCGCGGCAGATGCGAGGAACACGAGCTGCATGTACCGCTCAACCTTCATGTCCGACCTGGACATGATCCTGGACGCGACGGAGGAACCGACCATGCACGCCACCATCATCGTGGCGAAGATCATGCCGTGGGGAATGTCCTCGCCGTTGGGTCCCAGCGCCGGGGTCCAGAGGAAGACGAACGAGTACATGGACGCCTCGAAGAGGCTCTGCATGGCGCCCAAGTAGAACACCTTCTTGTCGTTCTTGATGGCCTCGTACGCCTGCTTCATACCCTGCTGCACGGATGTGTTGTCGCTGTTATCACCCTTGTTCTCGGTCCAGGAGAACATGATGACGACGCCGCCGATGGCGAGGAAGACCGCCGCCGCGTCGAAGGGAGCCACGGGGCCGAGGCTCATATCCGTCACGAGGTAGTTGGCGAGCAAGCCGCTGACGATGGACACCAAGCCGTTGCCCAGGAAGATGGCCTTGGCGAAGGTCTTATCGAGCCACTCCGCATCGTAGCCGCGCTTGAAGTGCTCGGCGACGAGCCAGGACTCGAATGCGGTGAAGAGGAGCGACGTCGCGATGCCTCCGAAGAAGCGGCCAAGCATGAGGACGCCGTAGTCAGACCAGTGCTTCGTTATGCACGAGGCTATGTAGGTCACGACGTAGGTTAGCGCCGCGTTCTTGCGACCGTACTTGTCCGCCATGGAACCCACGACGGTGCCGAAGATCATGGAGCTGCCGAAACCCGCGATGAACAGCTTGCCGATGTCTCCGGTGGTGTATCCGTAGTGCTGGTACAGGGCGTAGACGTACGGACCCTGCAGCCAGTCGCCGGCCATCATGAGCGAGTACACGAAGAGGTAGGAGTTGCGGAACGCCATGAAGTTCTGGGGCATCGTCACCTTCTCCCTGGTGCCCATCTTTTGCATCTCGAGCATGGCGCACACGACGGCGATGAGCCCGAACTGGATCCAGTAGTAACCCTGCGGTGAAGAAGGTGAGGGGAAAGGTGCGGAGGTCGATGTCAGGATCGGTTTTATCGGCGAGGGCAGACGACGCCGGCGGGTCGCCGTGATGTGCTCAAACGACACGGCTCGGTATGAAACTCACCTCCATTGTGGATATATGCTCGAAATTGCTCGAGTCAGGCGTAGTCGCGTGACGCCGAGTGGAGTGGAGCAGGGAGTCGCAAACGCGGTTTGAACTCCAGGACCTCTCAGATCTGCTGGGAAAAATGACCTTCCTCAACGAGTGGCCCGCGAAAGTTTTCGGCACCCCTCACCATTCTTAATTGGCGGCGGGACGCGCACCGAGGGGGCTCAGAGCCGGTCGGTAGTCAGCCTTCGGAGTGAGCGAGGGATCAGCACGATGGCGGACAATGGTAAGACTGCCTTCGGCTTCGCGAAAAAAGCGGCGAAGAGGAAGGATGTCGGCGTGAACGAGCGAACCGACGATGGGATGAAGAAGGAGTTTCTCACCGGCGTCACGGGCTCAGGCCTGGAGCTCAAGGACAAGGTGGAGAAGGTGGTCAAGTCGATCCCGGTTCAGGAAAACACCTTCGAGGTTGGATCTGGTCGGCGGAGGAAAGCGCCGAGTTTCATACCCGACGAGTCCGCGATCGACGCCGACAACAAGGAGCGTTTCGAGAACGCGGATCTGCTCGCAAAGGGGGAGACGGCTCAGCACGACGTGGTGTACGGCCTGACAAAGATGGGTCCCAAGGATGGGGATACTCCCAAGGCCAAGGCCGAGGAGAAACCCGCGCAGGAGAGTTTCATCGGGAAGAGCCTCGCGGAGAAGGAGCTTCAGGCGTTTAAGGAGGACGTCGAGGACCTCCCGGAACAGGCCACGCTGGACGATTACGAGCAGATGCCCATAGAGGACTTTGGCGCCGCGATGCTTCGGGGGATGGGCTGGGAGGAAGGTAAACCTGTGGGACGGAACAACAACGGCATGGTCGCCGCCGTCGAGTTCGTTCCCCGATCGGGGAGGCTCGGGCTTGGCGCGGACCCGGCGCCCAGCAAGCAGGAGAACACCAAGAAGTACATCAAGCCGAGCGAGAGCCGAGAGGCGCCCGCCACGATGGTGCTGGCGAAGGGTCCCGAGGGGCAGTCGAGGAACGTCAAGACCCTCGACGAAAAGCTGGTCAAGCTGGAGGAGCCCGGCGCGAGGGAAGGGAAGAGGATGTGCGTCGTCGAGGGCAGACACCGCGGGCTGACGGGTCGCGTGCTCAAGGTTGTGAAGCAGGAGGGTCGGTCCGACAGGGCCCAGCTCGAGCTCGATGCCAGCGGTGAGGTGGTGACGATCAGGACGGGCGAGCTCGCGGATTTGGGCACGCGGGATGCGGACAGGGCGATGCGCAAGAAGGACGACAGGGCGAGTGGCAAGGGGGACGACAGGGCGATGGGTAAGAGGGACGAAGGGGAGGGGGGTAAGAAGCGGGAGCGGGGCGACCGCGACGACGTCGGCGGCGCGCAGAAGAGGGAGAAGAGGGAGGAGCCCGCGTGGCTGTTCGCCAGCACGCGCGTCCGGATCGTGAGCAAATCCTTCCAGGGGGGCAAGTACTACCTCAAGAAGGCCAGCGTGGTGGACGTGCTCACGCCGCGAACGTGCGTGCTGCAGCTGGAGGGTGGCGAGGTGCTGACGGACGTGCCGCAGAGGGCGCTGGAGACGGCGCTGCCCAAGAGGGGCGGCGCGGTCGTCGTGCTCGTGGGCGAGCACAGGGGGCAGCGGGGCACGATGCTGGACAAGAAAGGGGAGGTCGCGGCGGTGCAACTGTCGGAGGAACTTTCGGTACACAAGATATCCCTGGACCACGTAGCCGAGTACACGGGTGCGCTGGAGGACTGATCTGCTCATATTTTTTAAAGCGAGGGATTTTGTCCAACAGGGCAAACAGTCATCCGCCTCGCGAAAATAATAGGAGCCTTTCGTCAGAACGGTGTAAATTTTGCGCGCCAAATTCAGCTGAGTTGTCTCGGCTGCCAACTCGGGCGCCAAACCGAAGCCAATCGTTGTCCAGTCGTTTGGATATTATCTGCGGTTCGACGGGGCGGTCAATCGTCGACGCGCGTCTCGGCCCTCGGGGCGTGCGGAAGACGCGGGTTGAGTTCCGAGGGGTCTCAAGTGCTCAAGTGCTCTCATTATCACCGCGCGTGGAGCCTTTATCGTGCTCTGAACCCGAGAGGCGGCGTGACCGAAGACCGTTCGCACGCGTCACGGGTAACCGAAGACCGCGGCGGCCGTATTTTCAAGATGAGGTGCCTCCAGAGTCAGGCGATAGTTACACCGGCGGCGTCGCGCGCTTTGTCATGGGGAGGTATTATGCGTCGCCATGGAAAGACGATACCACAGTTCCATGCGATGAAGCCGCGGAAGCAGAGGTGCGCGCGCGACCGAACCCGCGGTCGATGCGAACCGTAGCATGTGCCCCCCAGGAATCTGGCGCGCCCCGAACGACGCGATGACCGCCGCTGACCTCTGAACCCCGTGTCTCCCTCCCGCAGGCGATGCTTGTCTATAAAGGCACTTGATAGCCGTAAGCCAGAGGCTGGCTGGAAGCTTTCGGATAGGTGAGTGGCGCCCCCCGCCTGTCTACCCACAGCCCAGCCCCATAGATATTATCCCAACGACACCGGCTGGAGATATTTTGCTCACCGCCCACCGCCGCACTCGCAGGGACTATCCCGAGGGAGAGGTAATCCTCGGAATGGAGATTAGGATGCACAGCGCAAAGGCTGCTCTGGTGGACACCGCGAACGCTGAGTTTCACAGGCCGGGCGTGACCACCTATCTCGATGAGCTGTCGGTGCAGAGCGTGCAGGAGGCGGTGAAGAAAATAACCAATCATTACCACTGGAAGGGACCTGTGGGAGTGAGCGTCACGCGCGCCGTCACACGCGTTCTGGGTAATCAGGCTGCTGGAAAGCAGCTCGAGGCGATGATGCCAGACTCCAAGGGGAAGGTGGCGACGATGATTCACACCGAGGCGGCGGCCTATGCGGAGATGTACTTCGGCCCCGGGCGCGAGTGCTCGGGGCTCGTTCTCGTCGTCACCGTTGGCACAGGCATGGGCACCGTGACCTACAACCTCGGACAGAAGGTGAGAAACTCGGATTTGAAGCACTTGACGTGGACCTACGAGAGAGAGCTGAGCAAGATGAGGGAGAAATGGGACTGGAAAGGAGTGGCGCCCGAGCTTCCTGAGGATTGTGACCCCATCATCGAGCAGATCATCAAGTCTCCGCCATCCAAGTACTCCAAGGATGGGTCAGTCGGGCTGATGGACTGCCCCGAGTACGAGAAAATCGACGGAATGAAGCCCGTGATTGCCTGGGCATACCTCGTGGACAGGTATCTGCAGAAGGTGGCCGAGGCGGTCAAGCCCGACAAGCTGGTCCTGCTCACCACGGGCGCAGCGGCGGCACTTCCAGAGGAGCTCCTCGTGCCACTGTTCACGCCAGCCATCACGGGTGCCGGGCTAAAACCCGATGTGCTCGTAATGGGCGAGTTTCCCGAACGAGCTCTCGTCAAGGGAGCCGCGGTGGGTGCGCACATTGAGCTGGGTAGGCGCGCCGCGGGAGAGGTTTTCCGTGCGGCGCTGACGCAGACCATCACGGGAAGTCCCCAACCGCGGGAGATCTTCGAGCAGGACCTGCTCTGGGCGTTTAAGAGGCTGGACCGAAACAAAGACGGCGTTCTCGGCCGCAGCGACCTCCTCGATGGCGCGCAGTTCTTCGGGACGTCGCTGTCTGACGCCGAGGCGACGGGACTTTTGCGCGACTTCACGGGCGGCATGATGGAGTCCGCCACCCCTGATCAGTTTTTGTCGTGGTACCAGCGCACTCTTGAGATTGCCCTGGCAAGGGTCGTCGAGGTGCACAACGTTGATGAATTCGAGCACTACGTCGAATCAGCGCTGGAGAAGCCCGCATCGAGCGGTATGGTTCAAGAGGACGGCGCGTTGGTGGTGTTAGAGTGCGGATACACCCACTGCAGACCGTGCATGAAGTTTGAAAAGACGTACGAGCTCGTCGCGAAAAAGTACGTGGATTGTTTATTCCTTCGGGTTCTTGGTGACGAGTCCCCGGGCGCGGCGCACCTTTGCAGAGACGTGCTCGAGGTGCAGGGGACGCCCGAGTTTAGGTTCTTCCGCGGAAAGAAGTTACTTCATGTCATGCGCGGCGCTGATAAGAGCAAGCTGGAGAACAGCCTGCAGTCACTCTTGAAAGAGGGCGAGGTGGGATACGCCCTACAACCCGTGTGACCTTGTTTGCATAAGCTGGAAAGTGTAAAAGTAACATTAAGATCTATCATCAAGTCTTCGCCTGCACTGGCCACACGCCATCCTGCCAGCTCGACATGCCATCCAAAATCTTCTCGATCTTTGAGCAGAGCACGGGATGGGGGATGGTGCCGTCGCCGGATCCGATGATTTGAAACTTTGTTCGCATCGGGTGCCAGACGAGCACGCTGCCCGCAGCCGCTCCGCTGCTCTCCGCAAAGTCCGACCAACCCGAGGCCTTTCGGATATTTACGACGCCAAAAGACAGGATCGGTTCGCGCCAAAATGCGTTTCGAAGCTTCTTGAACGTTTCCTGATCGTCTTCAGAGCTTTCAATGAACATCATGACCACCAGGCTTTTCATGTGCTGTTCCTTCAGGCACTCGAGCGCGTCGTCGTTGAGTTCGATGACGGCGTCCTGGTCCATCTCGCTTCGCTTCCTCATGGGCTTCTTCCGCCGCTTAGGCCGCTGAAAGAGCATGGGGATCATTACAACTGTCAGGATCATGCCGACCGGCACGGCAGGACCCGCCTCGATGCTCATATACACCAGCTCCGCTCCAAAGTACTGAGCCCATGACAACGTGCTCCCCTGGAAACGAAGAGCCCGTTCATAGAAACCCAAGGAATCGACTGCGAGCTTGGGGAACTCAACACCCGAGACCATCCCCTCATCGTCTCCTTCGAAAATATTGGAGATCCACGCGGCGATGTCCGCCCGAATCATGGATCCGTCGTACGTGCTGAGGTCCATCTTTTCCTCTCCACCATGGAACCGCATTGCCACGATCCTCGGAATGTGCTCGTCCCCGGCGAATAGTGCCTCACGAACTCCTCTCTGCCGCCTGGCGTCTATCCATACCATCGACAATTCCTTGTGTTCCAGTGCCGCAGAGAGTGTCGCGCTCGGCGACGAAGGCGACTGAAGGGTCATCTTCACCGCGCGGAGCGTGTCGCGGGCTGTTGTGAAGTGGAATCCATCGACGCCGATTGCGGCCACACACACCCGCACCAAACCCCCAGGCTGGCATCCGGTGGATTTGAGACTGGATGATCTCAGCTCGGGCAGGATCTGGAGCTTATGCTCGATGAGCAGCGCCTTCAGTTTGTCTTTTCCCGTCACGTCCTGCTCGATGATCTTCTCGCCAGCCTCCTTCAAGACAAGCACCGCAGGCGGCGTGTGCATGCCGTGCTTCCTAATCCAGTACGCCGCCTCGCTCTGCTTATAGTGAACCTGCGCGACGGATACGTCGTTCCTGTACTCGGTCGCCGCGCGCCTGAGGAGGGGAGACGCGGGTCCCGCGCGCGAATTGAAGTAGACGAACTTGACTTTCTTCGGATCGCCCTCCAGGAACGCGGCGAGCGACTCTCGGGTCAGCGCCGGAACATCCTCGTACCCGGCGAGGTGATCCATCGCAAAGGCGCTCAGTGCGCTCTCTTTCATCATGCCCCTGTACTTCCGTCTGCACCAGAACGCACCGCAGTTCCTGGGGAACCCGACAACCACCGGTAGGTCCCTCGGGTTGACGTGAGACGACGAGAACGGATGGAGCGGCGCGACCTTCGCCACGAGCTCGGGGTAGAGCGCAATATTGACCCTCCCCAGCCTCGCGACTCCGTCCATCGCCCGCGCGGTCTGTTCCCACACGGGCGCCACGCGCTGGCACATCTCGCTTCCGTCGTGATAAACCTGCACGAGCCACGGCTTGTTGCTCTTCAACACCGTCTTGGCGAAGTTCTGCGGGGTCAGGTTGGTCGTCTCCGAGTTGATGGGATCGGCCTGGGTGAACCCGAACCCGCCGAACTTCCCCCCGGTGTCCCAACCGCCCCTTCCCGCTGCTCCGGGCGCCGCGCCCCTGCGCCGACCGTTCGAGGGCTCGCCCTGCTGCTTCGTGTACGCATCTTTAGGATCGGCGTACCCCGTCATGTCGTAGTTTCTCCGTTTTCCCGCATCGGACAGAACCTCATACGCCTTCTGGATCTTCACGAACCTGTCCTGCGCCCTCTCCACATCCTCCGTGCTTTTCCCCTGCTGCTTGTCGGGGTGGTACCTCAGCGACAGCTTCCTGTACGCCCTCTTGATCTCCCCGTCGTTCGCCCTTCGCGACACGTCGAGTATCTTGTACGGGTCAACATCGCGCGCGCAAACCGCGGTCGCCCATAGGAGGATGAAGAGCGCAAAGACCCACGATGCCCTCATCATCCGCCGCTTCCACAAGTGAAGTGCCGACCGTGGACCGTCGAAACTCAAAACGCGAAAAGAAAAGATTCCAAAAAGGCCGAAATCAAACGCGAAGTTTTTGGCCACACAGGAAATCGCCAAAGAACCAGTCTCGTTCATCAGTGCTGACCAGTCAGAAAATCGTTCGGGAGGCCGCGTCTCACTCAACCTGTCGACTTCTCATGGGGACCTTAGTGCCATGGGAAGAGACGTTGATCGATTTTCGGGAGTTGACCCGAACAGCAAGGCGCGGGCTGGCACGCCTGTCGCGAGCTGTGGGGAGGACGGGATGAATCGGTACGCACCATGATCCGTTAGATATCGCTGTGCCACGCGCAAACCTCGTTCGCCGCCCATATCCCTCTAATCGCGCGCTCCTTCCCCGTTTGTCGCCCAGGTACAAGGTGATAAAGCAACTCGGAGATGGGACCTACGGGAGTGTGTGGAAGGCGACCAACAGGCAGAGCAACGAGGTCGTTGCCATCAAGAAGATGAAGCGCAAGTTTTACTCGTGGGAGGAGTGCATGGCTCTGCGTGAGGTCAAATCGCTCAGGAAGCTGAACCACCCGAACGTAGTGAAGCTCAAGGAGGTGCGTGCCGTCTCGGTGCCTTTTTTGCCATCCGCGCCCCTTCGCTGACGCGTCGACTTGTCTCAGGTGATAAGGGAAAACGATGAGCTGTACTTCGTGTTCGAGTACATGACGCAAAACCTGTACCAGCAGATCAAGGACAGGGACAAGTACTTCCCCGAGAGCCGCGTGCGGAGTTGGATATATCAGATTCTGCAGTCCATCGCATATCTGCACAAGCATGGGTACTTCCACCGGGACCTCAAGCCAGAGAACCTCCTCATCACCAACGACATCGTCAAGTTGGCTGATTTTGGACTGGCGAGGGAGATCAGATCGAAGCCCCCGTACACGGATTACGTCTCCACGAGGTGGTACCGCGCGCCCGAGGTGCTGCTCAGGTCGCCTTACTACAACGCGCCAATCGACATCTTCGCCATCGGTGTCATCGCCGCCGAGCTGTTCACGCTTCGGCCGCTGTTCCCAGGCAGCAGCGAACAGGATGAGATTTATAAGATTTGCGCGGTGAACGGAACTCCCGACAACGAGTCGTGGGCGGAGGGGATGAAACTGGCCAACGGTATGGGGTTCAGGTTTCCACAGTACCAGCCGACGCCGCTGGAGAAGCTCATACCAAACGCCAGCCCGGAGGCTTTGGATTTCATCCGCGCGTGCATACACTGGGACCCGACGAAGCGACCGACGGCGCAGCAATGTTTGGACATGCCTTTCTTCAGTGGCATGGAAGCGATCCCGCACAGCGTGACTCCGTCGAAGAAGCCCGAAGCGGAACGCAGGTCCACATCTCGGGATGAGAAGGAGACTGAACGGGAGGAGCCGAGGGTTGACGTGGCGAAGAAGGCGGAGCCAGTGCTGTTGCGTCCAAAGTCGGCTCGCGCGCCGAGGAAACCGGATCCGGTCTCCTCATACCAGGATACGGTCGAAAAGGAACGGAGGCAAAAGGTACGGGAGGAGCAGGAGCAGCAACATAACGTGGGAGCGGCGATGAGGGATCCTCTGCTCAGCAAGCCTCTGGCGTCCACCTCGAGTTTCATCAAATCATTGAAGCCTCCCTCCTTGGTTCAGCCGACCATCTCGGTTCCGAGCCAAGGGTTCTCTGGCTCGAGCGCCAGCACGGGCATAAAGAAGCAGTATGATAACTTCGGGAGCAGCAGCAGAGTCGCGGGATCCTTCGGTGCTTTGAGCTCCCGGCCACCTGGGCACTCCTATGTTCGGGAACCCGAAGGGACGGGGAGGGGACTGTATGGCGTTCGGTCGCACGCGACGCAGGACCCGCTCGTCAGCCCCACCAGGCAAAATGGGTACGGCGGCGGTGTGCATGGCATGGGACTCACTGGATCTCGCCTGCATGGCAATGGGACTCTCCGGGATCCTGTGGGATCGCGCATGAACGGTGCAGCCTCCCACCTCAGTGGAGGGAACAGTTTGAGTGCACCTCTCAGTAAAATGGGCATTTCAGGAAATGCGGGCGGGACCGGGGGTTACTCAGGTTACCGGGATTCGAGCAACCGGGATTCCTCGAGTTATCGGGATTCGGGTTACCGCGATCCTTCTTCCAGTTACAGGGATTCCAGCCACAGGAGTTCAGGGTACGGAAACAATTACCCCAGCGGTAAAGACAATTACGCGGGGTACATGAATTCCCAACCACAGACCTCCCACAGGTACGGGGCCGGGCAATTGCATTCAAACTATTCTCGGGATTCGGCGGTGAAAGTACCCTCAAGAGAACCACCAAATGCTAGATCATCCGGAAGTTACGCACGAAACGCCCGGTACCTATCGTCAATTGGCGGCAACTCTTCCGAGCTGAAGCTACCTTCGATTGAAAAAAGAAATCCTGCGGCAGATCTGGGTGTGACAGGAGTGGGAAGTTACCGGAATCCCCCGAGTTCAAATCAATATGGAAGCGGATACGGTGGCGGTTCTGCCGGTTATAATAGCTCTGGCATGCGGAGGGGAAATATGGGATATCGCAGCGACCCTAAGAGTGGATACTAGCTAGACCTACTAGCTAGCTATAGTAGCTAGCTAGCTTAGAGCCATGGAGAGAGAGCTACCGAGTGGCTTCATCTCCAGCCTCCGAAACATCCCATTTTTAGCATAGGAGCATAAATTATATGCGAAAGTTCAGGCATGTCTCGTTCGTCGCGTTAAAAATCACTGGTTTAATGACGGTGCGTGACGATCGCCTCCCAACGCGACAGGATGTGGAAAAACGAAGTGAAATGCGCAGTGACACGAAAAAGCCGCATACTTTTTAAGTTGTTGACCTGGAATCATATTTCAAAGACGTACATTTCCTTATAGCACGAGAGGAAAAAGTTCCGCTTAGCAGCGTCGTTCCAACTAGCTTGCCGACGCTGGATGCGTCGAAAGAATGTCGGTTGCTGGCGAGGCGAGAT
>Ga0181571_10002360_pt1 | contig 13999 bp, 7 predicted proteins | sample 101ome_17_FD_132440 | JGI IMG/M metagenome (GOLD analysis project Ga0181571, IMG submission 132440) | Coastal salt marsh microbial communities from the Groves Creek Marsh, Skidaway Island, Georgia - 101407AT metaG (megahit assembly) | ecosystem: Environmental > Aquatic > Marine > Intertidal zone... | reverse complement strand
GCCGCGCGCAAAGACGCGGGCTCGTTTCGTTCGAGCCACAGCCATTTCGCGAGACACCCCGCCGCGCTCTTGAAGTTGCTCAACGACGCTGCGGTTGCCTCGGCTCCGCCGAGTGCACGCGTCACGTGCTCCGCCTCTGTCACCGCGCGGACGTCAGAGTAGAGTAACGCGGGTCGGACGCTTCGCCCGCCAGCAACAAGGCAGACGTCCTGCATTTGACCGCTCAGGGCGATGGCGGCGGGAGGCGCACACGAGGCAAAGCCCATGTCCCTCAGTGCTCCCCCGAACGCCTCGAGCCACTCCTCCGGGTCCTGCTCCACCGCGCCGGACAGGTTCGCGCCCCCGCCAGTGATGGTGCCGCCGCGGTATCCGCGCTCAGCTGTGGCGACTGCGGTGCCGTCGGCGGCCAGGAGCATCGCCTTGAGCGCTGTCGTCCCGACGTCCACCGCGAGGACGCACGACTCGTGTGTGGCACCATCAGCCGAGGCCGCACGGGGGGTGCGAGGGGTGCCTCTTCCCGGGAAGTCGCGCCCGCTCGCGACGGCATGAGCGACACCGCGCCTCACGGAAAGAATGGATGCGCGCGGCATTGCGCGCGGCATGGTCGCCAACCCCGCGAATGGGGGGCGGCGCCCTCGGGAGTGACCGCGCGACTCACGGAAACCTTCAGCATACCTGAACGATGACAGAACTGATTACCTAATTGATAGTCTCTAGAGACTATGATATTCGCGCGGCGCAACGAGAGGTTTCCTACGGCGTGGATCATCAGCTCTCGATGTTGGCGTGAAGGCGTTCAATCGCGCGGTATCGCGCAGGGACAACATGCGAACGGGTAGCATGCGCGACCGATGAGGCGTGAGGGACGAAGAGCGACGCGAGGTCACGACCGTGAGCTCATCTTTCGACAGCAGCACCGTTCACCCCCCTCCCTTCGCACCCCCCCCAAACTTGCCGGCTCGTGCGCCGTTCGCCTCCATCGCCTCTCGCAGACGATCGTACACTTCTCGAGGTGTCAACCCTTTGACGATCAGTAGCTTCGACCGCGTGCTCCACCCGCGCACGAGCGACATATCCGAGGCGCGCAGCCGAAGCGTCTTTCCGAGGAAAGTGAGGAGTTCGTCGTTAGCCTGGTGCGTCTTCGACATGACCGCGACCGCCACCTCGTCCGCTCCAATCTTCGACACCGCGGCGTGCCTCGCCCTGTCCTCGATGTCGATAGCCACTTGCGTCGTTCCCGCGTTCGTCCGCTGAATGCACGGAGGCACTGGGGCGTCCGCGCCGCCGCCCGCGGCATCGCCGCCCTCTCCGAAATTGAACGACGATAAAGCGCCGTCGATGATGTACAGGTATCTTCCCTCGGGCTCGCTCTTGTAGCACACCGGAAGCTCGCCGCACGTGTATCGGTACTGCTTCTCCAACTTCCCACCCTCACGCTTCACTAGAACCGCCTTCTCCGCCCGCGTCGCCTTGAGTCGGACGACGTGCTTTTCCGTGTCCAGGACGCGAGCCGAGTCCGTTCGCCGCTTCGGCAAACGAGCGAGATCCGCGTCGGTGATGAGAACCGCGTCGCCGGTGTACTTGCAGTAGTACACCGCGACCTTCGCCTCGTCCGACTCCGGCGCGTCCTCGGACGAAAACGTAAGCGTCGAGCGCTTTGGCATGACGCCTCGACAATCGTACGCGCCGCGCGCGGCGCTTGTGTCGCGCCGCGGGGGGCTCTGAGATCTGCACGGCGGCGGACGCGAGTGCTGAAAATGCTGCGCCGATAATTCTCGCCGCCCGACGTTTTACGTGTCACCGTCGTCAATTCCGAGCCGGACCCCATTCCGTCGCGCGCGACATGCCTCCTACGGAGGCGAACGCCGACGCGAATGTGGGCGCGGTTCAAGCGACGACCGAGGCCGCCCCACCCCCCGCCCCGAAGCGCTTCGTCCGAAACCAGGTGCGTGGCGACACGACCGCGCTCTCAACGTGCTCGCTCGCGTGGAATGATTTCTCGTCTCCGCCGCCGCCGCCCTGCCCGAACGTCACTGACTCCACTCTCCCCCCCACCCCAATGTCACGCGCGCGCGACAGATTCCTCAACACATCCTGGATGACCCTGATTTGACCGCGGCCATCGGCGTCCTCCCCGCGAACTACAGCTTCGAGGTTCGCAAGACGGTGTGGAGGCTTAGGCAGGCGAAGGTGTCGACACTCGCTTTGCAGTTTCCCGAGGGGCTTCTTCTGTACGCCACTACGCTCTCCGATATCTTCCGGGCGCACGCGGGCGTGCAGGACGTCGTGATCCTCGGTGACGTCACGTACGGCGCGTGCTGCGTCGACGATTACACCGCGGCGAGCCTCGGGTGTGACTTTCTCGTGCACTACGGACACAGCTGTCTCGTCCCCGTGGACGTCACCGGCATCCCGTGTCTCTACGTCTTTGTGGACATCTCCTTCGACGTCGACCACCTGTGCGAGAGCGTCCGTCACAACTTCCCGTCGGAACCCGGCTCTCCGCCCCCCAAGCTCGCGCTCGCCGGGACGATTCAGTTCGCCTCCGCTATCCAGGATGCGCGTTCGAAACTCGAGTCCGAGTACCCAACCCTCGCGATCCCTCAGTGTAAGCCTCTGAGCCCCGGGGAGGTTCTCGGGTGCACCGCGCCCGCGCTGACGGATGGGGACGGGTTCGACGCCATCGTGTTCGTCGCGGACGGTCGGTTCCACCTCGAGGCGATCATGATTGCGAACCCGACGATTCCCGCGTTCAGGTACGACCCGTACGCGCGCGTCATGACGAGAGAAGAGTACGCACACGGGGAGATGCGGGCGGTGCGCAGGAGCATGGTTGAACGCGCGCGGGGCGCCAAGTCTTTCGGCATCGTCCTCGGAACGCTGGGCAGGCAGGGGAACCCAGCTATTTTGGAGCATCTCGAGCGGCGCATGCAGGCCGCCGGGCTGCCGCACACGACGTTCCTGATTTCGGAGATGAACCCGGCGAAGATGGCGATGCTCGAGGGCGCGGACGCGTTCGTGCAGATTGCTTGCCCGCGGCTGAGCATCGACTGGGGGGAGGACTTCGAAAAGCCCGTGCTCACGCCGTACGAGGCGGAGGTGGCTCTCGGGCACGCGAAACCGTGGTGGGAGAGCGAGGGTGTTAGACCGGGGGAAGCGTTCACGCCGTATCCGATGGACTATTACGCGAGGGACGGGGGGCCGTGGACGTCGAGTTACGTCAAGACGCCGGTGAGAAAAAATCCCGGGAGTCGGCGAGCGCGACGGAGAGAGCAGGGACCAGTGACGCTTCAGAGCGACACCGTGAGCGGCGACGCGAACGTAGCTGAACGTGCTCCCGCGTGAAGACATCATACGAGTAGTGCACACATAGACTATCATATGATACAATAGACGTCGATAGCTCAGAAAGCTTTGCAACCGACGTTCGCGTTCAACTCGTCGCCGCGCCCGTTTTCCGAAGTCCGAGAGAGCGCCACTTTTTTCGATTGCGTCCACGTCGACGACGCCCACAACGACCGCGCGCGCCGACACTCCCGGCGCGCTCGAAGCGGGGCGCGTCCCGATGCTTTCGTCGCGCCAGGTCATGGGCGCGCTCGCCGCGCTCGCCGCGGCTTTGGCGGTGTTTTACCCGTCCGACCCGAGGTTCCACCGCATGGGATCCCCCGAGGCCTCGTCCGAGGCCGACGTCTCGCGGACGCGATGCCCGCTCGGGTACGGCGCACCGGACGACGAGGGCGCGAACCCGCACGGCTCGAAGGCGCCGCCGATCGCGCGCGTTTTCACGGGCGCGCGCATATACACCGGCGACGCCACCGTGCCTTGGGCCGAGGCGATGGCGGTGACGGACGCCGGGCGCGTTTTAGCCGTCGGCACCCTCCGCGACGTGACGCTCGCCGCGGGCGCGAACGCACCGACGACGAGTCTCGCGCGCTCATCCGCGGCCGGCGACGTCGACGCTGCGTCCGAGACCGCCGATGCCTACGTGTTCCCAGGTCTCTTCGACGCGCACGCGCACCTCGTGTCCGGAGGTTTCCGCCTCGCGCAGCTGGACCTTTCGCGCGTCTCGAGCAAGGACGAGTTCCTTCGCGCCGTCTCCGCGGCGGCGAAGGCGCGCGCTTCTCCGGACGACTGGATCCTCGGTGGCGGATGGGACGAGACTCGGTGGGGCGGGGCCCTCCCGGACGCGTCGTGGTTCGCCGAGGAAGCGTACGGCATCGACGCGGACGCCGCGGTCTGGCTTCTCCGCGCCGACGCGCACGCGGGCGTCGCCAGCGCTGGGGCGATGCGCCGCGCCGGGGCGGCGGATCTGACGGATCCGTCCCTGGACCCGCCCGGCGGCGTCGTCGAGCGCGACGGCTCGGGGGGCACGAACCGACCCACGGGGCTGTTTCGCGACAACGCGATGCCCCTCGTGACGCGCGCGGTCCCGCCCCCGTCCGAGACGGCGCGCCGCGAAGCGTTCGGGCGGGCGTTTCGGGAGATGCTCTCCCTTGGAATCACGAGCGCGTGCGACTTCGGGGACGTGTACGCGCTCGCGGGGTCCGCGACGAAGGGTGCGACCGAGCGCGTGTGGCGGGACCTGGACATCTTGAGAGACATGGACGCGAAGGAGGAGCTGCCCGTGCGCGTCAGCGCGTACGTTCCGCTCGCGGATTGGGAGCGCGCGAGGGACGACCCGAACGCGGGCTGGTTCCGGGAGAAGGCGAGCGAGGACGATCGCGCGGGCGGGACGTACGGGGACAGCTCGCGGCTGCGCGTCGCCGGGTGTAAGGCGTTCTTGGACGGGAGCCTCGGCGCGCGCACGGCGCTGTTCCACGAGCCGTACGCGGATGCCGGGTCCGGTCCCGACGACGGAACCTCGCGCGGGATGGCGACGTGCGACCTCGCCGAGTTCGAGGCGCGCGCCGTCGCGGCGGCCGCCGCGGGGCTGCAGGTGGCGGTGCACGCCATCGGCGACGCCGCCGTGTCGGCGGCGATTCAGGCGGCGGAGGCGCAGGCCGACTCGAGCGGCGCCGGCGCGCGCGACGTGCGGTTCCGCGTCGAGCACGCTCAGCACCTCCCTTCGCCGCTGGAGTCGTTCCCGCGCCGCGCCAGGCGGGTCGGGGCTGTGGTCTCGGCGCAGCCCGCGCAGATGGCGCTCGACCGCGCCTCCGTCGTCGAACGCGTCGGGGCGGAACGCGCGTCGCGGGCATACGCCTTTCGCGCGACGCTCGACGCCGGCGTTGAGCTCGCGTTCGGGAGCGATTGGCCGATCGTCACCGCCGACCCGCTCGAGGGGATGCGCGCGGCGGTCGCGCGGACGAAGCCGCCAGAGGACGACGCCGGGACGGAGGACAACGGCGCGTGGGAGCCGTCGCAGAGACTCGAACCGCGCGAGGCGCTCGCGGCGTACACGACCGGAGCCGCGCGCGCGGCGCACCTCGAGGGGTCCGTCGGGACGCTCTGGCGCGGCGGTTTCGCAGACTTCGTCGTTTTTGACGCCGATCCGCTCGTGTGGTTGGAGGACGCGAAGGAAGCGAGCGACGAGGGGAGGAAGCAACGCGCGCGGAAACCGAACGTGACGTCGACGTGGGTGGGGGGGAGGCTCGCGTTCACGAGCGCCGACGCGACCGCGAATCCCTGATGAAATGACCTCTCATTCGTACGGCGGCGGCAAGACGTTGTTCCTCTCCACGAGCTGCTTCGAGATGAGGTTCGCCTGTCGCTTCGTCACCTTCGGCTCGGGGGCGTCGTAGATTTCCCGCATGTCCGGCAGCTTCGCGAACACGGGCCCGAACTGGCGCTTCACCTCCTTCTCCCACGCGTCCCGTTGCTTCGCGCTCGCGTCTCGGGGAAGCGGCGGCAACGAGTCGCTCTGACCGATGTAGAACGCCGTCTTCACCCGCTCCGGGTTGTTCTTGTACCGAACGACGACCCAGATGCTCCCGTCCTTGTCCACCATCAGCCCGTCCCGCGCCGTCGCCGTGATGGAGCCGCTGAACTTGTTAAACTTGTACACCACGTCGTCCCGCACGATCGCCTGGTTGTACTGCCCCGAAGCCTTCAGTCGCTCAGCGCTCTGGCGCTCGTACAGAGTCATCAGCAGGTACTCCCTCCCACCGTCCACGTACTGCGGATTCGTTACCGAGAGCACGAACGCGGTGGCGATGATGGCCGCCGGCGTAGTCAGCTTCGTCAACCACGACGACGTCCCGGACGGCGGCGGCAACGGTGGCCCGCGTCCGCCACCCCCCGGGGGGAGGCGACCGCGCGCGGGCGCGGGAGGGTACTCGGGGGGTGGGCGGTCGCGAGGCGCGCGCGTGGGGTCGGAAACCGACCCGCGCTCGTACGACGCCGAGATGCGCGTTCGGTGCGCGCGGACACTACCGCACCCGCGTCGGAAGCCCACCACCGCCGAAGGCGCCGACGCGGACCGGGCGAGCTTGGGATTCCCCGCCGCGCCGCGCGAGGCGTCGACGCGAGCTGAGCGCGCGCGAACGACGACGGAGAGGGGCGTCGCGCGCGGCATGGCCATCGCCGCGGGCGTCGCCGGCATCGCGATCGATCCGATGCACAGCAGGGGCGGCGCGGGTGCGTATGTCGGAGGGGGGACCGGTGACCTAACCGTCGTTGAACCCTGCCGCCGCGCGAGGCCGCCGATTCGGGCGGGCGATGAGCACGCATCGCAGTGGCCGGCACTTCGCCCGTCAGCGACTTCTTCCCGGGCTCACGATCTCGGGCGCGCGCCGGTCGGTGGGCGACGGAGGCGGGTCGCCACCGTCTCGGTCCCCCCGCGCGGCGCGCCCGGACCCTCGCCACCCTCGCCCGGATGTTGTTCTCCGCTCTCCTCGCCCTCTCCTCCTCGTGGGCGCTCTTCGTGGGCGGGCACCAGTTCCTGAAGCACCAGCTGTGCAAAGGCACGCACCACGAGATCGACTCCCTCGTCTCCACGCTCTTCGCCGGCACGTTCGCTCTCTCCGCCGGCCTCGTCCTCCTCGTCGCGTACGAGATTCTCGGCCTGGTGGATGAGACGTTCTTGCGGGCGCACTGGCGGTTCAACCTCCTGTGCGTCGTGGCCCTCCTTCTGCTCGTCCTCCCGTTCGTGCACCTCCATCGCTTCTTCCTCGGTTGGTTCGGCGCGCGCGAGAGCCGCTGGGCGCGCGGGACCCGCCGCGCCCGCGCCGCCGTCGCCGCCGCGCTCGTCCACGTCGCGCTGCTCTGGTGCTTCGCGCGCTTCGGCGACCGCGCCGCGAGTTCTTCTCCGTTCACCGTCTCGAGGGCGGTCGCGAAGGTGGGCGTCGTGGGCGTGAGCATGCTCGCCGTCCTCAGCGGCTTCGGCGCGGTGCACTTCCCGTACCGCTCCCTCTCGCTCTTCGCGAGGCCCGTGGGGGACCAGGAGATGGCCGCGCTCGAGCGGCGGCTCGTGCAGGCGGCGGAGACGGCGACGAACCGGCGGAAGAAGGAGGCGCTGTTGGTGCGGGAGCTCGCGGAGTTCGAGGGAGGAGGGGATCGAGAAGCGCGAGGCGTTGCCGGCGGCGCGCTTCGCCGGCTGGGGCAGCTCGCGGGCGCAGCGTTTGGCGGGGGTGCGCGGGACCGCACCGCGGACGCGGCGGGGGTGCGCCTGCGCCTGGAGGCGCTGAGGGCGGAGATCGAGGCGATGGACCACGTCGTGGCTGGTCTGTTCGCGGAGGCGCACGAGGTTCGCGTCGCGCGGGCGCGCGCGGCGGAGTCGCGGACGTGGTGGGGGAAGACGAAGAACGCGGCGGGGGTGGTGATGAGCGCGACGTGCGCGTGGCGGGTCGCGACGGGGACGTGGGGGCTGGTGTTCCACCGGAAGCTCCGCGCGGACCCCATCTCGCGCGCTTTGTCCGTGCTCGTGATGGCGAAGTCGTCGGTGGAGTACGTGGACCCCAAGGTTTTGGGCCAGTACCTCTCGCTGCTGTTCATCGCGTGCATCGTCGGCGCGAGTCTGCGCAACTTTCTCAACGCGGTGTTCCGTCTCTTCTCCGCCGCGGGCGGGTCCGGCGGGAGCGCGACGACGATGCTCGTGCTCTTCACCGCGGAGGTCCAGGCGCTGTACTTCCTCTCTTCCGTGCTGCTCATACGCAACAACCTCCCCGCGAAGTACCGCGGGTTCATCACCGCCGCGATGGGAGGCGACGGGGAGGGCAACAGAGACGAGGACTTCACGTTCTTTCAAAACCACTTCGACCTCATCTTCCTCGCGTCCACCGCCGTGTCCGTGGCGCTGCTGTGGGCGCACCACGCCACCACGAGCGCGGGTGAAGACCACGAGGGGGGGGCGGGAGCGGGGGGGCGGTCGTGGTTACGAGGCGTGGGCAGCGGAAAAGACGAGGGGCCGCAGCTGAGAGGGAAGGTGGCGACGGAGTAGCAGAGGGATCACTAAGGGGACACTTTTTGACATCGAAAGAAGTTATACCTATCATCGCGGACCCCTCCGCGCGCGACCCCGTTCCCGCTCGATCATCGCACTGATCGACCCGCCGATCGCACGGAGTCGCGCGAGAAGCCACGACGGTGACCACATGTGAAGCTGGACATGAACACCGGCCACCGAAAAATGGACGAGGAATCCGTCATTCCCTCCATCCCTGTTCGCGCGGCGACTCGGTGTCCCCGTCGGCTGGTTTCCACTCGGCGTCTCCGCCGGCGCAATTTTTCCTCGCGCCGGCGCGGGTTTTTTCCCCCCTCCCGCTGGTGGCGCTCTCCCCCCGGCCTTCTTCGGCCCTCTCTTTCCGTTCCCCACGAACTCGCTCATGTCTTTCGCGCACAAGTAGATTTGGTCGAAGTACTTGAAGAACTCCTCCTTGGACATCCAAAAAATTCCGTCGTCGCGCTTGATGGGCCTGAGCGCCTTCTTGACCTTGGGGTATTTGTCCCAACCGGGCCCGTCGTCATCCCAGTACCCGTTCTCGAGCTCGCCTTTGCCGTGTGGGTTCCTCACTTGCACCAGGTCGAAGCCGGACCCGGCGACGTTTTCGATCGCCTGCAACACGGTGTACGCGTGCCCGTCGACCATGCCGTTGCGGGAATTGGTGTCGTCCCCGGAGCCCCCCGTGCCGGCGCCGATGATGTAATTGTTCGCGTCCCACGCGGCGATCTTCTTGAACAGGTTGTCCGCGGAGACCCCGGCCTCCCCCGCGCCGTACTCGGCGCCGACGTCTGGCCATTCCATGGGCCATGCGCTATTAGAGGATTTGTGAGGCGAGTTCTCGAGCCTCGACCACCTGTTCTCCATCGGATTGTACTTGCCGTAGCACTTGTACGACGTGCCGGTACTGAATGTGCTCAATAACGATTGATCGGTGCTGATGACGTACGTCTCCTTGCAGCCGGTCAGGATGCTCCACGCGTGCGGGCACGCCCCGCCGTCGATCTCGTCCCACCCGCCGCAGTGCACGGCGATCGCCTTCTCCAGGTAGGGCACCCAAAGCTCGCCGTCGTCGCTCGGGCGCGCGCCGAGGAGCTCGCCCGGCCTGTTCGCGTTCGCGGCGAGCCTCTCGTCGACCACGACGTCCACGGGCTCCCACGTCCTGAGATCGTACAGCGTCACGTGGTACTTATTCGGCCCCGCCCGCGGCATGTTTTCGATCCCGCCGGGCGTGTTGGCGAAGAGCTTGTGCACCGCGCCGTCGAACTCCGCCAGCGCGGAGATGGCGGAGAGCAGCCAGCAGTCGCCGACTTGGCCCTGGTGGACGTCGTTCGGGTCCACGTCGCCGATGATCTTGAGGCCCGGGATGTCCGCGCACCCCATCCCGCGACCGGGCTGTATCGGCGGGTTGTTCACCGGGTGGTGCAGTTTGTGGCCCTCGTAGTTCATCCCGTCGGTGTGCGCGTCGGCGGCGCCGCCGAGGTCGCATTCGGGGAGGCACACGTACGAGGATAAGACCCAAGTCTGCCACCCGTCGTCCGCCTTCTCGGGCTTGAGGCCCTGCCAGCCCTTGCGCGTGTAGAGCGTGTATTTCTGCTGGTCCTCGGGCCAATCCGTCATGCTCGTCTGGTACGCGATGGCGACGTACTTCCCGGGGTTCGCCTTGAACTCCGCGATCCCTTTCTTGATCAACCCCTGAACCTCCTTGCTCTCCCCTTTCTTCTGGCACGTGTAGCTCCCTGCGGAGATGACCTCTTCGAACCGGAACTTGCTCTTGTCCGCCTTCGCGAAGAGATCGACGAGGTTACCCTCGACGTCCTTCGGCGGACTAAACGCCGCGCTCTTCAGCGAATGCGAGGCGGCGACGACGTTGCGTTTCTGCAGCACGGAAAGGCAAGGACCCATGGCGAGCTGTGGGGATGGAGCAGGGTGTCGAGCTGAGCGAGGCGAGGGAACGCAGCCTACGTCATTCTGCGCGTGCGCGGGTGTGACGCGCGCGCCCCGTGCGGCGTCGAGAGGTTATCATGCAGCGCAAAACAGGACGAAAAGAGACAGTCTCGGAAGTGCCGCCGCTGCCAGGAATGCTGCTGGCACGGCCGTGAAATTCATCAGCCCGATCGCGAGCCGGGATTGTCGACTCGACGCGTCTCGGTTCCGGCGGATCGCGATCGCGACGTGAATCGCGACGCCCGCCTAGGGCGGACACACTTCACGCGTCTCGCCAACGTTCGCGCGGACGCCGCCTCGAGTCAGCTCCCGCTCTCGTCACTCGTCCACAACCATGTCCGGCCCCGAGCTCAAGTTCGAGACGCTGCAGGTGCACGCCGGTCAGGCGCCCGATCCGACGACCAACTCGCGCGCGATGCCGATCTACGCCACGACGTCGTACACCTTCGACAGCTCCAAGCACGGCGCGGACCTCTTCGGCCTTCGCGCGTTCGGGAACATCTACTCGCGCATCATGAACCCCACGAACGACGTCTTCGAGAAGCGCGTCGCCGCCCTCGAGGGCGGCGTCGGCGCGGTGGCGGTTTCTTCCGGAATGTCCGCGCAGTTCCTCGCCATCACGACCATCTGTCAGGTCGGGGACAACGTCGTCTCCACGCCCTCGCTCTACGGCGGCACGTTCAACCAGTTCAAGGTGACGCTCCCCAGGCTCGGCATCAACGTCAAGTTCGCGAAGGACGACGAGGCGGACTCGTTCGAAGCGCTCATCGACTCCAACACGAAGGCGCTGTACGTGGAGACGATCGGGAACCCCCGATTCAGCGTTCCCGACTTCCGCGCGCTCAAGGCGGTGGCGGAGAAGCACGGCATTCCGCTCATCTGCGACAACACCTTCGGCGCGTGCGGGTACTGCTGTCAGCCCCTGCGCCACGGCGCGGATATCGTCGTGGAGTCCGCGACGAAGTGGATCGGCGGTCACGGCACGAGCGTGGGCGGCGTCATCGTCGACGGCGGGACGATGAACTGGAACAACGGCAAGCACCCCATCTTCACGGAGCCCTCTCCCGGGTACCACGGCCTCAGGTTCTGGGACACGTTCGGCCCCGAGGGCGTCCTCGGCGTGAACGTCGCGTTCATCATGCGGTGCCGCGTCGAGGGCCTCCGCGACGTGGGGATGTGCCAGAGCCCCTTCGGGTCGTTCAACTTTCTCCTCGGCCTCGAGACGCTCAGCCTGCGCATGGAGCGGCACTGCGCCAACACCCTGGCGCTGGCCAAGTTCCTCGAGGCGCACCCCATGGTCACGTGGGTCTCCTACCCCGGCCTCGCGAACCATCCGTACCACAGGCGCGCGAACGAGTACTTCCGCCCGGACTCGCACGGCGCGGTGTTGACCTTCGGGGTCAAGGGCGGGCTCGGCCCCGGGACGAAATTCATCGACGCGGTGAAGCTCGCGTCGCAGCTCGCCAACGTCGGCGACGCTAAGACGCTGGTCATCCACCCCGCGTCCACCACGCACGAGCAGCTCACCGAGGCGGAGCAGAAGGCGTCGGGGGTGTCGCAGGACATGATCCGCGTCTCCGTCGGGATCGAGCACATCGACGACATCTGCGCCGATTTCGCTCAGGCGCTCGAGGTGGCCAAGCACTGACGGCGAGCGCTCGGAACCGCCGACGGTGACTCGCCGTGAGGTGGAGGGAAAGAAGCGGCGGGGAGACGCTCGACGCCTCGTCGTCGTCGTCGTTGCGTGTGATAAATATATTATCGTATTACGTGTTCCACTGCACTCTCTCCTACCGCGAGACGGTGGTTCTCCGCCGAGTCTTCGCTCGGGGCCCGGCCCTCGTCGCGTTCTGTACACTTTTTGTAAACGGCAAAACAGGGGGGAACTCTCTTGTACAAGCCGGCGTCGCGTCTCGCCGGTCTTTGCTCTTTCCTCTGCGGTCAGTCCTTCGAGATCATCGGTCAGACGACGGGTACGAGGGGTGTGAGACGTGGGGGATCGATCGGCGGGCGCGCGCGCTCGCTCGTTCCGTTCTCGTCGAGAGGGGTTTCGCGGACGACCAAACCTCCCAAACCTCGCGTCTCCCTTTCTTCTCCTCGTCGTCAAAAAGGATCAAATCCCGCGCGATCACGCGGCGATGGCGCCCGGGGAGACGTCCCCGCTGTTGAACGACTCGAGAACCCACTTGGGGAGATGCCCTGACCCGAGACGGCTCAACCCCGTCACCTCCTCGAAGTCCTTCGGGTCCGGCGACCCGAACAGCGACTTCGCCTCGTCCTTCCAGCTGCTCGCCCGTATGATCCCCTCGGTGGGCTCGCGCATGGGCGAGGGCTTGCTCGGCGGGGGATCCGGCTGGTTCGCCACGGGAAACCACGACAGGCACGACCCCGCGATGGCCTCCTCCGTCTCGAATCCCTGCGGCCGAGCCGGCGGGATGAACTGGAACACCCTGTCGTGCTCGTACTCGCCGTGCATCGTGCCCCCGCACACGTCCATGCGCCGCCGGTAGCTCTCCATCGCGAGCGTGGAGGAGATCTTCGAGGCGTTCCCCCCGAAGCTCGTCCCCGCGGGCATCTGGTGCGCGGCGTGCGCGCGCTGCGCATCCGCCGCGCCCACGACCCCGGCGCCCATGTGCATGCCTCCGTGCAAGTGCATGCCGCCTCCCATCATGCCGCCCAACGCCTCGAACCCATCGTCGAACGGGTCCACGCCTCCGAAGACCCCGCCGTCCAACGCGTCCGCGTCCGACGGCAGCCCCCTCGCGCCCGCCATCGCCATCCTCCCCCCGGCTCGCGAGCGCTCCGCATTCTGGGCGTGCTCGCGTTGGCGTTCCACCTTGCGCGCCTTCGAGCTGATGGCCTTCGGCCCCAGGTTGGACCTCCCGCCCGCCACGGCGCCGGCGCTGAGCCCCGATCCGCTCATCGACCTCTGCGCGGGCTGCCCGCTGTTGATGCTCCCGCTGGACGTCCTCGCCTGCGGGACGGGGCCCACCTGCCCGCCCTTGAGCGTCGACCGCAGCGCGTACGTCGACGGCGCGATGCGCACGAAGGTCGTGTCCTGGGACAGAGCGGCTGTGACGCTGTTGTTCGGGGTCTTGCACGTCCCCCAGCTGTACAGCCCTTGCTTCGTCGCCGCGTCGACGATGGTGGCGACGGTCATGCCCTGGACGCCGGACTGCGCCAAGAGCACGTACGCGCTGTTCTTGATCGTCCCCGTCTCGTACCCGAGTGCGATGGCCTCCGCCGACCACGCCGCCCTCTGCTTCTTGTTCGCCGGCGCGGGCAGATGACCGCCGCCCTCGCTGCCGCTGCTGTCACCCCGGGTCGCCTTCGCGGGCGTCCCGCCGCTGTTCGTCGTCGCGGGCGTCGTCGGCCCGTTCGGAACGCCAGTCCCGTCCTCGGACGTCTCACCGCCCGACCCGCCTTTTTCCGACGTCACGCGTTGCCTCTTCCCGGGGTGCTGCCCCGGCTGCCACGCCCCCGACCCGGGTTTCCCCGCGCTCGCGTATTGGCTCGCGACGTTTCGCGCGGACTCGCGTCGCGTCGCGGGTCCGTCCGCGGCCGCCATCGCGCGTGAGGTCGCGCGACGGGTGCGGAACTGCGCGCGATGCGAACGGACGGGGGGGGGAAGGAGGGGGTCAGCGTCGGGCGCGGCGGGGGGGCGCGGCGGGCGCGCGT
>Ga0181571_10002355_pt1 | contig 14010 bp, 4 predicted proteins | sample 101ome_17_FD_132440 | JGI IMG/M metagenome (GOLD analysis project Ga0181571, IMG submission 132440) | Coastal salt marsh microbial communities from the Groves Creek Marsh, Skidaway Island, Georgia - 101407AT metaG (megahit assembly) | ecosystem: Environmental > Aquatic > Marine > Intertidal zone... | reverse complement strand
CGTCGAGCCTCGCCGCGAGCGCCTTGAGCACCGAGCTGAAGTGCACCTTCCCCTCCTCCACGGTCACGTTGCACGTGAACAGCGTCAGGATGAGGCTCCGCTTGATCATGCCCTTGGGGAGGTTCTTCACGCCCAGCGGAGCGCTGAGTCGCTTCAGTAGCTTGGGTAACTTCTCAACCGCGATGTAATAAGAACCCGTGCGGTCGATTCGTCCCCACTCCAGAGCGAAGTGCGTGAAGTCCTCCTCGCTGATGGGCAGGTCAACGTTTCCGGAATAACTCTGGAAGTTGTCCAGAATCACCGCGATGACCAGGTTCAGCATGACGAAGCCGCAGATGAGGATGAAGAGGACAAAGTAGACGATGGTGCCGATGTAAGACGGCGTGCACCTGTCTTCGTACCCGTCTTCTCCCAAGCGCAGGCCGTCCAACAGCGGATCACCCCCGTCCACGTAAGTACCGGCGTACGGCCCGACCTGTATCTCGTAGCACTTTTGGTACACCATGCAGTCGTGCATAATCCCATTCCACATCTCTCCGGTTGAGGACCGGAAGAGCACGAGCATGCTATCCGCGAAGTAGTCAAAGTTGGCGTGCCGCGTGAGGTGATCCGCCTTCTTGACCTTGCCGAACAGGTTCATGCCCATTATCGCGAAGATGAAGAAGAAGAGCACCAGGACGCTTCCGACGTTGAGGAGCGCCGGCAGCGAGAACAGCAGCGTCTGCAGCAGCGTTCGCAATCCCCGCGCGCGACGCACCAGCCGTAGCACCCTCGCCACCCTGAACACGCGCAGCATCGCGATGAACCCCGCGCTCGCGTCCGTGGACATCGTTATGATGAAACCGAAGAGGGAGAACCCCACGACGGTGAAGTCGAACCTGTTCCACGCGTCCTCGAAGTAGTTCACCACTCCCAGCGCCGTGATCTTGGCGATGACCTCGCACAAAAACACAAAAGTGAAAAACGAGTTGGCGACGAACAGATCCATCGTCCACTGCTCCGGTTCACCCGCGTAGGTGAGACACATCACGACGACGTTGGCCACGATGCAGATCATGATGAACACGTCGAACAACGGGTTCGTCACGACGCCAAAGACCTTCGCGCGCGCCGGGTGCTTAGGCGGCTCGTAGACCCGCGTGGGTTTACACTTTGACATCATCCGCTCCACCAGCTGCCACCGCCGCTGCTCCTCCGTGACGAAGAGCGACGCCCCCTTCGCGCGCCCCTCGATCTCGTCCTCCTCCTCCTGGGTCTCCTTCATCTCGTTGAACTTGTCGATGGTCACGCCGACGAACAGGTTCATCACGAAGAAGGCGCCGATGATGATGAACACGACGTAGAAGAGCGCGGCTCCCTCGTTGTAGTTGAGCCGAGGCTGCAAGCCCTCGGCGACGGCGTCCACGCTGTGATACATCACCTCGAGCCACATCTCGAGCGTCGCCGTCTCGAACAGCACGAGCATCGAGGCGCCGATGTTGTCGAAATTGTAATTCTCGGGTTTCTTCCACTCGTGCGCCTCGAGACGCGGCTCGCAGGTTGACGAAAACGCGCCAGTCGTCGCCGCCGTCGTCACCGCCTCGCGCACGGCCGTGGCGTCGTACCCGACCGCGCCGATCGTGCCGTCCACGTAGCTGGCCCTGAGCCCAAACCGCTCCGTGGGATCGTACGGGTCCGCGGTGAGCACCGCGAGGGTGTCCGCGGACGCCGCGCACGTCCACGACCCCGAGTAGGTCTCGACGCGGTTGAAATCCACGTTGAGCTCAGAGACGGTCGACGTCACGCGCGTGCAAGCCCAGCCGTTCGCACCCGAGGAGTACAGCGCGACGCGGGCGCCGCTGACGCACCCGGTGAGATGCGTGCCCGCCGCGCACCACTGCTTGGTGACGTCCCTGGCCGCTATGCCCATCGCCGGGGAGTTGATGACGTCGTCGGTGCCGTCGTAGACGCATCGGTACATCTTACCCATGAACAAGTTCAGCCCCAGGATGCCGAAGATGAGGTAGAACAGGATACAGACGAGCGCCACGTTCATGATGGGCGGGACCGCCTGGAACAGCGCCTCGATCACGATCCGCATTCCCTCCGCCCTCGCAGCCATGCGCATCGGCCGAAGCGCTCGGAAAGATCGCATCGACCTCGCCGCCTGCATCGTCGCGCTTCCGCTGAGCTCCAAGATGGCTCCAATCGCGCCGATGAACACGATGACGAAGTCCATCAGGTTCCATCCACTGGCGAAGTACTTCTTGACCCCGAGCGCGAACATCTTCAACGCCGCCTCCAAGCCGAACAGGCACACGAACACCACATCCGTGATGTTCAGAGCCTTTTTCAGCTTTGAATCTTCGTCGACGTTTGGCGAATCCACCGCGAGCAACACGGACGACACCAGGATGAGCAGGATGATGAACTGTTCGAACTTCGGGTGAAGGATCAGGTGCTTCGCCCGGATTCGCGTTCGGTCCATCACCGAGAGGTTCTCCTCGCCGCCAGTCGCCGCCGCCTTCAGAGATTTGCCTCCCCCCGACGACAAGAGCGACGCCTGCGCCTGCAGCTTCATCCACTCCTCTCGGCGCGTCTTCCGCCTCTCCAGCGCCACTGCCTTCTTGCGCTGAAGATCAGCAGCCTTGCGTTCCTCCCTCGCGGCGGTCTCCGCAGCGGTCTCCCCGCTGCTGTCCATGTCGGCAAAGTTATCGAGCAGGATCGCCAGGAAAAGGTTAAGCACGATGTAGTTGCCGATGACAACCAGCAGGATGAAGTACAGGCAAGCCGCGTCGCCCTTCGTCCGCATGCCGTCGTACATCACCTCGTTCCAGTTTTCGCCCGTGAGCACCTGGAAGATCGTGATGAACGCCCAGAAGAAATCGTCAAAGTGGTGCCTCGGCTGATCGCTGATCCCGAGCCTAGCCAGCGCCGTTTCACCGCCCCCGTACTCTGCGCAGTAGCCGGTGGCGCCCGACGCGTACTCTATCCACGTGCCAACCTGCGATTGGGTGCACGCGACGTAACAGTCCTTGCGATTGGGGCACGCAGTCTCCGCCACGCCCGGCGGACACGTCGGCGCGGCGCCGTCGACCCCGTACGAATCGCAAAAGACAAACTCGTACCCGAAGAGCTGCAGCCCGAGCAGGTCAAAGATGAAGATGAACAGGAACAGCATCCCGGCGAGGGAGCTCATGGACGGTATGGTGTCGAGGATCGTCGCGATGATCTTCCTCAGCTGCGGCCACGACCTCGCGAGCTTGAGGATCCGAAGGAGCCTGAAGGAGCGGAGGACGGTGAGGTTGCCGCCGCCGTCCGCGACTGCCAGCTCGATGATGCTGATAATCACCACCACCCCGTCGAAGATGTTGAACCTGTCCGCGATGTAGGCCCTCCACCTCAACCCGATCAACTTCATCACCATCTCCAGCGCAAAGTACGCGGTGACGAAGTAGTTGATCCCCTCGTAAGCGTCAATCTGACCCTTGCTCATCCCGTGAAACTCGCTCGCCATCAACACCGTGTTTAGTATGATCAGGAACATCGTCACCTTCCCCACCGTGGCCGACATCGCGAGCACGCGGCACGTGCGCTGAAACCGCTGCGCCAAGGACGGCGGCACCACCACCGGCACGCCGTCCACGATCTGCACGTCTTCGATCTCGCCGCCGTGGTGTTTCACCCACTCCTGCGGAGTGGCGAAACCCTCCCTGAGCCACGGCTGGTCGGCGAAATCGTCGTCGCCATCCTCGTCAACCGTCCGCATCGGAAGCGGCGTCACCATCGCGCTGCCGAACTTCTCCGGGCGGAAAGCGCTGTCGAAGACGCTCGGTCGTCGCACCGCCACGTCGCCCCCGTGCGCGTCGTTCGTCGTCGTCGCGGGCGTTGTATCGGAGCCGTCCTCGTCGTCGAAAGTTCCCATCTCCGCCTCCTCGGCGATTGCGTCTTCGCGCTGTTTTTCCCCGCCGCCGTTGGGCGGAGTCGCCGCGACGAAGGATGCGTGCGGGGACATGGACGGTGACGGCGGCGCGCTCTTCCGTCCCGGCGACGCGTCGCTCAGACGCCGCTGCAAATCCGCCACCTGCGCCGCCTGGTACGCGCCCTCGCTCTCCATAGACTTTAGGAGCTTGCTGTTCGCCTCCTTCTCCGCGGCGATGGCGTCCGAGTGCTGCTCCTTGTCCGTCTTGCGCTCGGTGGTGAAGCTGACGTACAGCACCGCGAGTGCGAGGTTGATGGCGAAGAACGAGCCGATGATGATCATCACCACGAAGTACCACGAGCTCCATTCGCTCACCGCGTCTTGGGTCCAGTACATGATGTCCACCCATCCCTCCAGGCTGATGCACTGGAAGATCGCCAGCCACGCGCCGAGGATGTTGTCGAAGCTGGTGATGTCGTGGTTCGGCGCTTCGTACGTGATGCACCACTGCCCGTCCGGGCAGGAGTACCCGCTCGGTTTTTCGCCTTTCGAAGGGTACTTTGACGCGCGAGGACCGCCGCACGTGGTATCCTCGTGCACGGTCCATCTCGGCGCCGCCGGTAACGCGCAATCGCTCGCGCAACCCGCCGTAATCTGCGACGCGTTGTACCCCGCGTACCCCACGTCGTACCCACACAGGTGGCAACCCGCGTTTGGGTTATCGAGCGACGCGCACCGCCGGTTCAACGCCCCGCTGAACAGCTGCACCCCCATCAACCCCAGCAAAAAGAACAAAAACGCCATGAGCACCGCGACGTCTCCGAGCAACGGAAGCGAGTTCAGCAGAGTCACCACGAGCTGACGCATGCCCGCGAACCCTTGCAGCGTGCGGAGCGGTCTCAGCACCCTTACCGTCCTGATGGCGCTAAAGTTACCCAGGTTCATCGCCGCGATGATGCCTAAAATCACCACCGTGAAATCCAGCCTGTTCCAAGAGTCTCTGAGGTACGAGTTCGGGTGCACGAAGAAGCCCATGGCGACGATCTTGATCACCATCTCGCCGCAGAACAGCGATAAGAAGATGTTCTCGCTGTTGTCCACCGCTTTCCTGTGAGATTCGGGCCGTGGGGACGGGGTCAGCCGGGAGAAGGGGCGACTGACGACGACGAGTGTTGAATCTCGTCCTCGTTCGCGAAGAATTTGAGAGCGTCGGTCGGGGTTTGGCGCTGGGGCGGGCGGGTCACGCACCCCCTCGTGGTTTCGTCGAAACCCGGCTCCCTGCTGTCCATCGCCAGAAACACGCAGTTCAGTAGGATAAGCGTCATCACCACCCTGTCGAACCATGGATTCCGTATGAGCGACACGCACAACCGTCGCACGGGGTTCTCCTTTCGGAATACCCACAGCGATTTCTCGGGCAGCTCCTGCGGGGTGAGGGGTGGATGGGGCGCGCGCGTCTTCGTCAGGCCGCGGGGTTTGGCGATTAACACAATGCGAGGGTCGTCGGATGGTCAAAACCAGTGTGGAGGGCGCGATGACATCGGCGGAGACGCCTCGTCGGATCGCGCGGTCGGCGAACACAGAGGCCGCGCCTGGTCAAAATCGCCACAGCGCGCCGCGTGAGGAATCGTGCCCAGTGCCCGGCGCGGTGACGACGCCGCGAGGAGCGCGTGGCGGGCGACGCTCACCTCAAATTTCACCTTCCTCTCAGCCACCGTGGGGTTTAAGTGCTTCAGGGACGCCCCCGCGGACCCTGGCCCGCCCTGTCGGCTCTTCGGCGCCGGCATGGTGCCCCCCTCCGCGGTGCCCCGTCAACAACGGGGCTCTGCGCAGGACACTTTAATAATTCCCACCGGCGCTGGGAATCGCCCTCCCGAGGAGGCCCTTCAGGCCTCTCTCTCGCTCACCAAACGAGCGCGCCGATCCGCCGAACCCGTCCACGCCGCCTATGCTATCGAGGCGTGAGACGAGACGCGCGCCGGCCGCGCAGCCCCAAGATGGCGCTCGCGAGGCCTCCTCAAACTCGGAAACAAACGTGCAGAGTCAGACGCTATTTTTTAACCCAAGACCCAAATCCGGGCCGCTATGAGCAAACGGTCCGGTAGGATCCGGTGCTCCGTTTTGTCATCCCGGATTTGGCATCCCACGTGTGGATCACCGAGGGAAACGCGATGGTTTGCAAAATCACGTGCGTTCTCGACTGGCAAACTATCAATCCTACGCACCCTCGTCGGTGCCCAACCGCCGCCAACCCCGCGCCGTTCGATCCCCGCCGCCCCCACACCAACGAATCTTCCCAACCACCGCCCCGCACAGCGCGAAGTTGACGCACCCAACCCCGAACCAAAGCCCCGCTCCCCCATATTTCCCATACGCCAATCCGCCGAGCACCGCGCCCAGGAATCCGCCACCGCTGACGCACCCGCCAAACACGGTCATGACCGCGGCGTTCAACCCGCGCGGAGCGATGTCGTGCACGAATGCGTTACCCACGCTCCAGTACAGCCCGAACGTCACGCCGTGCAGCAGCTGGACCGGGAGGACGACCCACGGCGTCGGCCATCCGCCGAGGCTCGCGTAGAAGACTTGCCTCATGCCGTAGCAGAAGAGCACGAGCGCCACGCACCACTCCGTGGACAACGCGCGCTTGATCGCCGCCTCCTTGGCGAACACCACAACCTCGGAGAGGCACGTGAACATGAGCGCGAGGCCCATCAGGAATTTGGAGCCTCCGAGCTCCTCGAGCCACAGGAACAGGAAAGTATCCGTCACCGCCATCGACGCGCCCATGATGAGAAAGAGTAAGAAATGAAGCGCGTTGTCGGGCTCGGCGACGACGGCGAAGACGCGGGACGCCACCGCCCGTTCGCCCCGTCGGGGAATCGAACCCACGACGGCGGCGTCCGCCGCTTTGACCTCTACCGTCGCCGCGGCGCTGTCGTCCGAGAACTCCCCATCCTCCGAGTCGCCGTCTTCGTGCACCGAGAGGTCCACGCCGAGCACCTTTACGCTTCCCTCCCTCGTCGGCGTGCGTGCGCCGTTGAACCCCGGGCCTAAACCCGCGTACCCGGTCCTCGGATCGATCCTGGCGGGAGATGCGCCGACGTTCGTCTCGTCGGGTGAGGATCTGTAAACCTGCGCCATCTCCAGCGACGTCTCTCGCTTGCGCGGGGTGCGAAAGTCGGCGCCGCCCGGCACGGGCACAGCTGTGCCCTCTTCATCCGCCTCTCCGCCGTCCGACGAAAAGTCCTCCTCGGGGACGCCGTGTTCGGGGGTGAAGTCCATGCCCAGCGACACGAACGCGGACAGCGTGAGCAGCGCCGGGAAGGCGACAAAGGGGAAGGCGGCTTTGACGCCCGCGGGGGAGAAGGTTTGGATCGCGCCGGACAGTGGGGCGAAGATGTAGCCCCACGACACCGCCCCCCACAGTCGTTGAGAGCCGTAGTCGATCCCTCCCATCGGTGACTCGCCGAGGCGTCGCGCGCGCCGGCACATCTGCCCCGTCGAGCTGTCCGCGAGCGAGTTGTTGGCGCAGCACAGCGCCTCGAGGCAGGCGACGTAGGCGAACAGGATCTTGAACGAGTGGTTCGGGAGAAGCCAGAGGAGGCCGCTGTATCCGTAACCCTGCAAGAGCATCTTGGCGAAGAGGATGGCGTTGTGTCGCCCGCTCCAGTCCGCGAGCGCACCCCACATCGGCGTGACCCAGAACGACACGAGCGGCCTCAAGCAGTTGATCAGTCCGATCTGCCTCTCGTCGATGCCCCACGAGCGATAGAAGAGCGGCAGGAACGGGCTGAGGCACGCGAACGCGCCGAAGGAGAGGAAGTACCACAGCTTGCTGTGGTGCAACGGGTGGATGCCGAGGAAGCTGCGGGTCGCCATGGCGAACGGAAGGAGGGGTCCGCCCGCCCGACTCCCCTCGCGCCCCGCCCCCCGCCGCGCTTCACAATGATCATGCCGCGAGCTGGAGGCGTTTTTACCATGCACGTCAGTCGCGACGCGATCGACGTCGGAAGAGTCCTCACAAATCGACAGGCGGCGTATCTACACCTCGTAACTTAAGAGATGACGAATGAATGAATGTCAATACGCCTACGTGTACGTCGCGGCTCGCCTCCCATCGCCTCACGACCTGAAATCCCCGCCGTCGAACCCCGTGAAACCCGCCAGCGAAAACACCGGGTAGTACGACTTTTTCTCAATCTTCGAGCACCAGTTCCACGCGCTCGTCAACCGCCCGTCGATGCACGATCCCGCGTCGAAGAAGTTATCCGCCCCAGATCCGTCGAAGGCGTGCCTGAAAAAGTCCGCCAGGATGGTCTTCCTGCACTCGTCCACGCCCCCGAACGTGCTCTCCACGTACTGTCGCAAACCCTCGTCCTCGCACAGCTCCTCCACCCGTTGCACCACCAGCGCTACGGGGTTCAGGATCCGCGGCACCTGGGTGTACTTGTCGATGAACATGAGGGCGTTGGGGACGTTGTGGTCGCCGAGGTGCACCACGCTGCTGCCCACCCAGTGACCGAGCTTGGCCTGGCACCGCGCGAGCACCTGGTGGATCGCCTTGTTCGTCTGCGGCGCCGACTGCACGCGATTCAAACCCTGGCCCGTGTTGGTCAGCTGATAATACCCCCCCTCTCGCAGCAAGTCGCCCTCGGCGAGGTACCAGAGCTTGAACATGTCGTTGCTCACCTCCCTCCACAGCATCATCGACTGCATGACGTACGTGTACTGGCGCTCGTGGTTGTGCGACAGTCGCGCCCCGCCCATCCCCATCGTGATCCCCAGCGAGAACCCGGGTTCCGGGGTCTTCGGGTCAAAGTACCGCTCGAGAAAGTCAATCATGCGGTCCACGGGGTCGCGGTTGAATCGCAGGTACGCGTTGTTGTCGGAGATGGAGTAGAGGACGCTCAAGATCTCCTCACTGCTCAGGTCCGCGTGGGAGTACCGCCGCGAGAGGTGTTCTCGAGCCTTCTCCTTCGCCTTGATCTCGCGCTGCACTTGGATCCTCGGCTTGCCCTCGTGCATAATCTCGGCGGTGGCCTGATGCATTAAACCGTCCCTGAGCATCGGCAGGCCGTTCTTCTCCGCGAGCAGCGCGTGCGCGGTGCGCATGGGCTTGACGAGCTTGAAGTTGAGCAGCTCCTGAACGTCGGCCATCTGCGAGTCCTGGAGCAGGTAGATCATCTTGCCGTATTCGCTTCGCATCTTCTCCGGGTTCATCACCTTGTGCCGGCGGCCAATCTCGAAGATTCGCTGGAAGAACTGCGCGTTGTGTTCGAAGTCTTTATCCTTGATGAGCTCCTGCCCCGCGCGGTAGTCGGTCGCCACCACCAAACCGCACATGATGGCGCAGATCTCCTTCAGCTGCTTCGTGATCCTCTGCGTCTTGGACCTGAACGTCAGCACGTCAACCTTGTCCGTGTACTCGCTCACGTGGAGCGCAGCCTCCAGCAGCCGGAGGAGCTTGCGCTCGTCCATGTCCAACCGGAGCGGGATGTACTTGGCGCGCTCGACAAAGTTCATCGAGGGGTCCAGGTCGGCGGCCGCGGCGTCCAGCGCCGCCAGCTGTGCGCCGTCCTCGTCCATGGCCTCCGCGGCTCCTTCGTCCAGATCGTCGGCCGCGGCGGCGGCGGCGGCGGCGGCGAGCGCGCCGGCGCCGGCGCCGTTGGCGGTCTCCATCGGCGCGGCGTCCACGCCGGTATCGCCCGCCGCCTTCTTGGCGTCCTTGGACGCGTCGGACGCCATGGCCCGCGCTTCGGCTTCGGCCGCGTCCATCGTCTCCTTGATCTCCAAGACTTTCTTCGTGAGCTCCGCGCTGCCGACGCCGTCGCACGCGGCGAGGAGGTGGCGGATCATCGAACCCAGCCCCGCCGCCTCCGTCGCTTTCGACTGCGCGTATTCGGCGAACTGCTGCCTGGCGACCTGCAGCCTGCGCTCGCCCTCCGCGGCGTCGGACTCGGCCTGCGCGCGCGCGATCTCGGCCCTCTCCATACGCTCCGCCGCCTCGTCTCCGCCGGCCCCGTCGCCGTCCTGGTCGAGCAAGCGGGACAGCTCACCCGCCGCCATGGTGGATGCCGCGGCTGCGCGTGATCGTCGTTCGGGTTCCGGATGCCGATGGATGCCGGGCGTTCGTCCGGGCGTCCCTCGCTGTGGCGCAAGGGGGCTGGCCGAGGGGGGCACCCGCGAGGCGGCGGTCGGTTTCCCACGTTTGGAGCCTGACGGGACTTTTCATAAAAGCGATCGGCGACACGTCGGCCGAGATCACTTCCACACGCGAACTCAACGATAACAATGTCCAACCCCGTCTGCTTCTTCGACATGTCCATCGGCGGCCAGCCCGCCGGCCGCATCGAGATGACTGTGAGTGCCCATTCGAACCATTCCGCCTCGCGCGCCCCGCGACGTCGCCCCGGATCAGATCGGATCGTCGCGAAAAATATCGGCCGATCGAGATCTGACGCACGGATCTGACGCGACGCGACAGCCCACGAGCCGGTCCCGTAACTTCGAACCACGCGCACTGACGCTCGAAACCCCATCCGCGTCCCTCCCCAATCCACAGCTCCGCGCGGACGTCACCCCCAAGACCGCCGGTGCGTCCCGTCGACCAGATCGGCCGACCCATCTTTAGGACCCCCCTCGTCCCGCACTTTTTCGGGCCGTGTCGGCGCCGTCAAAAAACGCTTCCCCACGAACCACCGATCCGCCGCCGAACCTTCCCACAAATCCAAAAAAACGATCCGCCGCCGACCCTCCCCGTCTGAAACGTCCCGTTCCCCGATCCAACCAAACAGAGAACTTCCGCGCGCTCTGCACCGGCGAGAAGGGCTTCGGCTTCAAGGGCTCCTCCTTCCACCGCGTCATCCCCAACTTCATGTGCCAGGGTGGCGACTTCACCAACCACAACGGCACCGGCGGCAAGTCCATCTACGGCGCCAAGTTCGCCGACGAGAACTTCCAGCTCAAGCACACCGGCCCCGGCATCCTCTCCATGGCCAACGCGGGTCCCAACACCAACGGCTCCCAGTTTTTCCTCTGCACCGTGCAGACGGCGTGGCTCGACGGCAAGCACGTCGTCTTCGGCTCCGTCACCAAGGGCATGGACGTCGTCCAGGCCGTCGAGGCGGTCGGCACCTCCTCGGGCAAGACCACCAAGCAGGTGGTCATCGCCGACTGCGGCCAGCTCTCCTAATCGGCACCTCCTCGGGCAAGACCACCAAGCAGGTGGTCATCGCCGACTGCGGCCAGCTCTCCTAATCGATGAACCCGTACCGACGATGAGCGGTTCAACGTTTTGATGAACGCGGGGTCGAGCGACCCCCGGGCCGCGGCTCGACAAAGTTAGCCATAGGGCTTTTAAACATAACAATAACACGCTCGAGCTAATTCTCACAGGCTATCCGCCAGCACGATGATGCGATCGCCCTCCTCAAACACGAAGGTGGCGTCCTTGGCGGGCGAGATGACCATCTCCCCGTCCGCGCGCATCACCCCCATGGCCAGCTCGTCCCGTTCCCTGGCTCGCTCGCACACGACCCCCCACCGCACCGCGCCGGCGTCCGCGAGGTCCGCGTCCAAACCAGGAACGCCTTCTAGACCCTTTCCAGAAACTTCCAGTCCCTTACTATTTTCCGACGTGTCCGGCTCTACCTTCGTCGATGATGCCCTCGTGTCCGCTCCGCCGTACAGATCCGCGTCCCTTATGTAGCACTCGTGTCCCTCCGTGGCGAGCAACGCGTCGAAGAGCGACGCGAGCCTCGGATTGGCCGCCACCTGCAACAACACGCCGCCGATGAGGTCGTCCGACATGATGACGTCCGGGATCTCCGCGACGTGTAAAGTGTCCACGGTTCCCATCAACTCGGCGATGGACCTCGCGGAGTCGGTGTTGAGCGTGGCGACGATGTGCGGGTTTCTGTACTCGGGCGCGGACGGATCCGGCGCTCGTGACCTTCGCAGCTCGCAGTTGGCGTACGTCTGCAGGATGGTGGCGAGGACGGTGGCGTCCTCCTCCGCCTTGGACCCCAGGTCCTTCGCCGGCATGATCACCACCGAGTCCTGAGTCGACACGGGCACGGACTTGAGGTGCTCATGCGAAGACGGCACCCCTTTCACGACGCGAAGCTTGCAGTTTGGCGTGGATCGAAGCTGCTCGAACTCATCCGCCGGGATCGTCTCCGCGAGGATGGTGATCTGCGACCCGTTCGGCGCCATGTCTTGCGCCAGTTTCACCGCCAGTAACGTCTCGTCGTTGTACCCGGCGAAGAGAATCTTCTTGGGCCCCCGGTCGGCGTCGGTGTACTCGGACAGCGCCTTCATGTAGTACCTCTCCGACCCTTTCCGAGGCGTCACGGCGTCGTCCACCGGGGTGATGTCCACGCTGGACGACTCCGCGAGCAGCACCACCTCGTCGTCGGCGCGGATGACGTAAGCGTCGTCCGGCGCGAGGGTGACGGACCCGTCGGCGTGTGACACCCCGCACAGCGTGGCTCGAGGGAGCATGCGCCACGCGTCGGCGAAGGAAACGCCCACGAATTGCGGGGCGTTGGACAGGTAAAATTCCGGGGTGGCGTCGTCCTGCTCGAAGAGAACCTCGAAGACGCGAGCGATGCCGGGTTGGAACGCGGCGAAGGCGCTGATCTTGCCGGTGTTTTCGGTGCCGTGCACCTGAACGTACCGCGTCCGCGGCGAGCCCTCCTTCGGCGCGGACGTCTCAAACGACGAAGACGAGGAGGACGAGGACGAGGACGAGGACGAGGACGAGGACGATGGGATCTGGCCCATCGACCTGGCGTCCTGGCTCTTCGTGATCTTGAGCGCGTGCCCAACCAGGTCCTGCGCGTCCGGGAGCCGGTACGGCATCTGCACCACGACGTCCGGGTTGGCGTGCGCCTTGTCGTTGAGCAGGTTGAGTATCACCGTCGCCTTGAGCGCCTCCTCGCGCTGCTCGCGCTGAAACTGGAGCTCCTTGATGCGCCCCGCGCTCTCGTCGCTCTCGTCCCTGGCGTGCACGCCTTGGCCCAGGAGCCCTACCTCGTCCTCGTGCGGGTGGAGGATGATGACGCGCTTGGCGGCGAAGGCGTTGACGCGCGCGAGGTCCTCGGCGTCGAAGGGGTTACCCCGCCTCGTCACCACCTGCAACGGCGGGCTCTCCTCGAGCGCCTCGCCGATGGCCTCGTCCATCGTCTCCTTGTCCACGCCCGCGAGGAGCACCACCGGGCGGTCGAACGTCCCCGCGCGTTCCGATTTCGCCACCGCCATCTGCTTCAGCAGCGGCACCAGCTGGCTGTTCCAGTTGACGATGACGGTGTGATCGGATTCGACAACCTTGTTGTTCCCCGTCTTGACCTCCTCCACCTGCGCGGTGATCTCGTCGGAGATGATGCCGATGATGATGGCGAATACGAAGAGGCCGACGAAGACGATACACTGCGTGACGAAACCCCGCCGCGCGCCGCCCGGCGTGTCCCACTCGTCCGTGGTGGCGTCTGCGCCGGGCACGTTGTTGAGTAAATAAAAGGAATTAGCCAACGCATCCGTCCACGACTCGGGCTCGTTCGAATCATCGCCGCCCGCCGGCTCGAGTTTGGCGTTGAGGGCGTCCACCACCTTGTACGCGACGGCGCCGGCGAACACCACCGGAACGGTGAAGGCCACCAGGCAGAAGATCTTCCCCGGCAACGGCAGCGCGAAGATCTTCTGGAACCTGTAGTAGAGGACGTCGCTGAGGGTGTGGTCCTTCTGGTGGGAGAAGGTACCGGCGCGGGCGACGCCGACGCCGACGCACGGGACGGCCGGCGGGAGGGTCGCGTGCGCCGCGAGGAGGGACGCGGAGCCGAGCGCGACCGCGGCGGCGGTCTTCGCGACGCGGTTGTCGGTCCGAGGCTGGGCAACCGAGTGCAGATCCGCGAGAACCGATTTGGGTCGCGACGTCTCGCGCGTCTGATTATGATGAGGCTCCGACGGGGCGTCGTGGTCGGGGGAACCGGCGCCGGCGAGCGAGCACGCGACGACCCCGCGACGCGTCACGTGCGGGCGAACGTCTGCGATCGGAAGGCGTAGAGGCGTCGGGCGGGTCAGGGAGGGACGGGGCGCGAGGAGGAGGG
>Ga0181571_10002353_pt1 | contig 14018 bp, 10 predicted proteins | sample 101ome_17_FD_132440 | JGI IMG/M metagenome (GOLD analysis project Ga0181571, IMG submission 132440) | Coastal salt marsh microbial communities from the Groves Creek Marsh, Skidaway Island, Georgia - 101407AT metaG (megahit assembly) | ecosystem: Environmental > Aquatic > Marine > Intertidal... | reverse complement strand
TCAACAGCTATAAGGGGAAAATCTTTCATACCGCGCGCTGGGATTATGAATACACCGGTGGCTCTTACCAAAACCCTCAGCTAAATAAATTAACGGACAAACGGGTCGCTATTGTCGGTACGGGCGCTACGGCTATCCAAGCGATTCCGTATCTAGCAAAGCATGCCAAACAGCTCTATGTCGTGCAACGTACGCCTTCCAGCGTTGATGAGCGGAGCAACCCACCAACAGATCCGACATGGGCCGAATCCTTGCCATCAGGTTGGCAAGCCGAACGTCAGGCAAATTTTCATCGTGCGGCAATGGAGTCGTTTCTGCCCGGTGAATCTGACTTGATTTGTGATATTTGGACCGAACTTAATCGCAATCTGTCGGCGCTATTTGAGGCCGAGGGCTGGCCCCAATCTCCAGAGGAGTATATGGAGCGGCGTGAGCAAATGGATTACCGAGTTATGGAGCGCATCAGGCAACGTGTCGAGGGACTGGTTGATGACCCTAAAACAGCCGAAGCGCTGAAGCCCTACTACCGCTATTTGTGTAAGCGACCCCTTTCCAATAATGAGTATTACCCGGTATTCAATCAGCCTAACGTTGAATTGATTGACGTGTCAGATACTCAAGGTTTGCAAAAACTGACCGAGACAGGCTTCGTCGCCAACGGCAAAGAGTATGAAGTTGACTGCGTTATTTTTGCCAGTGGTTTTGAAGTCACCAGCAGCATTGAGCGGCGCTGGGGTATTGACGTGATTGAAGGTCGTAATGGCCAATCGATTTACGAACATTGGAAAGATGGCCCATTAACTTTTCAGGGAACTATGTCTCATGGTTTTCCGAATCAATTTTACATTGGCTATATACAAGGGGCGGTGAACGCCTCGGTGACACTGCAGTTTGGAGAGCAAGGACGCCATGCTGCTTATATCATCAGTGAGGTGCTAAAGCGGGGCGCTACAGTGGCTGAGCCTACCGCTGAAGCACAAAATGCCTACGTTGATGAGTTTGAAGAAAAGCTTATTGATGTCTCTGAGTTCCAGAGTCTCTGCCCGCCGAGTTATTTCAATAATGAAGGGGAAAGTGATACTAAATGGGCGCTGTTCCGATCATGGGGCGAGGGCTGGGATGCGTTTCAGGACCGTATGACAATTTGGCGTAATGATGGCAACCTGAGCGGTCTTAATATTGAGTAAAAAAGTCAATTGGGGAAATTGAGAGAGAGGACCAGTTGGCAAGATTTTTAGGGAGGGGCGGTAATGGATAAGCGAGTGGATGTGATACCCGTTGAGGACCTAGATAAGGCAGTCGGTTATCCGGTCGATGCCTTCATTTGCCCGGACTATGCAGCGGCAGAAAAAGACAAGCTATGGCCTCGGGTTTGGCAGCACGCCGGACGGGTAGAAGAGATTCCCAATGTGGGTGATTACATCACCTACGACATTTGCGATGACTCGATTTTAATCGTTCGTGTTGCAGAAAACCGCATTAAAGCTTACCACAATGTTTGTGTTCACCGCGGTCGCCGTCTCGTAGATGCGCCTAACGGTCAGTTGAGTGCTAGCGGAAACACCCGCAAATTCGTCTGTGGTTTTCATGCTTGGACTTACGACATCGAGGGTAACAACACTTACATTCTTGATAAGGAAGATTGGAAAGGTGGGCTCGATAACCAGTGTACATCCTTACGCGAGGTCAACATCGATACTTGGGGTGGCTGGCTATTTGTTAATATGGAGACTGACTGCGAGCCGCTCATAGATTTTCTGGGTGAGGCTGCGCGTCGGCTAGAGCCTTTCCAACTGCATCGCATGCGCTACAAGTGGCGCCAATGGGTGGTTTTTGATTGCAATTGGAAAACGGCGATTGAAGCTTTTATGGAGCCTTACCATGTTGCTGGTACCCACACCCAACTGTTGAAGTGGGGTCAGTATTATGCCTACAGCGAAGCCTATGGACCCCATGGAGTGAGCGGTTTTGATGAGCGTGATAAGTCGTTAAAGGTTGAGCAGAGTAGCTCGATCACTCGCGCGGGTAGGGGGAGTGACCCGCGGCAGTCAACCTATGAATTACAAAATGAAATTTACACGACAGTAAACAACGCAAGTACAACAATGACGTTAGTCAATGCCGCCAAACGTCTGGTAGACGAGCTGCCAGAGGGTACGCCCGCCCCTGAAGTTATTGCCCATTGGATGAAGCGTGCTAAAGAGGATGATGCAGCTCGGGGTGTCGACTGGCCTGAAATCACGCCACAGCAAATGGGTGAGGCGGGATTGGCATGGAGTGTATTTCCGAATATGACTATTCTTCATGGGATCACGTTTGCGCTCTGCTACCGCACTCGGCCGTACGGCGACGATCCGGATAAATGTATCTTCGAGTCTTATGCAATAGAGCGCTATCCCGATGGCGAGGAGCCTGAAACTGAGTGGGTTTACGCCGAGCCAACGGCAGAGGGTTGGGGTGCGGTGCTTGCTCAGGATTTCTCTAATATGGGGGCTGTACAAAAAGGCATGAAATCGCGTGGTTTCGACCACACACTGCCAAATCCCCACCAGGAGCGCAAGGTGACCAATTTCCACCGCAATCTCGCCCACTATATGGGGCAGGGTTCGCCCGAGTTACTTGATTAGATTGGGCTCGCGGCCAGTGACCTACCATTTGGACTACGCCAAGATGACTTACAGGCTGTCTCGAGTCGGCTGAGCAATTATAAAAACGAACAGTGCTGCTCTCGGCGGCGCCGCCTTACGGAGAATATCTCATGCGTGAATACCTAAAATTTTATATAAACGGGCAGTGGGTTGACCCTGCGAGTGACAACAAAATAGCGGTAGAGAATCCAGCGACTGAGGCGGTTTGTGGTCACATTGCCGCCGGAACAGCGGCCGACGTAGATGTGGCTGTTGCCGCAGCTCGACAAGCCTTCGTTAGCTGGTCCAAGACGTCTCGAGAAGAGCGCCTAGCGGTTTTTGAGCGCATCATGGCCGAATACGAGAAGCGTATGCCGGATATTGCGGCTGCTATCAGTGAGGAGATGGGGGCACCAGCCGCATTGGCGGGCGGCTTTCAAGTTGGATTGGGTTCTGGCCATCTCGCCACGGCAATGGAAGTGCTAAAAAACTTCGTATTTGAAGAGCAAAAAGGAGCCAGCCTCATAGTGAAAGAGCCCATAGGTGTGTGTGGATTGATTACACCTTGGAATTGGCCGATCAACCAAATTGCTGTAAAGGTATTTCCCGCTTTGGCAACGGGCTGTACGATGATCTTAAAGCCTTCAGAAATATCGCCATTTTCTGCTCAGCTTTTCGCTGAAGTTCTTCATGATGCCAAAGTGCCCGCTGGGGTATTCAACTTAATCCAAGGCACCGGCCCGGAGGTCGGTGCGGCCATGTCAGCACATCCCGATATCGACATGATCTCATTTACGGGCTCTACCCGCGCCGGTGTAGAAATTGCTCGAAGCGCAGCCCCCACAGTGAAGCGCGTGGCACAAGAGCTGGGTGGGAAGAGTGCCAATATTGTGCTGGATGATGACGCTTTTGCCCAGAGCGTAGCGGCGGGCGTGGGTAGCATCATGACCAATTCGGGTCAGACTTGTAGTGCGCCTACACGGATGCTGGTGCCCGCTACGCGTATGGAAGAAGCGAAAGCGGTAGCTAAAGAGACTGCAGCGGGTATTACCGTGGGTGATCCAACCGGAGACTACACTTTGGGTCCAGTAGTGTCAGGTGCTCAGTTTGAAAAAATTCAAGGGCTAATTCAGCGCGGTATCGATGATGGCGCCACGCTTGTTGTGGGTGGTGCCGGACGTCCCGAAGGGCTTGATAAGGGTTACTTTGTTAAGCCGACAGTCTTCGCCGACGTTACTAACGACATGACAATAGCCCGTGAGGAAATTTTCGGGCCGGTACTTTGTATTATTGGCTACACACATATTGAGGACGCGATAAATATTGCCAATGATTCAGAGTACGGTTTGGCAGGTTACATCTCTGGAGCCGATGTCGAAGAGTGTCGACGCATTGCTCGAGAGTTGCGTGCGGGTTCTATTGGTATTAACCATGGCTTCGATTTTTGTGCGCCCTTTGGGGGTTATAAAAAGAGCGGCAATGGACGCGAATGGGGTGAAGCCGGGTTTGAGGAGTTCCTCGAGGTTAAAGCGATCCTTGGCTACGAATCGGCATCATGATGGCCTTTTTAAAATCCGCCAGTCGGTTTGGAGTGATGGCTGGGCTTGTGTTATGCGTACTCACCGCGTGCGCCGAGGGCACGAGTACTGAAATTGTAATCGAGGTCCCGCCGGAAACACCGCACTCGAAGCGAGCGTTTGCTGGCGATCCCAGTGCCTTTTCCTTTGTTGTTGTTGGTGATCGCACGGGTGGCCACAGACCGGGGGTGTTCGCGGCCGCAATGCATCAATTGTCGCTGCTGCACCCATCGTTTGTGCTAAGCGTTGGTGATCTTATAGAGGGCTACACTGAGAGCGAGTCCACAATTATTGAGCAATGGGACGCTCTAGATGCCATTGTTGAGACTCTGCCGGTGCCATTTTTTTATACAGCGGGTAACCACGACCTTAGTAATCCACTCATGACTCGGTTGTGGGAGAGTCGTCTTGGAAAAACCTATTGGCACTTTGTTTATGACAACGTGCTTTTTATTTCGCTAAATACCGAAGACCCCACGATGGATCTGCCCAAGGCGAGTTTAGCGGGCCATGCGCGACTTGAAGCAGGGATGGCTAAAGATCCGGTAGCGACACAAAAAAAGATACTTGCGTTCGTAAATGATCGAGATGCGCCTAAAAAACCTGGCGATGTTGCTATTAGCGATACCCAGGTTGCGTACGTTGCTTCCGTGCTAAATCGCTATCCCAGTGTTCGCTGGACGTTTTTATTGATGCACAAACCCGCATGGTTATACGACAACCAGGCATTCGCACAGATAGAGTCCTTATTAGGTGAGCGGCAATACAGTGTTATTGCAGGGCACGAGCATTATTACAGCCACGAAGTTCGCCACGGCCGCGATTATATTGATATGGGCACAACCGGAGGGGTGTGGCTAAAAGATGGACCGGGACGCACCGACCACGTGCTACTTGTCACAATGGCCGATAGTGGGCCTGTCTATGCCAATATCAAGCTCAATGGCCTCGCTGATGAGCGAGGGGTTCCCGATCCAATTTTCGATTTGTACGACAGTGTGGGTAGGTAAAATGCCCATGAATTAATTAAACAGAGGTGTTTAATTATGGCCTGGTGTACTATCCTTCACGTTAAACAATTCCCCCGTTTAGTTGCGGGTAGATTAAGCACATTTACATGAAGCGGAGATCAACAATGTTTAATGCGGTTTTCATTGAAAAAAACGATGAAGGGCAAACGGTTTCTATTAGTCAGCAAAGCCTTGATGCCCTCCCAGAGGGCGATGTGCTGATCAAAGTGGATTACTCAACGATAAATTTTAAAGATGCTTTGGCAATAACGGGTGCGTCACCCGTAGTAAGATCTTTCCCCATGGTTCCCGGCATCGATTTAGCCGGTACTGTTGAGGAGAGTAGCCATTCGAGCTGGAAGGTAGGTGATCGTGTGGTCCTCAATGGCTGGGGCGTAGGTGAAGGTCACTGGGGTGGGCTAGGTCAGTATGCGCGACTCAAAGGTGACTGGCTTATTGGCTTGCCCGAGCAGTTTGATGCGCGTCAAGCCATGATTATTGGCACGGCGGGCTACACCGCTGCTTTGTGCGTAGATGCACTGGTGAATCACGGAATTACACCCGACATGGGAGAAATTTTAGTCACCGGCGCCAGTGGCGGTGTTGGTAGCATAGCGGTAGCGCTCCTCGCCAAGTCGGGTTACACCGTGGTGGCCTCTACGGGTAAGGCCAATGAAGCCGAATATTTATCGGGCCTTGGCGCTAGCGAAATAATTGATCGAGCGACCCTCTCCGAGCCTGGTAAGCCGCTTCAGCGAGAGCGTTTTGCTGGTGTTGTTGATGCAGTGGGTGGCAATACTTTGGTTAACGCTTGTGCCCAAGTGAAATACCGCGGTGCTGTTGCTGCGTGCGGCTTGGCAGAGAGCCCCAAGTTTCCTGCAACAGTAATGCCGTTTATACTGCGCGGTGTCACTCTCTATGGTATCGATAGCGTAATGGCGCCGTCAGAGCCGCGGCAAGCAGCATGGCAGAGACTAGCTCGCGATCTTGATGCCAGTGTGCTCCAGGCCGTTGCCAATGACATTAGTTTAAGCGAAGTTCCAAACATTGCCGCCGATGTTCTTGCGGGCAAAGTGACAGGTCGCTTGGTTGTTGATGTAAACAGCTGAGTCGATTAGAGCGAGCCATCTCGCAGAGACATCTAATAGAACCATTTCATAAAGGCGCCGCTCGTTAATTCGGGCGTCGCTTTTCTTTTATTCAACACTGTCGAATAATTGTCTAATTGGCGGTACACTTTAAGTGTATTCGTTTTAAGTTTATCTGGTTAGGAATACGCTATGTCTGAAGCTTATATTATTGATGCCGTAAGAACGCCCCGCGCAATTGGCAAACCAGGCAAAGGCGCCTTTTATGGAATGCACCCTCAGCACCTTGCAGCGACGGTGCTAAAGGCATTGGCGGAACGCAATGCTCTTAACACGGCCGATATTGATGATGTGATTTGGGGCACGAGTGCGCAAAAGGGGTGGCAGGCAGGTGATTTGGGCCGAATGGCTGCGTTGGATGCAGGTTTCGACTTAAAAGCGAGTGGTATGACCCTAGATCGATTCTGTGGCAGTGGACTCACAGCAACGATACTAGCAGCAGGCCAAATACGCAGCGGTTTTGAAGATCTATTAATCGCTGGGGGCACCGAAATGATGTCCTATGTCACCGAGGCTGGTATGAAAGAACGCGAGGCTGGTCTGAGCGTTGGATATGGCCTCGGCTCGGGTAACATGCGCCTAATGGCAAGTCATCCACAATCGAATCAAGGGTTGTGTGCCGATGCCATTGCTTCTATGGAAGGGATTAGCCGGGCCGATCTTGAGGCCTTTGGTGTGGAGAGCCAGCGGCGTGCAGCTGTAGCCATTGCCGAGGGACGATTTGCTCGGTCTTTAGTGCCCGTTGTTGACGATAGTGGCAACACGGTTCTTAATCACGAAGAGTACCCAAGACCCGAAACCTCTTCAGAAAGTTTGGCCGAGTTGAAGCCCGCATTTCAAGCGTTGGCCGATATGCCTTTAGATAAGTCAGGCACCACTTACCGAAAGCTCATTAACCAAAAATACCCTGATCTGAATATTGAGTGTGTTCACCATGTGGGAACCTCGTCGGGCGTGGTTGATGGTGCAGCCGGATTGTTGTTGGCATCTGAGTCTTATGCGCAAAGCCATGGGCTCAAACCGCGCGCTCGAGTCATTGCTGCCGCCAATGTGGGCGACTGCCCAACACTCATGCTCAATGCTCCCGTACCCGCAGCAAAAAAAGTCCTGGCCAAGGCTGGTCTAAATGTTGCAGATATTGATTTATGGGAGGTCAATGAGGCCTTTGCTGTGGTCGTTGAGAAGTTCATACGTGATCTCGGGATCGATCGGCAACGTATCAACGTCAATGGCGGTGCCATTGCACTGGGCCATCCAATTGGTGCTACGGGTGCTGTTCTTATAGGAACCGTTCTGGACGAGCTAGAGAGACGAGGACTCAAGCGTGGCCTGGTGACGATGTGTGCGGCAGGCGGCATGGCGCCGGCCATTATTATTGAGCGCGTATAATTTGCGCGTTTGCTAACCAGAAGGGCTGAGTATGGCTAAAGTGAAACAACTCCAAGGCAAAAAATCGAGTGACATTGCTGCCACTAGAACCCGTCGTAACCCCGAAAAAACTCGTAAAGCTATCCTCGACGTGGCAGGGAAAATGATGGCGCTCGATGGCCCGGAAGGGCTTAGCGTGTCCCAGATAGCTCAGCAAGCCGGTGTTAACCGTGGCACCGCCTACCATCATTTTCAGACTAGAGAGCAGCTTATTGCTGCAACCATGCAACATGTTAGCCAGCGTTTGCACGATGAGGTGTTTGCCCATAGGGACCCGGAGGATCAACTGGCTCCACGTGGTCTTATTGAAAAACTCGCAACCTTTGCCATTGAAAATCCAGAATTTGGACCGGCGTGGTTGCACCAGATGATTCGCGATAGATCCGCCATCGAAAACGATCCCTTCTGGCAAGGCATGGTCAGTAGTTTGAAAGAGTTTTCGCAGTCCGGTGATGCCCAACCCGATATCGACATAGAAGTTCATGCCTTGACGGTATTGTCTAGCCTCTTTACATGGCCACTATGGGTAGATGCGCGTCAAAAATCGTCGCGACAGCGTAAACAGCTTGCACAAAGGTATACGCAGGAGGCATTAAGATTGGCTCGTCAAGGCGTAGCTAGACCAGGCGCTTTCGAGGAGATAGAGGGTTCGCGTAACTCGGTTGCCGCCGCCCCGAAAAAAAGCGCAGCTAAAAAGAGGGTGGGTGCTAACGCCAAAACGCAAGTAAGAGCCAAGGCTAAAGCGAAGGCAACAACGGCATCGCGTTCGAAAAAAAAGTGATTGCTTTATAGCAATTGGGCTGAATGCTTCTTGCGTCATCTATGTGAGTTGCCAAGCATGGCGAGCGCAGGCTCTATCCCAATCAGTTGAAGAGGATTTTTACTTCTCGCCGTAAAAGCTTGCCCATCTCGTTATAGGGCAGAGCATCTACCACAATCACCTTTTCGGGCACTCGTGAGGAACGCAGGCGTTCTCGAATAAGATTTTGTAACTCCTCTGTGGAAGGTGTTTCAAACCCGGCGCGTACCGTTATTGCAATGCCCACAGCCTCACCCCATTCAACTGAGGGGATTCCAACCGCTACCGACTCGGCAACAGCGGCATGTGTTGCAAGCACATCTTCTATTTCTCCTGGAGAAATATTCTCTCCGCCACGGACAATAACATCGTCGGCGCGACCACCCAAGAATAGGTAGCCCTCCTTATCCAGCCAGCCAACATCTCTTGTAGGGAACCACCCTTCAGAATCAAGCGCGCTGCGTTCACGGTACTCACCCGAAACCTGTTCGCCACGGACATAAATTTCGCCGACTTCGCCAGCAGCTACAGCATTACCATTTTCATCACGGATCTCCAACTCAATTGTCGGCAAGGGCCTACCTACCGATGTTATCCGAGCGCGAACGGAGGGATCTGACGATTCATGCGCCTGCCGATGATCTTCGGGTCCGAGTAGAGCAATGGTTGAACTGGTTTCTGTAAGCCCGTAGGCGTTAGTGAAACCAGTATCAGGCATGAGTTCTAGTGCCCGCTCAATTAACTCTTGTGGCATGCGCCCGCCGCCGTAGGCAATCGATCGTAATGATCCAAGCTCTACACTACTGTCCTGATCTAGGAGTAGGACGATACGCTGTAACATGGTTGGCACGAGAAAGGCATTACTCACCTTTTCTGTGCTAACCAGCTCTAACCATGCTTCAGGAGAAAACGCAGGGAGCAGTACGATACGCCGCATGGCATAAATAGAACTCATTAACGCAGCAATTCCCGCTATATGATAAGGCGGCACGCTGACCAATGCGGCATCACTCTCATCGGCTGACATAAACTCAACGGTGCCAAGAATGTAGGCCATTAGATTGGCATGCTTGAGTAGGGCCGCCTTGGGTGCTGAAGTTGTGCCACTGGTGAAGATTTGTGCGGCAATCGCGGCATCAGTCTCCGAAAACACTGCAACCTCAAAGCGCGTATCGGAAACCTGATCTACAAAGGCGGTGCGCGCTAAGCACGTATGTCCGCTGTCTGGATCCAATACTGAAACCCGATGGTCATCCCCTATGATTAGCGCGGGAGCAATGCGTTTCAAAAGAGCGGCAAGGTCTTCGTCAGCAAGCCGGTAGTTCAATGGCACATAAGGAATGCCTGCAATTGCCGCCCCAAATAAAGCAATCGGGGCAGCCTCACTGCTTTCATCGAGAAGTGCCACGTATTCACTGCCACATGCCTTAAACATAGCGGCAGCCCTGAGAGCAGCGTTATAGAGTTCTGAATAGGTCCAGCGACGACCATTACAAACCAGGCCTACACGATCGGATCCAGCATCGGCAGCCATCTGGAGTAGCAGCGAAATATTCATTGTTGGGTATTCAGTCCGATGAAGGCAGTGGTTTTGCGTCTTTGATACCGAGCTTGGTATTGTTCATGGAAAGCGATCCGGCCCCAGCTTTGACACATAACAACTCGACAGTGCCGGCTTCATCGACATAACGTTTACCCATAAGAGTGCCATCGGCAAATGCCGGATCAATGGTCTGGCTGTTGGCCGATGCTTCGGCTGTCATGAGTGTGCCACCGCAGGCGATCTCTGCATCTGCAGGCGCTTTAATGACCATGACTTCGGTGTCACAAGTAGCACTTTTTAGTTTTGTTCCTGGTTTCATTGTGTTTTCCCGTGTTAGGCAATGGCTTTTGCGGCTTTTAAGGCTTCAATCTGGTCCCACTCCACACCAATTTCCATGAGGAACATTTCTGTATGTTCTGAGGATTGTGGTGCCCGTGTGGTCACAGTTGGTTGGTGGTTAAACTGCACGGGCCCGCGAACCAACTTCATTGGCGCGCCACCATCAGCAGATTCCACTTCAAAGATCATGTCATTGGCGAGTGCTTGCTCATCGGATGCTATGTCGACCAAGCTCTGACAAGGTGCCCACTGGCCTGACATGGTTTTAAGATGTTGGCGCCAGTATTCAAAGGGCTGTTTACCAATAGCCTCGGCAATCAACTCTCCGGCTTGTTCCCAGTTTTCCATTAGTGCCTTAGCATCGCTGAATCGCGGATCATCAGCCGCCTCTGGTATGCCTAGATGTTCAAAAATATTTCGGATGTGCATGCCGGGAGTGAGCGTGCAGAGGTTGATAGTTCCACCATCGGACGTCCAGTAATTACCCGTAAACGGATTACCAGGGTTACCTCCCGAGGTAGGCATACGGTTGCGCGGGATCTCTCCTTGCTCAAGTCCAAGGTCAATAGATGTGCCGGCCGCCCACCAGGCGGTGCTCATCAATGATACGTCAAGTTCAATGGCCTCTCCCGTGCGCTCGCGGTGCAGCAATGCGGCAGAGATACCGCCAGCTAAGTTCATGCCGCCAATAGAATCGCCAAAAGCAGGAATGCCTTGAGAAAGTGGGCCGTCGAGCTCAGGCGGTGTCATAGCGTGACCTATACCACCGCGAGACCAGAACGCAGTGCCGTCAAAACCGCCCACGTCGCGCTCGGGACCCTTATCACCGTAGGCGCTCCCTCGGGCATAGATGATATTGGGATTTACCGCACGAATATGCTCAATATCAAAGCCATACTTCTGCCGCTGCGAAGGACGATAGTTGGTGAGAAAAACGTCGGCAGTTTTGGCAATCTCGTAAAGCAGTGCCATCCCCTCGGGGTTGGTGATATCGAGCCCTACACTTCGCTTGCCACGGTTGGGGTGTTCCATAAGCGCATTGCGATCTTTGTCCAGCTTCACAGCGCCAAGATTAATGAATCCCCGTTGCGTATCACCGCGCTCGGGATGTTCAATTTTGATAACATCCGCACCCCAGTCTGCAAGGATCGCACCGGCGGCAGGTACAAACGTAAACTGCGCGACCTCTAAGACCCTGATCCCCTTCATAACCTGTGTCATCTGTATGCTCCGTTATCATTAAAGCTGGTATCATACTGTTCAACACCGTTGTTGCAAAGTGGACTGTTTGAGACAGTTGAAAACGTCCACTAGCAACCTCGTATTGAAGCATTTCAAAGCTACACACTATTGAGGATAAAGCCATGAAAATAGATCAATCTGTCGCAGCTGTTGTTACCGGTGGGGCCTCAGGTCTTGGCCTAGCTACGGTACGGGTGCTACGTGACGCAGGTGCTAAAGTAGCGATCTTTGACATGAATCCTGACGCAGGAGAAGCCGCGGCAGAGGCCACTGAATCAGTTTTTTGCCAATGCGATGTCACGTCCGACGATAGTGTTGATGCAGCTTTTGCTCAAGCGCGAGCCGTCAATGGCCAAGAACGGATACTGGTTTGCTGTGCGGGTGGTGGCAATGCCATACCCACTGCTCGTCGAGATAAAAAAACCGGTGAAATTAATTTTTTCCCAAGTGAACAATTCGAATTTGTACTTCGCCTCAACACGGTGGGTACCTTTCGCTGTATCACCCGCGCAGCGGCGGGCATGATGACGCTTGAACCTCTAGATGGTGAGCGCGGCGTGCTTGTGAATACCGCATCTGCCGCGGCCACAGAAGGGCAGATGGGGCAAGCGGCTTACTCTGCGGCCAAGGCAGCCATTAACGGTATGACCCTCACTATTGCCAGAGACTTGAGTCGAGAGGGTATTCGCTGCAATACCATTCAGCCGGGCATTATGGATACGCCGGCGTTTGATCGCGCCCCACAGGAAATGAAAGATGCGCTGGGTGCTATGGTGCCTTTTCCACCGCGCATGGGTCAGGCCCACGAATTCGGCAGTTTAGTGTTGGAGCTTGTTCAAAATGGCTATATCAACGGCACCACTGTGCGTCTCGATGGCGCAATCCGTATGCAGCCACGCTAAAAGTCGGTAGTGGTCGCATACTCATTTTATGCATTGCTATCAGTGGCCACGCTTGTTGATATGAGACGCAGAGCCAGATAGCTAGCATGGTTCGGAGATTTTTATGGACTATCGACAGGTCTACGAGAGTTTTGATTTGGCGGTCGAATCCCGACGGGTATTTGGTGGGGGGACATCGAACGTAAATGTAGCAGTGCTATGCTGTGATCGATATTGTGGTGGAGATCGTCTGGCATTGCGTTGGACTGACGAAGCTGAGGCAACGGCCCGGCTGACTTTTGAACAGCTCAGTGAGCAATCACAGCGACTCGCGCGCGTATTGACCGAGCAAGGTGTTGGACCCGGAGACCGTGTGGCTTGCTTGCTACCGCGAGTACCCGAGCTAGTAGTGACGTTATTGGCGGTATGGCGAATAGGGGCGGTTTATCAGCCGTTATTCACGGCGTTTGGTCCTAAAGCAATTGAGCATCGACTTAATACTGCAGGAGCCCGTGTGGTTGTTACCAATACGGCGAATCGCAGCAAGCTTGACAGCCTTAATACGCCACCGCTGACCGTGCTAACTGTGTGCCAGGGAGGATGTTCGGCACAGTCCAGCGACATCGATTTTCACGAAGCCGTAATGGCGGCTGATCCAGGGTTGCCCGTTGTTGAGAGAGACACAAAAGATCCTTTTCTGATTATGTTTACGTCGGGCACCACTGGACCCGCTAAACCGGTGTTACTGCCTATTTCCGCCCTGTTGTCATTTGAAGTTTATATGCGCTTAGCGGTAGGTTTGCATGATGATGATCGGTTTTGGAATATTGCCGACCCGGGTTGGGCCTATGGCCTGTGGTATGCCGTAACGGGTCCGCTGCTGATGGGGCAGGCGATAACACTGTTTGACGGCGCCTTTACTGTGGAGAGTTTAGTCCGCGTTGTAGAGCAATTTGATATCAATAACCTTGCCGGCGCTCCCACGGCTTATCGGGCGCTGATAGCGGCGGGCCCCAAGGCTGTTGATACATTGAAAGGGCGTTTAAGAGCGGTGAGTAGCGCGGGAGAGCCCCTTAATCCTGAGGTTATCCGGTGGTTTGCTAAACACTTAGCGGTGACGATTCACGATCACTACGGTCAAACCGAAATGGGCATGAGTTTATGCAACCATCATGCGCTTGAGCACCCGGTGACAGCTGGGGCAGCGGGAGTGTCGTTACCGGGGTATCGGGTGGTAGTGGTTGATGAGCAACTCAATCCGTTGCCTGCGGGGCAGCCGGGAGTGCTCGCAATTGATCTTGAGCGCTCACCATTGTTTTGGTTTAGTGGCTATGAAGGTATGGAGACTAAATCACTGCAGGGTCGTTACTATTTGAGTGGCGATACGGCAGAGTGCAATGCCGACGGCACTATTAGTTTTATAG
>Ga0181571_10002348_pt1 | contig 14031 bp, 11 predicted proteins | sample 101ome_17_FD_132440 | JGI IMG/M metagenome (GOLD analysis project Ga0181571, IMG submission 132440) | Coastal salt marsh microbial communities from the Groves Creek Marsh, Skidaway Island, Georgia - 101407AT metaG (megahit assembly) | ecosystem: Environmental > Aquatic > Marine > Intertidal... | reverse complement strand
CTTGAAGTCGTTGTCTTTGAGTAGTAGCGCAAAGAGCTTGGATTCACTGAGACGTTGATCATAGGGGCCAATTTGCACGATCAGGTCGCCTTTTCTAAAGCCCTGTCGTTTGGCCGCAGCATGCTTTGCGTATTGGCCCACATGTTCTGCCCGAAGGGCAAGTTGTGTGAGTGAAAGGCCATTTTGCTCTCGTTCTTGATCGGTAAGGTCTTGGAGTTTCATGCCACCTCCAATCCATGCTCTCATGGGCCAAGTCCCAACTCGTCGAGAAATGTCAGCCTCAAGACGCCAGTTTTCTGGCAGAGTGAGCATCGTATGAATTCGTTGCCCTTTTCTTTCGATGATGAGATCCAAACGAGATGAGCTCAGGTGATGAAGGAGCCACGATAGATCGGCTGACGAGATGAGGGGACTTTGATTTGCAAAGAGAATCTCATCTCCAGTCTGGAGTCCTGCTTGATCTGCAGGAGAGCCTTCGATGATCGAGCTGATTTGAGCTCGGTGTGTGAGAGTGAGGTTGATGCCAATCGCCTTTGGTTCGGGGAATGGATGGCTGATTTTTAGCGGCAGAGGACGGCCGCTGTCGTGCAGTTGAGATTTGGCTGCATCTCCGATTTGATGGCAATGAAGGCAGGATTGAACAACTTTTCCCTGCCAATCAAGGTCAGGGGTGAAAGCACGAGGATTCTGAGCAATCGCTGGCATTTCCAGAGGAGTCCGATAAGGAGTCTGCTTGGGTTGTTTTGCAGAGAGAGCGACTTTATTTTTTGGATAATCTTGATGGAGACTCAACGCGCCTTCTAGGAAAGCCTTGAGGCCTTCTGTCTCTTCTAATTGAGAGTCTTTCTGGTGTGCCCATGATCCAAAACGGCCATAGGTGGTGCCATCGGCATTGAGGACGATGGCGGATAGCGAGAGGTCGTAGTCAAATTGGAATCGTTTGAGATCAAGTGAGTTCACCTTAATCAGACGCAAGCAAACATATTGGTCAAGAAGATGGGTGAGGGTTTCATCCTGCATGATCGATGAATCAAGGCGAGAGCACCCCAGGCAGGGAACGCAGCGAAGAACAGCGAGAATCGGTCGATGATTTTGCTGAGCTTTTTTAAAAGCCAGCTCGGGGTCGTCGTAAATCCAACGATCTTGATGGGTCATTTTTTCCCGATCTGCTCTGAGAGCTCCTTCGCGATCTTTGACTGCTTGAGCGAAAAGGCAGACTGGCAGGGTAAGAAAGATCAGGAAGGAGAGACGCATGATCCACCAGAGATAAAGTTTTTTGTGCTCATCAGACAATCGAAATGAGAGCGATTCTAAAAATCTATTTAAGTAGGTTTTGAAACGTGAGCGCTCTGCGGAGTCGACCTTGCTCTCAAGGGGACACTTGAGAGCTGGAGGCGCTTCTTCAAGGGATTCTTCGAGAGTCTCGTTAATTGTTGGATTTGCTAAGATCTCTCTCCACGACGTCCACGAGTGCTCCTTGTTTTCTTATTGCTCCTCGTGCTCCTCTCGCTCGAGGGGTGGCTCCAGAAATTTGCAGGGAATCATAAAGTCGAGGATGCCTTTCGATCGAGGTGGTGCGACCTTGAGGGAAATGATCGATGCTTTTTTAACTCGCAAGGTATCAAAATCGGCACCTAAAAGATGCCTAACGAGACTAGAAAAATCGGGTTCGTGACCGACGATCACTACTTTTTTAAAGCGAGCAAATGCCGTGAGCTCGTGTAAGGCTGTCTCTGGGGTCATTCCGCAAGAGATCCATTGCTCGATCATTGGCTCAGGGCAGCCTTCTTGATGCAGGATCTCGGCCGTTTCTTTTGCTCGAAGGACCGGGCTGGAGAGAACGAGGTCAGGGATGAGTTGATGTGCCTTTAAGAACCTCCCGACGCGGTGAGCTTGTTGTTGACCCTTTTCGACGAGTGCTCGGGAGAAGTCTCCGCCGGGAAGCCCGTGAGCGTCTGCGGTCGCGTGCCGAATGAGTAGGAGATTCATCGCTTTACATTGTCATCCCACCATCCACAGCGAGGACCTGTCCGGTAATGTAACGAGCTTCGGGTCCAGCGAGAAAGAGGGTCGCATTGGCGATATCCTCAACTTGCCCAAAATCAGCCAGAGGGACCTTTGCAATGATGCCCGCTTTGAGATCATCAGAAAGTTCATCAGTCATATCGGTTGAAATGAAGCCTGGGGCAATGGCATTGCAGGTGACTTTTCGTCCGGCGAGTTCGCGTGCGACTGATTTGGTAAGACCGATGAGCCCCGCCTTCGACGCGGCGTAGTTTGCTTGTCCTGCATTTCCAATTAATCCGATGACCGAGGAAATATTGATAATGCGCGGGTCATGACCTTTCATGAGAGGCCGCTGGAGGGCTTTAATGAGATTAAACGCGCCTTTGAGATTGGTATCGAGGACAGCATCCCAGTCCTCTGACTTCATGCGCATGAGGAGGCCGTCACGGGTCACTCCCGCATTGTTGACCAAAATATCAATTCCTCCGAGGTCTTCAACAATCTGTTTTCCCGTTTCTTGGACCGCATCGTAGTCGGCGACATCGAGGCCGTAAAAGCGTGCTGAGTCAGGAAAATCCGTATTGATTGTTTTAGCAGCTGTTCCACAGGAAGTGGGGTTGCGGCTGATCAAGGCGACTTTTGCACCTTCTCGGGCAAAGGCTTGGGCAATAGCGAATCCAATTCCCCGGCCGGCTCCGGTGACGACAACACGTTTATCTGCGAAAGTTGACATGGCGATAAGTTGCCTCTTATTGGCGCTTTGGGGAAGAGGGAATTGCGCTGAGATTCGAAAGTGCCCGTTTTAGTTGGGCGATGTCTTCGGCATGATGAGCAGCACTTAAGGTGATTCTTAATCGCGCTGTGCCTCGAGGCACTGTTGGGTATCGGATCGCAGGGACCAGCAATCCTAAATCGAGGAGGTCTCTCGAAGCTCTCAGAGCTGCCTCATTTGTCCCTAGGATGAAGGGAACGATGGGGGAGGGGGAGCTGAATTGAGATAAATGAAGATGAAGCTGATCTCTTCGCCTTTGGCCTTCCTCTGTTTCCAGAAGTTGGAGAGCCGCGAGTGACGCAGCGGCTTGAGCGGGAGGGGGAGCGGTCGAGTAAACGAAGGATCGTGCCTTGTTGATAAAAAGATTGATCCACTTTTGGGATGCTGCGACGTAGCCGCCCGCAGATCCGAGTGCTTTTCCAAGGGTGCCCATTTGAAAATCAACTTGATCTTGAAGGCCAAGCTTCGCAGCCAACCCTCGACCATGTTTGCCGAGAATGCCTACCGCATGAGCTTCATCAAGAAAGAGGAGCGCTCCATATTTGTTTTTTAGACGAATGATCTCCTCGAGCGGGCAATGGTCCCCATCCATGGAGAACACGGATTCAGTGACGATAAGAACTCTGCCAGTTGCGCCTATGAGCAGCTTTTCTAATTTCTGAAGGTCGTTGTGGGGAAAGACGCGTAGTGTGGCTCCGGAGAACTGAGCAGCATCAATGAGGCATGCGTGGCTGAGCTTATCGAGAATGATGGTGTCACCTTTTCCGACAATCACTGGAATGGTTCCGAGTGCTGTTGAAAAACCATTCGCAAAGGAGAGGGCGCCTTGAGTTTGTTTTGTGTAAGCGAGAAAGTCTTCGAGCTGGTGGTGAATATCGAAAGAGCCTGAGACGAGGCGAGACGCCGTAGCTCCGGTGCCGTATTGATGAAGCGCATGGTGAGCGGCTTCTTTGAGGATGGGGTGTTGAGAGAATCCGAGGTAGTCGTTGGACGAAAAATTTACGACCTCTTTTCCTGAAAGACACACTCGTGGATGGCTTGGATTGGAAATCTCCCGCAAAGATCGGAGAAGACCAAGTTTCTCAAGCTCCTTGAGTTTGTCCTGCGCGAAATCCATCTGACGAAGTATTGTTCCTAGGGATTCTAGAATGGAAATGCTGAAGTGTGATTTCTTAAGTTTATCTTTTGGTGGATTTATCGGTCAATTCAGCATGTATTGTTTCGCTATGGGCAGAGGAGTTGTTTCTTTTCTTTTCGTTGTCTTCTTTTCGCTAAGCGAACTGCGGAGTGATCAATCGGAAATGCTGCGGGATTTTTCGCTTTCGGAGGGGCTGGAGGTGAATTTGTGGGCGGGGAGCGATCTGATTCATAGTCCAATCGCAATGGATGTTGATTCTCGTGGGAGAGTGTGGGTGAGCGAGGATTTACAGCACTCGGGTGTGCAGGGGGTGCATGCTCGCATTAAAATTCTCGAGGATTCGGATCGAGATGGGCGTGCCGACAAAGTCAGTCTTTTCGGCCCGACTTTTCAATCGAAGCCCATGGGGATCAGCATCTTCGATAATGTCGTTGTCGTTTCCATGGCGCCTCATATTCACGTTTATACGGACGTGAATCGTAACGATCTCTTCGAGCCTGAAATTGATGATCACAAAATCATTGCAACGGGGTTTCACGGGGCAGGCCATGACCACGCCTTACATGCTGTCGTTCCGGGGCCAAGTGGGAAATGGTATGTGAATCATGGCAATATTGGAGCCGATGTCGTGATGTCCGATGGTCGCGAGATTCATGCGAGTTCATACTATTCTCAGAATCCTCAGAGTATTGGGAAGAGGAGTTTTGATGGGCGCCTCTATGTCGGAGGATTCGGATTAAGAATGAATCCCGACGGAAGTGGAGCTGAGGTGGTTTTTCAGAACGCAAGAAACCCTCACGCGATGTTTGTGAATTCTTTTGGTGAGATTTTTCAGGCTGATAACGACGATCCAACTCATGCGCGGGCCGCGTGGGTCATGGAGCATTCGAATTTTGGTTATGCGGCTCTCGAGGACGGAAATCGATCTTGGGAAGATTCAGCAAAAAGCTGGGAAAAGAAGGTTGTCACCCCAGAGATGGTGCAAAATGCATACGAGCACCATTCTAAGTCGTCCTTGCGCCGAGATGAAGGGCACTGGCGAGAGCATTTCCCAGGAGTCACTCCTCCCGGTAATCTTTGGGGGCCTGGTGCGCCCACTGGAGATTATTTTATTGAAGGTGATGAGCTGGGAGTCGCCTTCCGAGGAAAATACCTTGTGTGCGAAACTGTGCATCGAGCGGTCTTTACTTTTGACCCTCTCCGAATGGAAGGTGGAGTGAAGCTCGGCGATCTTAATAAAAAGTTTTTTGCTGCTAATCGTCATTCGGAAAATGAAGCCACGGCAGGCTTTTTGCCGTCGGACATCGCTGCAGGAATCGATGGCTCACTATTTGTCAGTGATTGGAATTCGCGGGTCAATGCTCGCGGCTCAGGCAATGCCTTAGGAGGGATTTTTCGCCTTTCTAAAAAGGGTGAGGCGATGACATCTCCCCCCATTAGTTTTTCAACAACACGAGGTTTACTGGAAGCCCTCAAGAGTCCCGCCCCGGGAGTACGATGGGTGGCTCAAGATCGTCTAAAAAAGCAAGAAGACGCTTTTAGTGCTTTGATCGGCTTCATTGAAGAGAATCAAGGCAATCCTTATTACGTGGCCAGAGCGATGTTTGTTTTGGCTCATCTCAAAGATCCCCGAGGTCCACAAAAGGTTCTGAAAGAACTTTTTTTGGATGATCAACAGCGTTCTTTGGTGGCCTTACGAGCCCTAAAACTGTCGGAGAAACAACCGCTTCTGCCCATCATGCGAAGGCTCGTTCAATCCCCCTTTCCTGCGATCCAAATCGAACTCTTGGTGATGATGCGCGCAATGAAGTGGGAAGAGATTAAGGAGCTCCTCGCTCCTTTGATCGCAAGCTATGACGGGAAGAACCGATGGTATTTGGAGGCGCTTGGGAATGTCGCTGATTTCTATCCTGATAAAGTGTATCGGGAGTTGGTTCGTCCCCTCCAGTCTGATCCATCACAGTGGGATGAGCGCCAAAAAAATTTAGCGTGGAGGATTCGTTGCCCCCAAGCACTCTCTGACCTCGCAGATTGTCTTGAAACTCAAAAAGTAAGCCCGCTTGAATTTCGGAGATTCGCTTATACCTATGGTCTTTGTTATTCCGAACAAGAGCGTTCTCAGAATGCTCATTTCATGACTCGTTTTCAAAAAAATGAGGCCTTCCAAGACGAGCAATATCAAGAGACAATTCGTGAGTTTCTTGAAAAAGACATTCTTGATCCTGCACCGGTTGCTCTAAGCCAAAGTTACCTTTTTCCAAAGAAGTTTGGGATTGCTTCGCAGCTAGATACAATTGAGGAGATTGCGCAACTGGCACCCAATGTTGACAATGGTCGAAGCAAGGCAGCGCTCTGTATGATGTGCCACCAAATTGGGGGGGCTGGAGTTTCATTTGGCCCTGATCTTACCAATTGGGGGCAAATTCGTGACGTTTCTACTGTGGTGAGAGCCCTTGTTGATCCCAGCGCTGAGTTGGCGCATGGTTATGAAGAGCCTCTTGTGGTGACTCAAAATGGACATCGTCTCGAAGGTGTCTCGCGGGGCTATAGCTGGCACGCTGGCGCGATCCGAGTTAAGACCATCGGAGGAGTGACTTTAAAGGTTCCACATCGGCGTCCCCACGCCACCATTAACTATCTCAAAGATCATTCCTGGATGCCTTCAGCCTCTGCGATGGGGCTGAGTTCTCAAGACGTTCGAGATCTTGCCGCTTACTTAAGGAGTGATATCGCAGGTGAAGTCGATCGAGGAGTGAGCGCGACCATTTCTCCTGAGTTTAGCCGGGGAACGGGGCCTGGGTGGGTTTCTCTGGGCGAAGAAGACTTTGTCAATGTGAACTGCGATCAGGATACCTGGAAGTGGGATGGAGATCACACTTGGTGTCGAGGAAAGCCAACTGGGGTGATTCGATACCAAAAACCTCTCAGGAATTTTGAGTTTTCCTGCGAGTGGATGCATCAGGTCAAAGGCGGTAATTCTGGAATTTTTGTTTGGGCAACCTCCAAGTCCATCCAGCGTCTTATGAAAGGTGAGGGTCGGTTGCCACATGGAATCGAAGTGCAGGTTCTTGATCTCGGATATCGGGAGATTTACGAAGCGCAGTATCAGAAGAAGGGGGATTGGTTCACGAGTCATGGAGATGTCTTTCCAGTGGGGCCAGTCAAGATGAGACCCTTTGCTCCGGTCGCGCCCAATGGAAGACGGAGTTTTCCTTCTAAGCAAACAACGCGGGGAATCAATGAATGGAACCACTACTACATTCGTGCCATTGATGGTGAAGTGCGCCTCTGGGTCAATGGACAAGAAGTTTCAGGGGGAGATGGAATTGATCCTTCAGAGGGCTACCTCTGCTTGGAATCTGAAGGTGCTCCCATTGAGTTTAAGAATCTACGTCTGAGGGTCTTACCTCCTTTTGAGTTGCAACTCGATCATCACTTGGAAACTCGTCATCTTGTGACTCGCAAGATCGACATGAAGGGGCATGCCCTCTTGGGAACATGGTCCTATCTAGAGGGGTATACTCGAGAGTTTCTTCCCGATGGACGTTGTGTATTACGTCAAGGAGAGCAAACGGTTTGGGTGAAAAATGTGCGTTCGATCACGCAAGATTCAGCGACTCTCGAGGGCGGATACACCCATGTTTTAAAGGGTGAGACTCTTCATATTGAAGGAAGGTATCACGCGAAGAAAAAGTGACGCTTCACCTCTCGTGTTCTTGAGAAAAAACGTCGAATCAGTGCGTTGAGATTCTTTTAAATCTCAAAGCTCTCTCTAAAGAGGTGAGATTCTGGAAGAGTCACTTTAAAAACAAGGCGATCGGAGTCTCGTCGATGCGCTTCAATCGAGCCATCAAGGGCTTGCACGATGTCTTTACAAAAACTCAACCCGAGTCCGACGTGTCCTTCCTGGCGGCTGCGAGTCTTGTCTTGGCGATAAAAAGGATCAAAAAAGCGTTTAATTTCTGAATCTTCGGGCAGCGGGGTGGCTACGGAGTTTTCGAAGCTCAGAGTAATCCCTCGATGATCTTCATAGATTCGTGAAATGATGGAAGTTTCGTGTGTCGCATAGTTTGTTGCGTTCTCTAACAGGTTTGAAATCACCACACGAAGGAGTTCCATGTCTCCTTTGATAATCAGAGGTGAACTTGGAAAATGATTCTGAAAGCTAAGCGCTTTTGAGGCTGCTTTAGATTCTAGGGATGATTGGATTTTTTTAATCAAGGCGCTCAGGTCAATCGGAGCAAAATCAATTGGCTCGGTGCCGCGGTTGATCTTTCCAAATTTAAGCAGACGGCTAATGAGATTGCGAATGTCTTCGACGCTGCCGAGAATTGTCTGCAAGCGTTGCTGATAGTATTCGGCCGATCGAGGATTGCGCAGAGATTGCTCAGTCAGGGTGAGGATGCCAGCAATCGGAGTGCGAAGTTCGTGAGCGAGGTTTAGAAAAAAGTCGCGATCCTTCTGACGAGAGACGTCAATACGAGCAAGGAGGGTGTTAAATGATTCAGCCATTTCGACAATTTCTAATGGCAAGTCATCTGGGATCGTAATGGGGTTTCCAATTTCGGTGGATCGTCGTTCGCTCATCGCCTGATTAATTTGCTGCATTGGAGCGAGTGAGCGGTGTGTCACCTGATAAACGATCGCCCACAAGAGAAGCACACTGAGGGTGATGCCGATAATAAATGAACTCTTTGTCTTATTGAGGAGCGCTTGGAGGTGAGTTGTATTCCCTGCCCAAACGAAAATCTGAGGATGTTCTTGCACCTGGAATCCTGGGTCATCTTCGGGGTGTTCGAGAGTTGGGTAGATGAGGATGCCCACCGCTCGGCCAGGGTTGCCATTGGGGAGAGTGACATCATAAAAAACTCTTTCATTGAGAGCTCCAGAGCGACGCTCGATGCTGTTTTCTCCTAGAGCGGGCGAGCGAGTGGATTGATTAGTCCTTTGATCCCACACCTCGATGAAGGTTTCACTGCTTCGTTGAGGATTTTTTTCGAGAGCTTCCTGCCATTCGTGATAAACAGCATTGTTTTTGACTTCGACCTCAATAAGGACAACCGAGGCTGCTTCATCAAGAAAACGATCTGTTTGTGCGTAGAGCGAGGATCGAAAACTTGAGTACAGGATCATTCCCGTAATGACCAAAACGATACTAATGAGAATCGTTGTCCATAAGATCAGTCTCTTTCTGATGGACGGGCGTGGCATAGAGAGGAGAGCTAGTTAAAGGGAAGCGTTGAGGCAATAGCCATAACCACGGCGAGTCTCAAGAATATTGGGTAGATCGTTGATGTTTAGTTTTTTTCGCAGATAGCCAATGTAGACATCGATGACGTTACTATTCGTGCCGTCATAATCATCGTAGACGTGCCGACAAATATACTCTCGAGATAAGACTTCGTTTTTCTTGAAGACAAAACATTCGAGCAGGCGGTATTCTTTGCGAGTTAATGAAATCGGATGGCCGGCGCGCTCAACAGACTTGGTTGCTGTGTTAATGCGAATGTCTCCAGCAGTAAGAATCGGTGACTTTACGTGATGTTTGCGCCGGATTTGGGTCCGCACCCGAGCGACAAGTTCTTCAAGTGCGAAGGGCTTGATCAGATAATCATCGGCTCCATATTCAAGGCCTTCGACTCGTTGGCCGACGGAATCTCGTGCGCTGATGAGAATGACAGGAACGTTGTCGCCGCTTGCTCTGAGTTTTTGTAAAATCTCAAGGCCACTGAGACCCGGGAGCATGATATCAAGGAGAATGACATCATATTGATGATTCTTTGCATACCATAGGCTTTCTTCGCCACAATCGGTTGCATCGACAATATAACCCTCTTCGAGCAGGCACTCTTTGACACTATTGAGAAGTGGGGGGTAGTCTTCGGTTAATAGAACTCTCATTTTTGCGCCGTTGGGTGAGGGGAACCTAATCTTCTGAAGATGAGGAAACGATGAGAAAAGTCGTTCTCAAGGTTATCTATGAGAAGATGGATGAGATCGAACTAAATAATAAAAAGGTGAGTCTTCTCACTAAAATCTCATTTTCATTTCCTAAAGTCTGGGCCTATGAAAAGGTTTTCATGGTCAAATTGTTTCTCACTCGTCGTGACAATCATCGTGAGCCAAGTTCAGGGTGCTGAATTTGTAATCGACGAAACTAAAAGTCACATCACTGTGAATGCGGCAGCGACCGGTCATCAATTTAAGGGGTATTTGTCAGCCTATCAGGCTGAAATTCGGGGAGACGCAGAGAGCTTAAAACCAGAATCTGCCAAGGTGACTTGGAAGTTCAAAGATCTCGATACCAAGGAGCAAAAGCGAGATGAGAAGATGCTCAAATGGTTGGAAATTGATAAGTTTCCCGATGGGGTTTTTGAATTGACGCGGGTCTTTGAAAAAGAAGTTCTAGGAAAGAAGCAGAAGTATGCGTTGGGGACGATTTCCATCCATGGAGTTTCTAAGAAGCTGGTGTTTCCGATCGTCACCCTCAAGGAAGGGCGAACGCTGACCATCTCAGGTCAGGCTGCTTTAAATACGGAAGATTATGGCCTGCCCATCATCCGCTTTTTGGTGATGACAGTGAAGCCTGAGCTTACGGTCGATTTTAGTCTTACCGGTACCATTCGATAATATGAAAGCATCGATTGTTGCTGAGAGTCGACAAGCCGACTTGGCGTTTGATTCTCAAATCGCAGAGTCTTACCGCGCGTTGATCAATCCAGGACCTCGTGCTGAGTCTAGTTTGGCCAAAGCGATTCTTCATGTTGTCGCTCACCCTGGGGGTTTTGTGAGAGGAGATTTGGCCCTCCAAACTGGACGACTTCTTGGCTTGAACTACGAGTGGTCAGAAAAGCTGGCGGTTGCAGTTGAGTATTTCCACACCGCTTCGCTCATCTTTGATGACTTGTCTTGTATGGATGATGCAGGGCTGCGTCGCGGTGTTCGTTGTGTGCATGTGATTTTTGGTGAAGCCACTGCGATGTTGGCGGCGCTTGCCTTCATTAATCGCGCTTATGGATTGATCATGGAGGTCACCGCACATTTACCTCAAGCGAGGGTAGAGCGGATCAATGACCTCGTAGAGTCCTGCTTGGGAACGGATGGTGTCCTTAGTGGTCAAAGTAGGGATTTGGCTTTCGGGCCGAGTGACCGGGAGGCAGAAAAGATCTTGGAGATTGCAGAGGGCAAAACCGTGTCACTCTTACATTTAGCTCTCTCTCTTCCGGCGATTGCGGGGGGCGCGAGCGCAAAAACGGTCACAAACCTTCAAGCACTGGCTTATGCTCGAGGTCTTGGATATCAGATTGTTGATGATTTTAAGGATGTTTTTCTTTGCGAGAATGAATCGGGAAAAACGTCAAACCGCGATCAAATGCTTCTTCGGCCGAATTTAGTGGCTTGTGAAGGGGTGCCTATGGCCGCTCGTCGCCTTGAAGAGCTTGTGAATCAGGGAGATCAGATTGAACAGGAGCTTTGCAAGTTGGATTGTCGTTGGGCTTTTCTCAGAAGCTTGCGTCTGAGCGTTGGACCGAATCTCTTAAATGATAATGGGATTCCTCTTGCAGGAAAACTTTAAGGAAAAATGCAGTTTGTCCAATTGGCGATTCTCAATCTGAGACGTCACCTGATTCGTACTCTGATTGGTGGCGCGGGGATTACCTTTGGAGTAATTGCGATGCTTTGCGTCGTGACGATCCTGCAGGGAGCAGTGAGGATGTTTGAGCGGATCTTGAGCAGTGATAGCGAGATGATTATTTTTGAGAGAAACGTCTCAGATCTCTTTTTTAGCAACGTGCCAGAGGATTCAATTCGTGAAATCAGTCAGTTAGAGGGGGTTGCTCGAGTTGAACCAGCACTGTTTGGTATTGTCTCCAGTGAAGAGAGTCCCGTAGTGACCTGTTTCGGGATTTCTCGTCAGTCGACACGGCTTTCTCAAGCAACTTGGTTGGAGGGATCTCACCAGCAGTTCTTGGATCAAGGTAATCACGTCGTCTTAGGTAAGCGGGCGGCGAATTTTATGGAGGCAACGATGGGAGAAGAGGTTGTCGTAGGGCATCAGAGGTTTCGAGTCGCCGGAATTATTGAGACCAAGAATGGCTTCGAAGATGGAGGCGTTTTTATGCCTCTCGCAGTTTGTCAAAAATACTTTCATAAAGAGGGTGTGGCATCCGTGGCCACCGTGAAGCTTTTAGATAAGAGCCGTGCTTCTGAGGTTAAAAGGATCATCGAGGCGCAATTCCCCAATCTCATTGCCCTCGAAAATGAAGAATTCAGTCAGAATTATTCCCAGTTTCGAATTCTAAAAATCACGTCATGGCTGGTAGGAGGAATCGCCTTTTTGTTGGGAGGATTGAGTGTTGCAAACACGATGATTCTTGCGGTTTTTGGGAGGATTCGAGAAATTGCGATTCTCCGAGTAAACGGGTTTTCTCGTCAGCAAGTCGCTGGGCTTATTTTTGGAGAATCTCTATTAGTCGCATTGATGGGAGTCCTTGTCGGGACTGTTCTTAGTGTTGGAGCTCTCCACTTGTTGAAATCCTTGCCAACTCTTCAGGGATATATTGACACCCGTTTAGATCCTCTTCTGTTGTTGGCGGCTATGGGAATGGCTTTTGTTACCGGGTTAGCTGGTGCTCTCTATCCCGCTTATTATGCGATGAAAATAAGACCCGCAGATGCTCTGCGTTTTGAATAAAAAAATGACTGTTGATCCCATTAATGTGAGCAATGTCACCAAGAGTTTTGATGGTGGAAAGGTATCGGTTTTGCGCGATGTGAGTTTACGCGTCGCACGTGGGAAGCTGGTCTCTCTCTGTGGTCCTTCAGGTTGCGGTAAATCAACGCTTCTCCAGATAATTGCAGGGATCGAAGGTGCTGATACGGGGCAGGTTTTTGTTGAAGGGGTCTCGCTTGAGAATGAAGCCAAGCGCTTACATGCTTTGCGTCATAAAATTGGATTTATTTTTCAACTTCACAATCTAATCGCTGATTTAACGATGGAAGAAAACTGCTTAATTCCTTCGATAGCGATTGGGAAGGACCGGGGGGAAGCGCTGGATCGTTTTCACGAGTTGGCCAATCGAATCGGTCTAGAAAAACGAACTCGGCATCGCATTCAGGATCTCTCAGGAGGCGAACGTCAGAGAGTTGCAATTTGTCGGGCTTTGATGAATCGACCCTCTATCATTGTTGCTGATGAGCCTACTGGAGCTCTCGATCAAAAAACGAGTTGGTCCGTTTTTGGCCTGCTCTGCGATCTTGTTGTCTCAGATCAAGTGACAATGATCATGGCAACCCATGATCAAAATTTAGCAAAGAGTAGTGATCGGATGTTATCGATGCGCGATGGAGTGATCGAATGAAAGATTCAACGGCTATCATTCTTCATGATCCCGTGTCGTGTGCAGCACGCCACGCTCTCTGGTGGATGGTTGCTGCCAATTTGGTGGGGCTTTGGCTGTCGTTGTTGTTAGTCTTTCCAGAAATTGGTGCTTTGACTGGAGAGCTGACCTACGGACGTTGGGTTCCGCTTCATTTAAACTGGCATTTATACGGTTGGACCGCTCTTGGCCTTGTCGGTCTTCTCTTTGAGTTCTTTCGACAAACCCGCCAATTTTTTTCTCGCTCTGCACGATTAGGTGTTTGGCTTTGGTCGGCTTGTCTCCTTTTCGGTGCGATTGATTGGTTGTCTGGGCGAACGAGCGGAAAGATCTTCTTGGACTGGTCAGGATGGATGCGCGTTTGCTTCCCCCTCGTCATTCTCTATCTGTGGGCGATTCTTTTCAGAAGTTGGTATGCCCATCAGCGCTCTTTGTTTTTGGCGGTTTTTCTTGTTCCTCTCTTTGGAGTTTGCTTCGGTCTTTACTTCGCATCTGACCCGCAAGTTTACCCCCCTGTTGATCGAAGTTCTGGAGGTCCTTCAGGTGCGAGTTTGTTAAATTCAACTCTCTTTGTGGTCTTGCTTCTTTTGATCTTAGGAGGAAAGCTTGCAAAGAATACTCGTGGTTCAAAAAGTGATGTCATCATCTGGGTTCTCTTTGGTCTCAACCTCATTTTGGGTGTTTTTGCCTCACAGCTTCCCAATGATCACCATCACCCTGGGCAAATCACTTGT
>Ga0181571_10002346_pt1 | contig 14037 bp, 8 predicted proteins | sample 101ome_17_FD_132440 | JGI IMG/M metagenome (GOLD analysis project Ga0181571, IMG submission 132440) | Coastal salt marsh microbial communities from the Groves Creek Marsh, Skidaway Island, Georgia - 101407AT metaG (megahit assembly) | ecosystem: Environmental > Aquatic > Marine > Intertidal zone... | reverse complement strand
GCGTACGCCCCGCAGTAAAATCCCCTATTTTAGGACAGACCTACTCTCTATCGGGAGATACGCAATGAGACTGCTGTGGATTCTATGCCTGGTCTGGGTACCAGTTCCACCGGCGCAGGCCGACGTCTATTTTGAAGAAGAGCGCATAAACCCTGGATTCGGCAAGAGCAGGACCGGAGCGCGCACCACGCAGCACGCAGTCTATACGAGAGGTCCCGTGCAAAAGGTCAATTCGCGCATGCTCGTCGACCGAGACATGGAGCGATCGCTGCAGCGCCAAGGGCATACGCTGCGCTCGGGCACGCTGCTCGACCTGGAAAAAGCCGAAGTCTTTGAAATGAACTTTGACGATCAAACCGTCGTCCGCAGTCGAATACCGGCCCGCAGCCAAGGCGCGGCCAAGAGTGCGCCTACCCGCGACCAAGCCGTCGGGCATCCCACGTCCTTTACCCTCAGCGCGACGGGCGAGCGCTCTGCAGTCGCGGGCATTCCGTGCAGGCGCGTTATCGCCCAAATGCGAACTCGTCACGCGGCAAGCACGGGGATCCAGCGCGAAAATCGGTATACGTATGATGCCTGTATAGCGGACGCATTTGCCGGCTGGAGCGAACTGGAGGCATTTCAAACCAGACAGGATACCAGCACGTCCTACCCGACGATCGTAGGCGGCGGCTTAGATCCGCTGCGCAGTCGAGCTCAGGACATCGACCGCTTAGAAGAAGAGCTTCGGGATATGGACGCCCATCTAAACGGCTTCGCCCTGCGTTCTACCCTCACCGCTTCCGCACGTCCGAACAGCAGCGCTGGATGGTCAGAGGTATTTCGCTTGGAGAGACGCGTTAAAGCCCTGCGACACGCACCGCTACCCGACTCCGTTTTCACCGTGCCCAAAACGCTCACGCGGGTGGATAAATAGCAGATGAAGCTCCGTCGCTACGCTGCCGTATTTCTGTCTATCGGAGCGATCATTGCGGTGCTGCTGACCCCGCTGGGTCCCTGGTCTATGCTGCGCCTGTGCACGGCGCTCATCGAGCCGTGGACGCTGAGCGTGGGCACGATAGAGGGCTCGTTCTGGAGCGGCGTCACGCTGCGCGACGCGCATCTGTACGACGAAGCGCAGGGCCTGCGCCTGCGCGCCAGAACAATCGCCCTATCGCCCTATGATCGCTCTCTCTTATTGCAGGAGCCCCACTTATCTCTCGGGCGATCCGAAGCAATGCCGTCGGGCCACGTCGACACCACGGAGCTTATACTGCCCACCGCGTGGTTGCCCAACCTGCAGGTGATCGACGGCCGTCTCGACATCGAGTTGAACCAATCTCAGACGCTGAGCGCGCGCGGCTGGCAGAGCCGCTACCAACGTGGAACCGATGGGACGGGCTCGCTGTGGAGCGCCATCGACACGTGGGAAATCGACGGCGATTCGCTGGCCCTAGCCGGATCGCTGGCCGCCGACGTCACCCTCCATCCCACGCGGCTCATTGTAGACTCGCTGCGCGTCCCGATCCGCGCAGATTCACTCCACGCCCAGATACGCGCGTCGGGCACGCTATCGCTCCAAGCGCGACGCCTATTAGAAGCGCAGTATAGCATACGCGCCCCCGGCAGCAGCAATTCATTCTCCGCGGAAGGATTAGTCACCGGCTCTCTGCGGCCCCTAAGCCTGCAGAGCAGCCCTGAAATACGCATAGCACACCGACGACTTGGGCCGCTCTACTTCCAGGCCTCTATCGATCTGGACACAGCGCAGGTACGCGTAGACCCTCTGCACATAGGCGGAGCAGAAGGCACTCTGAGTGGCCGCATCGTCTATGCGCTTCCAAACGACAGCCTCTGGATTGACCTACGGGCTGAACGCATCGCGCTCAGTCAAATCGACACCAACCTAGCGGGACGGATCGGCGGCACGCTGCGCGCCCAGTTTGACCTGACCGGGCAACGCTACTTAGCGGAGAGCACGCTCGCCATAAACGACCTAGCGTGGGCCCAAGGTCAGCCGTTCGACGCAACGCTCCACGCTCGACACGAGGACGACGGTGCCACGCTGCTCGCGTTTAATGCTGCGCCGATCAGACTCGAGCTCCGCGGCCGGTCCGACCTGAGCGGAAATTACGACCTTCAGGCCGAAGGCCAGCTCATACCGGCAGCCCTCTTCGGACTCGATATCTCACCAGTCACCCTGCTAGGAACGCTCCGTCCCGACACGCTGCGCTGGACCGCCCGCGCGGCCGAACTGTCAATCTTAGAGGGTGCGACGTTCGGTCCACTGCGCGCCGAAGCCGCTCTATCGCCGTCGGGTCGCGGCCAGATCGACGTATCCATAGAAGACGACCTGGCGATTGGATACGGACGCTTTGACCTGAACGGAGACCGCGCAGATTCCCTGAGCATCGCCGTGCGAGCACTGCCCCTAAGCCGCCTATACCCAGATGCCGAAGGCCTCCTATCGTTTGACCTGTCGGCCGCGAGCCCTTGGACGCTCAACGGTTTGGACGTTCATATCGAAGGGCACGCGCAGGACGTTGCCTACGCCCAGTGGCGCGGAGGTAACCTGACGGGCCAAGCGCGCTGGAGCGGCAATCGGGGCAGCGGTCAGCTCAGCGCTCCTCACGCGCGCGCCGACATTTCCGTTGACAGCGCGCAAACTCTCCTTGCTCACGTTACTCTGAGCGGCCCGCAGATCCGCACCGCGACGGAAGCCGCACTCGTCCTTTCGGGCAATCTGTCTCTGAGCGGCCCTTTACAAAACCTGCGCGCCAGTCGAGCTCAGCTGGCGTTGGACACGCTTGTATTCCAATATGGGCGTGCGCGCATCGCGTCGTACACACCTTTTCAGGTGCACGCCGACGAGGGCACGGCCACTCTTGCTCCGGTGCGCTTGCATACGTCGGCAGGCCCGCTGCACCTGGCGGGTATGGCCACCGTAGACACCCTATCCATCAGCGCGGACTGGCCGCAAATCGATCCGCAGATGCTCGTGCCAGCCCTGAGCGCAGAACGGGGCACCGGTCATATCGGGCTGTCGGGCACTCCGGCACGGCCTCAGGCTGGGGGATGGATCGACCTACGGGCCGTGTCCGTAGACACGCTCCTGCTGGGCGATGTGCGCGCAGACTGGAGCCTGCGCGATACCCTCCGTGCGAACGCAGTCCTCCGGCAGCGCGGCAGACCGGCTGCACGGCTCGACGTGGATTGGCCCATCGTTCAACCAGATCCATCCAGTGCCCGAGGCCGCATTGCGCTGCGCGTCGATACGCTCTCCCTGCGCGCGCCCCTTACCTATGCGCTGAACCGGCCAGCGCGCGGCCAGCTGAGCCTGCGCTCCGATCTGAGCCCCCTATTAGGGGAAGGCCTTCCCCTGTGGGCACCGGGTGCGCTGCTCGGCGATATACGCATTGACGACCTCAGCGTAGAAACGCACGCGCAGAGCTATCCCGTTCACGTGAAGCTGCGCCCAGGCGCCCAGCTTCACGCCCGCGACTCGGGGCTAACACTTGAATCGCTGGATCTACAAATCCGCCGCTACGACCGCAATACAGAAGCCTTCCTACCCGCCGGCACACTCGGTTTAAAGGGCCTCCTACCGACATCAGATACCGGTTCGGCCCAGCTACTCGTACGCGACTTGGACCTTTTACTCTTCGGATTCACGGAAGGTCATCTGGACGTACAGGGACAGTTCACCGGCACGCCAAGCGACCCGCATCTGTCCGTCCACATGGATGCCCAGACCACGGACCTAGGCCACATAGGGGGCACGCTAGTTGGCGATCGCGTGGGAGCTCGCTGGGATCTGCAGTGGGCCACTCCTCTGGAGGACAGACTCGCGGTCACCGGCAGTCTGCCGTGGGACCCGACGGCCGGACGCATCAACTGGGGCAACGGGATCGCGACTGCGCATGCCGACAGCATTGATTTAAGAGCGCTCTCCCCCCTTCTCACCGACGTCGATCTGCTCTCCGGCTACATCGCGGGTCGAGTGCAGGCACGCGGACTCGATTCAACAATGAGTCTGAGCGGCCAGATTGGCTTCAACGGCGTCCAATGGGCCCTGCTCGACGTGGAACCCGCCTACCTCCTGCCAGATGGAACGATTGACTTTGCCGGCAGACAGGGCACGTTGAACGGTTTCAGCGGGGGAAAAACGGATGCCTATGACGCCTTTGCACTGAGTGGACAGCTCGACCTGGCCAGCTTTGCAGCACCTCATTTTGATCTATCGCTGGAGACGCGCGGCATAGACCTGCGCTACGAAGATCTCTTTCACGCGGACGATGTCGACATCCAGCTGCGCATAGACGGCAGCGCGCGGCGTTCACGGCTAAGCGGCAACGCAGTGCTCGACGCGCCCGTTGCCGAACCCGTGTTGGTCATCCTCAACGCGCCGCCCGTTCCTCCGCCCCCGCCGGCGCTGCGCGACGCATTCCTCGAGAACATGGAGCTCGACGTGCAAATGGAGCTGCGCGACCTGCAGGTCGACAGCGACCTAACTACGGCCAAAGCCTCGGGCGGCGTCGGGATTTCCGGCACGTTCTACAAGCCCGTCTTCCAAGGGGATATCACCCTCGACGAGGGCAAGCTATACCTACTCAATCGCTCGTTTGATCTCAGCCAAGGACGCATCGTCCTCAACGGCCTCGTGCCAACGCGCTCTCTGCTCGAAGTGGCCTACGACCCCCTTGAACTGAATCCAGAGCTGGACCTGCGCGCCGCGACGCAGGTTGTTGATCGCGGCGATGCCGACCGCAGTTATACCGTGACAATGAGCCTACAGGGACCCGCGCAGAGCGCGGCTCCGCGCTTTGAATCGACGCCCGCGCTAAGCTTCAACCGAATTGTCAACCTGCTGGCCTTTGGCACGACGAACGTCAACGATTTCAACTACGGCACTGCGCTGAGCACGGCTGCTATCCGCCTGCTGAGCAAGCGCGTAGAAAAGGTCGGACTCGACGAATTTGCCGTCTTACCTTCCAGCTCTATCATGGGCGTTGAGCAGGGGGAACCCGCGCTGCGCATGGGCAAGTTTGTCGACATACCCTTTGCCATGTGGGTGCGCTACGAAGCGGCCATCAGCAATATGAGCCAGGGCGAAGTGCGCATCGAGCACCGCCTCAACTCGATCTTTACAGTAACCGGATCAGCGCAGAGCGAATACGATCGCTACGGGCTGGGCGTCGGCCTACAAAAGGAATTCTGATGAGAGGGATCGCCCTGTGCGCACTCGTGCTCATCGCCCTTCCCGTTCGGGCCGAATGGACCGCCCTTTCAGCGCGTCAAGCAGAGGGCATGCAGGTCGAACGCATCCGCTTTTCCTACAGCGGTGAAAAGCTCATACTCAACCGAATGCTCCGCGCTGCCATGCGCACCAAAGAAGAAGGTACATTTGGCCGGCGCGTTTTCAACGAAGACCTGGTGAGCATCACCAACCTCTACCGGAGTCGCGGCTACCGAGAAGCCCGTATAGCGCGCAAGCGCATTGAGACAGACGGCAGGGGAGAGCGCGTCCGCCTGCTGATAGAAATTGACAACGGTCCGCTGTGGACGGTGCGCGCTGTGCACCTGCGCGGAGCGGCAGCTTTCCCAGAAAATGAACTCCTAGCGCACATACCGCTCGCGGCCGGTGCGCCTCTAGACTACGGCGACGTCCTGGAAGGTGAGCGCGCTCTGCAAACCTACCTCAACCACCGGGGATATCCGCACGCGCGCGTGCGCAACACGTGGGTAGATGAAGATGGACACGCGCACAGCGCCACCGTCTTGTTTGAAGTGGATGCCGGGGCGAAGATGTACTTCGGCGACGTGCGCATAGAAAGCGAAGAGAGCCTACATACGCGGCCCAGCCTGATCCACCACTACCTGAGCTTCCATTCGGGCGACCTATACGACCCGGAAAAAATAGCCGAGAGCCGCAGCCAACTAGCCCGAACAAACCTGTTCCGCTCCGTCTACTTTTCAACGCCCACCCCAGACGATGGCGACAGCACGCAGACGGTGGTCATACAGCTTCAGGAACGCAAGTATATCCAGCTCGGCAGCAACGTATTCGTAAATAGTACGGGAACGAGCATAGAGCCCCGAATGACGGGCAGCCTCCAGCACGGCAACTGGCTGGGCCGCGGCATCGACTTGGGGCTCAATACCAGCTGGGGACAGCCGTTACAGGGCGCGACCTTTTCCTTTACGGAAAACGACGTATTGAGCAGCGATATTGATCTCGTCCTCTCGGCCGGTATAACGGACGAGTGGAGCCGGAAGATCGTTTCGGGCAACGCAGGTGATCCCCGTCAGTTCGACCTGCTGACCACCTACGACTCCGTGCTCAACGGCCTCTTGCTCTTTGGCGGCACGCTGGCAGCCAACGAATACATCAATACCGTCACCTACGACTACGCGTCGGTAGAGCGCCTGTGGCAGGTGCGTGGAACGCTCTCCAAGACGTGGAACAGACTCTACCAGGGGCAACTAGCCGTCTCTTGGATGCGTGCACGCAACCGGCCCGACCGGGCCGAGCCCATTTCCTATGCCCCAACGCTGAACTGGACCGACGATGCGCCAGCCGATGCGGTACCAAACGACTATTTCGCCGGCAATATACCCGTTGACGACCTCTGGCGAGCTATCTTAACTGAGCGTTCGCGCTCGGTCAGCCTCACCTCCGAACTGCTGCGCGACACGCGCGACAGCCGCATCACTCCGAACCGCGGCTCCCTGCTGCGCATGAGTGGACTAGTCGCTCTTGAGCTAGGAGCAAACGGAACGTCTGTATTAGACGGCGAGATTGAGCTGCGACACTATGCACGCCTTTCAGAACGCGCTGTGGCTGCGCTAGCCGTGCACGGCACGCGCACCGCTTCGCTGCGCAGCGGACGGGGGCTTCCGCAAATCTACTGGAAGCTCTACGGCGGCGAGGGCTCGCTTCGCGGCGTAGAGCGCGACGCGATACAGGCCGTCGGCGGCGGCCGCATTGGACTCAACGTGCGCAGCGAACTGCGCTACAGGCGGGGCACCTTCGGCCTGGTTGCCTTCTGGGATCGCGCGCAGGTCTGGCACCGTTCAGAAGACCTGCGCCTGAGCGACCTAGTCAAACCGCGCGGCATGGTTAACGGATTCGGCTTGGGACTGCGCTATACCTTTGGTTTTCCACTGCGACTCGACGTCGCACTGAACGATGGATTTGACCGAGCGCAGCCTGTGAAGTTTTATTTTTCTATCGGACAGGCATTCTAATAGGAGTTTTTCATGAACAAGAAATCATTTCGCAGCAGCACGACCACGCAGGGAAGGCGCATGGCCGGTGCCCGCGCCCTATGGCGCGCCACGGGCATGAAATCGGAAGACTTTCACAAGCCGATCATCGCCATTGCCAATTCCTTCACGCAGTTTGTTCCCGGCCACGTGCATCTGCATCCAATCGGCCAGCGCGTCAAAGAAGTCATTGACGCCAACGGCGGCTACGGCGTCGAGTTTAATACCATCGCCGTTGATGACGGCATCGCCATGGGACACGACGGCATGCTCTACTCGCTGCCCAGCCGCGAGCTGATTGCCGACAGCGTCGAATACATGGTGCAGGCCCACAAGGCCGACGCGCTGATCTGCATTTCCAACTGCGACAAGATCACGCCCGGCATGCTGCTGGCAGCCCTGCGATTAAATATTCCGGCCATCTTTGTCTCGGGCGGACCGATGGAAGCGGGCAAGACCCAGCTTTCTACCGGCGCGGCCAAGCTCGACTTAATCAACCCGATGATCGCCGCCGGCGACGAGGACGTCAGCGATGCCGACGTCAACAAGATGGAAGAAGAAGCCTGTCCGACCTGCGGCTCGTGTTCGGGCATGTTCACCGCCAACTCCATGAACTGCCTCAACGAAGCCATCGGACTGGCGCTGCCGGGCAACGGCACCATTCTGGCGACGCACGCGCTGCGCTGGGATCTGTTTGAGCGGTCGGCCAAGCGCATCGTCGAAATGGCCAAGTCGTACTATATGGATGGAGATGCCTCGGTCCTGCCGCGCAGCATCGCGACCTTCGAGGCCTTTGAAAACGCCATGGCACTCGACATTGCCATGGGTGGATCGACCAATACGGTGCTACACCTGCTGGCCATGGCGCGCGAAGGTCAGGTGGATTTTACGATGGCCGATATCGATCGCCTATCGCGCGAGGTCCCCTGCATCTGCAAAGTGGCCCCGGCGACAGAGCAATATCACGTCGAAGACGTAGCGCGCGCCGGCGGCATTCCCGCCATTCTCGGCGAGCTCCTCAAGGGAGGAAAGATCAACCCAAATACGCGCACCGTTTCGGGCCAGACGCTGGGTGAGATGATTGCGTCCAACGACGTGGCAGCCACTCGATTTGACAACTTTGCCAAGCGTCGTTCGCTGGCGGCCCCAGGCAACGTGCGCAGCAACAAAGCGTTCTCGCAGGAAAGCTACTACAAGCAGGCCGACCTAGACCGCGAAGAGGGCTGCATTCGCTCCGTTGAAGAGGCCTACTCAAAGGACGGCGGACTGGCCGTGCTCTTTGGCAATATCGCCGAGGACGGATGCATCGTGAAGACGGCCGGCGTCGACGAATCGATCTGGCTTTTTGAAGGACCGGTTAAAATCTACGAGTCGCAGGACGAGGCGTGCGAGGCCATCTTGGGCGATCGCGTGCAAGAGGGTGACGTCATCGTCATTCGCTACGAAGGTCCCAAGGGCGGACCGGGTATGCAGGAAATGCTCTATCCCACTTCGTACATCAAATCGCGGCACCTAGGCAAGGCCTGCGCCCTGCTGACGGACGGCCGCTTTTCCGGCGGCACCAGCGGCCTGTCTATCGGACACGTCTCGCCTGAAGCGGCCGAGGGCGGCCTGATCGGCTTGGTCGAAGAGGGCGACCGCATTCGCATCGACATTCCGCAGCGCAGCATCGAGCTGTTAGTCGACGACGAAGAGCTGGCCGCTCGCCGCGCCCGCATGGAAGCGCTGGGCAACGACGCCTGGCAGCCCCACAAGCGCAAGCGCTACGTATCGGCGGCGCTGCAGGCCTATGCCGCCCTAACGACGAGCGCGGCGCAGGGTGCGGTCCGCGACGTGGACCAGCTGCGGCGCTAAACGCCAAGAATAGACTGTTTCCGACGGGGGAGGCGTACTACGCGACGCCTCCCCCGTCGTTTCACCTGTATTGCCGTTAGCCCCACCTACAAGCGTTTGGGCACGCGACACACAAGGAGCCATTTTTATGAGAATCGTAGCACTGGATGGACACACGCTCAATCCGGGCGACAACCCCTGGGCGCCGGTCGAAGCGCTGGGCGAATTCGTCGTCTATGACAAGACGCCCGACGAATTAGTCGTCGAACGCGCCCTGGGGTTCGACGTCATCCTCACCAACAAAGTGCCGCTAACGGCTGATATCTTTGACCAGCTGCCCGACCTCAAGTTCGTATCCGTCACGGCAACTGGCTACAACGTCGTCGACGTAGAGGCGGCGCGCGCACGCTCCATTCCCGTATCCAATATTCCCGTCTACGGCACCGACTCCGTTGCCCAGTATACCCTCGCGCTGCTCCTCGAGCTGTGCCACAACGTCGGTCACCACGACCTGCGCGTGCACGAAGGCGGCTGGCAGGAATCGGGCTACTGGTCTTTTTGGGATACGCCGCTCACCGAACTGGCGGGCAAAACGCTGGGCCTGGTGGGATTCGGTCGCATCGGTCAGCGCGTCGGCCAGCTGGCACACGCCTTTGGCATGGAGGTCTGGGCCTATGCCCCTTCGCCCAAAGACGATCCCGGCTACGCGCCCTTTTCCTTTAAGAGCGTCGAGGAAATCTTCGCCGGCGCCGACGTCGTCAGCCTGCACTGTCCGCAAACCGCCTCCAACGCCGGCTTTGTCAACGCCGAGCTGCTGAGCTCCATGAAAGACGGGGCCCTCTTTATCAACACGGCGCGCGGCGGCCTCGTCGACGAAGCCGCTCTGGCAGACGCACTGCGCGCAGGCAAACCGCGGGCAGCCGCCACCGACGTAGCTTCAACTGAACCCATCGGAGACGATAATCCGCTCTTGGGTGCGCCCAATCTCATTATGACGCCGCACATGGCCTGGGCCACCGTCGAGGCGCGCGGACGCCTCATGCAGATGACGGCCGACAACATCGCCGCTTTCGGTCGCGGCGAACCGATTAACGTAGTCAACTAGTATTAGACGGCGCGATTTATTGACTCTCCCAATCGCGCCGTCTATATTCACAGCTAATCCAGACGCAAAACACAGTTTGGGGGCGACCTGGCTTCGACGGGGTTAGAGAAGCTCAGATTGCGTGCCGGGGAATTCTGCAACCTCGTTAAAAAGCGGAAAAACCTTTAAGCGACGAAACTAACACGTACGCGATGGCTGCCTAAGCAATTAGAGTAGCCCACTGGGGTCTATTGAGCCTGCGCGGTGGACCCCGGTGCCAATTTTTGCAGGATTGTCCAAGCTCACGCTCAGGGGGGGCGGATGAAACTTTACTGAGCTGGTTCCGATGCGTGGCCCCGTCGGTTGACAGCGCTGAGGACGAGACTCTTAAAGACCGACTACGCACGTAGTATATCTCGGCAGACTTAGTCTCGGACGCGGGTTCGATTCCCGCCGCCTCCACCATCTTGAAAGAGTGCAACTCTCTGTTATTTAAGGGAGTTGCACTTTCTCGTTCTGAGCCTACTGCCTGCCTGTACACATCTGGTACACACTCCTGCTCAAATTCAATTCCTCGCGCTAAGACCTCAACGGTCGAAGTCCACCTTGATGCGGCCCCACGAAGCGGACTGGATAGCGGTCGCAACATCGTCCATACTATCCGAGTCCCCTAGATTACTTCTGATGTAGTCTCGCACCGCGACCAATTCGTCAAACTGGTAGAAGAAGTTGACCTTCGCATCTTTTATGCTCCCTCCAGAAGCTTGTTCATATATGACGAAAAACATCCAAGACTCGGCTATATCTTCTACGGGATTTGTGGCAGCATATTCTGATACGTAGTTATTTTCGTTGGCTTCGTAGAGCCTTTCGGCGGCCTCTTCCGATGAATATTCCAAGATGAGGTTTAAGTGCTCCCGAAATACCTCCTGCTGCCAAAAAGCCTGAAAGTAGAGGTGCATATACGAATTTTCGATCAGGCATCCCTCGTCTATCAAAAAACCGCTGGCACAGTCTTCTTGAAAAAAGTAAAAGTCCGATACGTCCTCATCGGTGCTCTCGTTGTCTAGCGGAATACCGGGGTTGTCCCAGTCAATCTGATCCGTTGCCAGCGTCAACACGTGACCCAACTCGTGGATAAGGGTGTTTTTTAGTTCAGGGCTTTCACTCGCAAACGCATCTTCGGCATCTACGATGTCTGCGGATAAGACCCATTCATTCGAACTCCCATCCGTCGTTGTTTTGCGCACGGAAGCCAATGAGCCATCCAAGTCGTCCGTCACAATCTCAAACGTCACAAACCAACCCCAGTACTGCTCGGGAACTAGATCCTTAAACAAATCCCAGATCCGCTGGTGCAGTTCGGCATCTTCCTGTAGAGACTGATAGTACTCATCGTCTACCGGGTGAATCTCCGCTTCGCCCAATTCATCGTTTGCAAGCTGGTACGTCACAATGTCGACATCCTGAGCACCAGCCAATGAGTAGCCCAGGAAAATCGCGTATAAAACTAGCATACGGATCGATTTAACCAACGTTCGTCCCTCCCTTTTATTTAGACAGCGCGGTTCATGCCGCGCTGAAATTGATCCCGAACAACGGCCCGTCGAGTTTTCGCTATCCGGCAGACCTGTACCACAATTACTGGAATAAGCTGGAATGGCCTTCCGCACGTGCTGCGCTCCCCGCACTAGCGTTGTTGAGGCTGGTAAAATGCAGAGTGTCTTCTTCAGCGACGGGGTCTGAGCATTAACTGCCCAGACGGCGCGGGATTTCAAATCAGCCTCGCGCGCCAGCAGGTCGATGCAGGTTCTGTCGCCAGCACGCGCACCTTCGAAGACATGACGCGCATCGATGTCCGGTATGTCCGAGAGGAAGCCGCTGCCGGACGCCGCGTCGACCGCCTTGTTGATTAGGGTAGAGCCTTCAACCACCCATTAAATGGTCGGCCGTATAGTCATAGTGCATGAGCAATGAAGAACTTTTCTAAGGTGGAGTTCAGTTTGTCTTTTTGGGTTATAGGCAGACCGTGGGCGGTGCCTTTCCATTCTTGATACTCACCAGAAATAGCTTCAGATAGAGCACGACCCTCAGATGGTGGCGCTATGCGATCTTGCGCACCACTTATCACTAAACTCGGGATATCCGTTAACGACCCGAGTAACATTGAGCAATCATGTTTTCTCAATGCGCTCAATTGTTTCATGATTATACTTGGTTGCTCTGCAAGGTCACGTCCGAAGAGGGATTGAGCCTCGAATGCAAAAGCATCACGATCTACTGTATCAAGCTCCTCCCTCGAAAAGATCATTTCTTGAAAAGCAAACCTTCTCATCCTGAGCGTTCCAAGATGGCACCTCAGGCCGACCCAGACCTTCCAAGCATTCATCTTGGCAGCATTTTTGCCTTTGTGGAATGTGCACAAGAGGCTTAGGCTGCGGATTCGTTCTGGAGCGTTCAAGGCCAATTGGGAGGCGACGACTCCACCCATAGAGTGTCCGACAACGTGTGCTGATTCAATACCAAGGTGATCGAGTACAGCTAGTGCGTCTTGAGCGAAAAGGTCGATGGTTAGTGGATCTTTTCCAAGATCGCTGTTTCCAATTCCCCGATGATCAAAAGATGTGACCCAAAAGTTGGACCGGAGAGCATCTGTTTGCGGAGTCCAACCGCATCCTGGGACACCAACCCCCTGAATAAAAAGTACAGGAGGCCCTGAGCGAGGCGAGGTCTCGTAGCTCAATTGCCGTTCACCAATTTGAATCATCGGCATGATCATCTCCGCAAAAATGGTCAATAAGAAGATGGACTGTTCATAATGAAGTCAAACTGAGAGGTTCTTGATCGACCTTACCAAAGACCTGATAAGGTAGGGTCTTTAGTATATCGGAATTATAAAGGGCCTCCAAGGGCGGGCAGCTTAGGGAACCCTGCAGCCGGCGGCAATCGCGAAGCCGAACCGCCCGAAATTAGGGCCGTAGCGCAGGGAACGGCCGTGCCTTAGACGTCACATACTTCAAACGCCTGCTTCAACGCCGGCAGCACATCCCCTTTGGGCCGGAACTCGTGCCCGACATAACCATCGTAATCCGTCGCGGCAATCGCCGCGCAAATTGCCGCGTAATTGAGCTCCTGCGTATCGTCAAGGTCGCTGCGACCCGGGTTGCCCGCGGTGTGAAAATGCCCGATCGCCCCGCTGTGCTCGCCGATAGTGCGGATCACATCGCCTTCCATGATCTGCATGTGGTAGATATCGTACAACAACTTGACCCGTGAACTACCTACTCGCTCGACGACTTCAAGCCCCCAGTCGGTGCAGTCGCACTGATACCCCTCGTGATCAACCTTAGAATTGAGCAACTCAATATTGAGGTTGATGCCCTTATCCTCAGCATAAGACGCAACGCGGCGCAAACCGTCAGCCGTGTTGTCAATCGCCTCTTCTTCTTCTATCCCCTCGACGATATTGCCGCTAAAACAGATCAGCCCCCCAATGCCCCTTTCAGCGGCAATGTCGATCGACACACGCAACTCCGCTTCGATGCGGTCGTGGTTTTCGGGTCTGTTGAGCCCGTCGGTCAGCGAATCGTGGCCAATCATGCTGACGACCTTCAAGCCGTATGTCTCGGCGGCGGCGCAGACCCCATCGAAATCATTACCACGACCCCAGATCTCAATGGCCGGATAGCCGATATCAGCGAGAGCCTTATATAATTCATCGCGATCCATCGGCGGTAAGATCGGCACGCATACAGATTGTTTTACCGGCATAACAACGTCCCTTCCTTATTAACCATTTAAACGACTCCAGTCGAAAACCACCCCCATCGTCTCCGCACGGTTTTCCAATAATTGCGCGTAGACCCTCGGAGCCT
>Ga0181571_10002326_pt1 | contig 14080 bp, 12 predicted proteins | sample 101ome_17_FD_132440 | JGI IMG/M metagenome (GOLD analysis project Ga0181571, IMG submission 132440) | Coastal salt marsh microbial communities from the Groves Creek Marsh, Skidaway Island, Georgia - 101407AT metaG (megahit assembly) | ecosystem: Environmental > Aquatic > Marine > Intertidal... | reverse complement strand
GGTTAAGCGATGGGCCATGGAGTTCGTTCGTTTTTATCCGCGCAACGAAACCTTGCGAATTTCTAACTTACCTTGGGATCGCAATAATGCCTGCTTCCTATGCCAAATGGGCCCTGTGGAGGGTTTTGCCGATGCTAAACAAGGCAATAATTTGGCGTTGGTTCCCTCGATTGTTCTTGGTAAGGGTGAATCGCGCGACCCCTATGAGAATTTGGCTTGGGAGAATAGTAATGTCAACGAGGTCAGTTTTGATGCCAAGTGGAGCCCCACCCCGGAAATAGGTTTGATGGCGACCTACAACCCAGACTTTTCACAAGTGGAAGCCGACGTTGCTCAATTGAGTGTGAATAACAATTTTGCCTTGTTCTTTCCTGAAAAAAGGACGTTTTTCACTGAGAATGCTGAGTATTTCGACTCCTTATATAATTTTGTTTATACCCGTAATATCCAAGATCCAGATATTGGCTTAAAGCTAACTGGCCGCAAGGGAGCCCATACTATGGGCGTCTTTGCCGCCGACGATACCACGACTCTGATATTCGTCCCGGGTAATCTGGGTTCTTCGGTGGTTGAATATGAGCGTCCATCTGAAAACCTAGTGGCGCGTTATCGCTACGACATTTCCAAGAAACTTTCTATTGGTTGGTTGACGACCCAGCGCCGTTCTACGGATTACAGTAATAGTTTGCAAGCGATCGATATGAAGTATCAGTGGTCGCCATTTGACGTTTTGAAAGCGCAAGTCGCTCAAAGTGACACCGAATACCCACAGCAATTGTATACTCAGCTATGTGATATCGATTGCTTGTCCGATGATCTTAACGAGGGGGTGTTGCGCCTCAAGCGTGAAGACAGTTTTAGCGACACAGCCTACAATATTAGTTATCGACATGAGCGCCGCGACTGGATGGTACGTGCCAGTCACCTGAAGAGCGGGGCAGATTTTCGCAGTGATCTGGGTTTTGAAAACTTTATCGACCGCACCAAATCGTTAGTGGGTGGTCATTGGCGTTGGTTCAGTCAGGACAGCTGGTGGAATACTGCAACCCTATATGCAGATTGGGATATCACCCACAGTGAAGCGGGTGAACTGTTAGAGGTAGAGCGAGAGGCCCGTTTATCGATCAATGCTAGTTGGCAAACCGAAGCAACGGTAGGCGTTGTGGAGCGTGAAATTACTGGTCTTAGACAGGACGCCTCTTCATTGATGGTGCAAGGCAATACTCATCGTTTCCAAGAAACGGGTGCGTTTATAGATATGCAAATGTCGCCCAGTAACTTGTATACGGTGGGTATATATTCTAGCTATTCACCTGAAAAAGTAGACTTTGCCAACGACCGCGTGGGTGTGCAAAAAACCTATCGTCCATTCTTAGAGTTAAACCTTGGCAAGCATTTGCAGATGAAAATTCGCCACACCTTAACCGAATTGGACGCGGAGGGTGCGAATGTATTTACTGCTAACCTTACCGACGCGCGTCTAACCTACCAGTTTGATACCAAACAGTTCTTGAGATTTACTGCCGTTCACGCAGATATTGATCGCAACCAGAGCAATTACCTAGATGAAGTTGACGCTAACAACCGTGACTTGAGTATGCAGTTGCTTTATTCATACAAGGTTAATCCGCTGACGAAGTTTTTCATTGGCTACTCTGAAGCTGGCTTTAGCGACGATACATTCAGGCAGATGACGGAAACCGATCGTTCTTTGTTCATGAAATTTAGCTATGCTTGGCAGCAGTAGTCATCTGACACGATGCTCTTTGAGTGCATCGAGTGGCACCATAAGCAAAGCATTTTGATGGCATGCTTCTAGCACGACGGGTGGAGCAACTCCCTCGCGATATGCTTCTAACCATCGACTGGCACAAAGACACCAATGATCTCCAGGCACAAGCCCCGGGAATGAATATTCAGGTCTGGGTGTTATCAAATCATTGCCTTTAGCGAGTGTGAAATCTAAAAACTCTTGGGTGATTTGAGCACAGACAACATGGCTACCTATGTCCATGGGGCCAGTATGGCAGAATCCGTCTCGATAAAAGCCCGTGTTAATGTGGCAACAACAAGCTTGCAGTGCTGTGCCAAGCACGTTGAGTGTCGAGGGTTCTGAAGCGTCGCTTGTCATGAATGAATTCTCTTAAAGGATTGGTGTGCTCATGAAAAACACTCAACGAGTGATTCAAACTGAGCGCTGGCATTTGTAAAATCATATAACAGCTATTTACGAAAAGTTGTGCAGCAAAGACTCTTGTGATGGTGATAGTCACCTACGGCAATATGATGATGGATTTAACCTCGCCGAGGGCGTTAAAAATATTGTCGTTATTGAACGGAACTTGCCGGGTTTTTATCTCAGTTTAAGTGTGGCATTTTTCGCCGCGTAAGCTAAAAGGGCTAGCGCATAAAGGTTTAAACGCCAACAATACAATTTTGTTCAAAGGTAAAACGCATGCATCATTCTATAAAATCTTTGGCGGCCTTAGCGCTCGTCAGCTTTAGTTCTCTCGCGGCTGCCCACGGTCATTTCAAACAAGAAGCGATCGCTATTCGTGATGCGGCTCAGGCAGATCTCACGGGTTATCATTTGGTACGTGATCTAACCACCGAAGTGGGTGCACGTATGCCAGGGACGGAGGCCGATAAACGCGCAGTGGATTGGATGGTCGAACGTTTTAATGAGCTGGGTTTTGATAAGGTTTGGACGGAGCCAGTGACGTTTCCGAACTGGGTGCGCGGTGCAGAGAAGGCATGGATCAATGCGCCCTTCAAACAAGACTTACATATTACCGCGTTGGGTGGCTCCGTGGGGACGGAGGGACCTGTTAGTGCTGAAGTGGTCATGTTTGCTGACCTTGAGGCTCTGAAAAAAGCTAATCCTGCTGAAGTGAGAGGCAAAATTGTCTATATCGCCAAGCGAATGTTCAGTCACATTGAAGGTGCGGGTTACGGTGATGCTGTCATCGCTCGTGCACAAGGCGCAGCGGTGGCTGAAGAAAAAGGTGCCGTGGCATTTTTACTGCGTTCCATTGGCACCGATAGTCATCGTTTTCCCCATACTGGCATGATGTCGGTGCGTCCAACCATTGCCGCTGCAGCGCTCAGTAATCCTGATGCTGACCAGATAGAAAGGCTCCTGGCTAAGCACAACATCAGTGTCACGGTGGATGTTAATGCAGGCTTCAAAGGTGAATATACCTCTCATAATGTCATTGCAGACATCGTAGGTAGTGAGTTCCCCGAGGAAATTATTCTGATAGGTGGCCACCTAGATTCATGGGATCTTGGCACAGGGGCTATTGATGACGGTGCTGGGGTTGGCATTACAACCGGAGCTGCTGTGCAATTTTTGAAAAAGGGCCAACGGCCTAAGCGCACAATTCGTGTAGTAGCCTTTGCCAATGAAGAGCAGGGGTTAATCGGAGCTTACCACTATGCCGAAGCCCATAAGAACGAGCTTGATAAGCATATTGTGGCATCCGAGTCGGATTTTGGGGCGGGCTCGGTATGGAGCTGGGTGACCAATATTGCTGAACCTGTTCCCGCGTGGATGGATGTTGCCCGTGCTGTGATGATGGATTTGCAAATACCCTATAACGGCAACCATGCTAATGGCGGTGGCCCGGATATTATTCCATTGTTTAACGCCGGTGTGCCAGTGTTTCGTTTGAATCAAGATGGCCGCGATTATTTTGATCTACACCATACAGCCGACGATACCTTTGATAAAATTGATCCTCAAGCTTTTCAACAAAACGTGGCGGCTTGGGCAACGATGTTGTATTTCTTTGCGCAACAACCGAAGGTTGAGTCAGATCACAAATAGGAAGTTATTATGCGTTATAGCAAACTTGGAAGTACCCCGTTAGAGGTTTCAAGAGTCTGTCTGGGCACCATGACATGGGGCGTTCAAAATACTCAGGCAGATGCGGATGAGCAGATTGAGTATTCCTTGTCGCAAGGCGTGAACTTTATAGATACCGCTGAGATGTATGCTGTTCCTCCAAGCCCCGATACCTTCGGTAAGACTGAGTTAATCATCGGTGATTGGTTGGCCCGCAATCCGACGAAAAGAAGTGACATAATACTTGCGAGTAAAATAACCGGAAGCGGATTGCCTTGGATTCGCAATGGCGGTGAGATCACTGGTGCGGCTGTCGAAGCATCCGTTGATGCATCTTTGCAACGCCTGCAAACAGATTACATCGATCTATATCAGTTACACTGGCCCAACCGGACAAGCCCTAGCTTTGGGCGCCATCACGAAGGTATGTGGTCATTTGAAAATTATCAAAAAGAGGCTGTTGAAGCTGATTTTGTCGATATTTTGCAAGGCTTACAGCGCTGTATCGAGAGCGGTAAAATTAAATATTTTGGACTCTCTAATGAAACCCCTTGGGGTATCCAAATGTTTATGCGCACGGCTGAGAAGTATGGTCTACCTAAGCCAGTATCGATTCAAAATGAGTTCAGCTTGTTAATGCACAAGGATTGGCCCTATACGCTTGAAACCTGTCACTACGAGGACGTTGCCTACCTGCCATGGTCTCCCTTGGCGACAGGTGCACTGTCAGGTAAATATCTCAATGATGCCATGCCCGAGGGGTCACGGTGGTCTTTGAGTCATCGCCACGGTTTATTCCGTCAAACCCCGGGTACTGATGATGCGGTAAAAGATTACGTTGCCTTGGCAAAAGCGTTTGATATGACGCCCTCGCAGTTAGCACTTGCGTGGTGTGATCAGGTGGAAGGGGTGACCTCAACCATCATTGGTGCGACCACCATGGATCAGCTTAAAGATAATTTTTCTGGATTTGAAATAACCTTAAGCGAGGATCAGTTAGCGGCGATTAGAGAGCTTCTCAAACGCCATTCGACTCCATTTTAGCGTGGGGGGATTGTCTTTTATTTTTGATGTATTAGAATATCCTAATATTTTGATTGGTGTTATTTACAGTGAAAAGAGACGATCCCTTACATCCCGGAAATCCCTCTGTGGCCAGCGATATGTGGCGCCCGCGTTCTTATTTCGAGTTGCCCGATGAAGGTGTTGAACCACTAACATTTTGGGAAACATTCCAAGCCATTTTACTGGGTCATCTCGGTGTTGCTTCCGCCAAGAGGCGCCAAGAAGATTTTAACCGAGCTAATGGATGGCATGTTCTTGCTGTAGGGGTTCTTTACACGGCGATTGTCGTCGCCATTATGATAGGCATCTCCGTTTATTTAGCTTAAGCCAATACCACCATAGCAGTGCTACAATAGCGCAAATTTAAACGGTGTTTTCTCATGCTTAAAGCGCTCTTTTTTGATATGGACGAGACCTTGTGCGATACCGCTCACGCCAATAGTGTGGCTAAGCGGTTATTTGCTGAGGCGTTAGTGGCTAATTTCGGTCAGGGCTTCGATGCAGCCATGATGGCTGAAGAGTATGTGCGATGCATTTACCGTGAATGGACACGCCAAGAAAAAGCCCGCTATATGCCGATGATTGATACCCAAGGCGAGCGTAGTTTTAGAATACAGCTTATCGTTGACTTAGTGGAAAAGTTTGCCAATTGCACAGCTTCTAATGATATTGCAGAGATTTTATTAGACAAGTTTGATAATGATAGATTAACGCATTTTGACTTTTATCCCGGTATCAAAGAATTCTTGTTAGATGCTCGTCAGCACTTTACTACCGTGGTCATTACTAACGGCCCAGAGCACTCTCAATTGCCCAAACTAGCTACCGTCAATATGGAAGATTATGTCGACTATATTATTGTGGGTGGACAGGAGCCTGCCCAAAAACCAGCCGTGTCCATTTTTGAAAAAGCTCTGGGTTTGGCCGGTTGTGAAGCCCATGAGGTCATTCACGTAGGTGATAGTTTGGCGGCTGATATTCGAGGCGCCAATGATTCGCGCATTACATCGGTATGGATTCAACACCAGCAGCCGCTAGATGCAGAGTTGGGAATAAATCCTACCCACACATTGTTCCACCCCTCTGAGATACCAGGCTTTGTTGAGTCGTTAAAATCTTAGATAGCGGTTACATGCACTGGGCCTTCTAGTGGCATGACCCAAAACACATTTAATTTTTAGCCCCAAAACATGTGACTTGTTGTCCGTGATTAAAATAACAAAGAGAGCGCTATGACATCTAATAAGCTAATCATCTACCCCGTGGCACAAGCTCTTGGGGCTTCTGCTGCTCCCATTATTATCTCTGTGGCCGGGTTGGCTAGTCTAGCGTTGGGAGCCCCCAAAGACTTGGTCACTTTACCCATTTTTTTGATGAACCTCGGTGTGGCAATGTCGACCTTACTAGCCTCTTTTTCGATCGCTAGAATCGGCCACAAACGCGCCTATACATTGGCTGCGTTGGTGGCCTTGATAGGTGCAGGTCTGCAAATGTTGGCACTGGTTCAACAAACCTTTGTACTGTTTTGTATAGGCTGTATGTTACTTGGGTTTAATGCAGCGCATGTGCAAAGCTATCGCTTCGCTATTCTCGAGGGCTTACCTTCCAATGAGCAGGGCTCGGCAATATCCAAGGTGATGTTGGGTGGATTGGCCGCGGCGATTATTGGGCCACAGATAGTGGTGTGGACCGAGGACCTGTTTGACATTCCATTAATGGGCAATTTTGTCGGCATTGCCGTTTTGGCGGTGTTAATGATGCTAACGCTTTCGCGACTGCCCCGCGGACAAGCAGCGCAGATTGTGACCAGTCAAGAATCTGAGGTTCGTTTGCTCGATGTATTGGCAAGGCCTAATTATGTGGTGGCGGTGCTGGCTGGTGTGGTGTCTTACTCACTCATGTCATTTGTTATGACGGCTGCCCCTATTGCTATGGTGTCGCATGGTCACGAAATCAAAGACGCTGCCCTCGGTATTCAATGGCACGTACTGGCGATGTTTGCACCGAGTTTTTTTACTGGTAAGTTAATCGATAAAGCCGGTGCTCCTCTCATTACAGCGCTGGGATTAATTATGATCGCCATATCGGGTGGTATTGCTCTGCTTGGTTTAGAGCTAATGCATTTCTGGGGAGCCTTAATTTTGCTTGGGCTTGGCTGGAACTTTGGCTTTACGGGGGCGACTGCTCTGGTAGCCGCGAGTATTGAGTCACATGAAAAACGCGTGGCACAAGGATTTAATGATTTTGCTATATTCTCAACGGTCGCCTTGGGATCACTAATGGCGGGCTTTATGTTTCATTCTGTTGGTTGGCAAACTATCAATCTCGTGGTCTTTCCAATCGTTGCCATTGTGTTGGCATTAATGCTGCTGTTGCGACAGCGTTAACCAAGCAAAAAAAGCACGCCTATGGCGTGCTTTTTTGTTTGGGCTTGTTGCTTGGTCGTCTGCGTCGACTCGGTTTGTTCGCGGTTGTGGCGTCGGCCTTTTTATGTTGTTTTGCCACAGTGGCTTGCGCCGTTCTAGGTGGTTTGGGCTTCTTAGGTTTTTTGGGCTTGCGCGGGGGTTTAAGCGCGGTCACCGGTAAGGGGAAATTGGGTTCGAAGCCTGCCATTTCTTTACGATCTAGCAGCTGTTGAATGACCTGTTCGATATCTCTTAACTGCTCGAGTTCATCGGCACTCACCAAAGAAATGGCCTCTCCCGTGCTACCGGCACGACCGGTACGACCAATGCGATGCACATAGTCTTCGGGTACGTTGGGTAGGTCTAGGTTGATTACGTGCGGTAGCTCTTTGATATCGATACCCCGCGCGGCAATGTCTGTTGCCACCAAAACTTGGATGGTGTTGTCTTTAAAAGCTTGTAGTGCCTTAGTTCTTGCCGCTTGGCTTTTGTTACCATGGATGGCAGCCGCAGGAATGTCTGCCTTGGTAAGCTTGTCGGCCATTCTATTGGCGCCGTGTTTAGTCCGGCTAAAAACCAGGACTTGATGCCAGTCATGCTGTTTGAGTAAGTGGATTAAAGCCGCTGGTTTATTAGCCTTGTCGATAGGAACAATCCATTGCTCGACACTGTGTGCGGCGGCATTTTCTGGAGAGACCGATATTTCGCTAGGATTGTTTACGATGTCTTTTGCTAGCGCCTTGATATCAGGTGAAAACGTGGCAGAAAACATTAAATTTTGACGTTCTTTGGGAAGTAGGGCGATAATTTTTTTAATGTCGCGGATAAAACCCATGTCCAGCATGCGGTCAGCTTCGTCTAGAACAAAAATATCTATCTGATCGAATTTGACTGCGTTTTGCTGATGTAAGTCTAACAATCGTCCTGGGGTGGCTATTAAAATATCCACGCCACCACGCAAGCGTTGCATTTGTGGATTGATCTTTACCCCGCCAAACACCACGTCGCTTTTGATACGGGTAAATTTACCGTAGTGGTAAGCATTGTCTTGGATTTGTGCAGCGAGCTCTCTGGTGGGAGTAAGAACCAGTGCGCGCACGCTGTTTGCACGAGTTTTAACTGTGCTACTTATCAGCTTTTCGATAATGGGTAGAACGAATCCCGCCGTTTTACCTGTACCGGTTTGAGCGGCGGCTAAAACATCGTTACCGTTGAGTATCGGTTTGATCGATTGTGCTTGGATTGGGGTGGGGGTGGTGTAACCTTTTTCTTCTAGGGCGCGAAGAATTTCTGGCGATAAGCCTAATTCGGAAAATAACATGCATTGTGCTCTTTTGTATAAGTCGCGCACTTTAGCACTTTGTGGGTCATTTCGCGATAAATCTTATTTTATTACTCATAGATAAGTGACTTGAACTATGCTCATAGTCTATTTCAATAATGAGGTTGTCATGAAAAACATACTAACTATTTTAGCCTTTTTATCATTTACATTATCAACTGCTGCGATAGCTGACCATCATGGTAAAAAGATGGAAAAGCACGCTAAAGGTGAGGCTGGGGAAATGCAGCAGCGTGCAGAAAGTGAAATGAAAGAGATGCAAGATAAGAAAGAAAAATATAAAGACAAGTACAAAGAAAAATCGGCCGAAAAATCTAACTGGAAAGAAAAGCATAAAAGTAAGCTTGACGATGATGCTAACGGTGAGATGAAAAAAGAGGCTGAAAAAAAAGCGGATGGTCTAGAAAAACAGCGCCAAGATAAAATGGAAAAAGAGCGTAAAGAGCTCGATAAAGGCTCTGAGAAAGGTCAAGAAAAGCGTGCAGAGAATAGTAAAAAATGGTGGAAATTCTGGGAATAGTTCTACTCTATCATTTATGGTGACCGCTTCAGCGGTCATCATCACTATGAAGAGGGTTCCTTAAATAAGGGCGTTAATTCTTCCAAGGACTCTTGCAAGAAGATCGACATATTTTTGGCGTGTACATCAAGTTTAACCAAAGAGTTAATTTCTTTTAATTTTCCTGATTGTTGTAATCGTTGAGCAAAGGCCAAATTGACCTTTTCCATATTTTTATAAATAAGTTCTAAACCTTTAAAATCAGTGCATTGGCCTTTTTCAATCATCTCTTTTAGTAAATAAGTTGAGATCGCTCTGTAGGCGGTTTCTGATTCACTTGCTAGGGGTAAATGAAAGCGTGCCATGGGTTTAAAAAAACTAGTATAAGGACAACCTGTGGTAGCCATGATGAGCCCCATTAGCGAAGAAAAAGCATTCGACATAGTGGTCTTTGCGACAGTTCTACGTTCGGTAGTTTCAACTTCTAGAGTGACTTCGGTGTAAGAGTATTCTTGACCAAGTGCATCAACAGCTGCTTGTAAATCATGCGCAGGTGGGCACACCGATGTGACTTGAGGATCAAGTGGGCAATGGTCGCATTGACAAAATTCGAGTGAGGTCCACCTAGCTGTTGAGGGCTTGTCGCTGGCTATTAAATCCATATTGGGTTTAGTAAATGCCATCTCGAATACTTCTTCGCGGCCATCGGCAAATCGAAACTTATAACTAATATCTATAGTCATGAACGCATACTCTTTTTCATCTATGGCTTAATCATAGTCTATAAATATTACATGGATTTAATTGAGCATACATTAAAAGCCGCAGCGGCCGATAGTTGTGTATGTAAATGAGTTGGTGGTAAAAGTTCCTGTCTTCCCGCGTGATTTACTCGCCTGCGATAGTCGCCTTAATGGCTGACCGTTGCGAAATTGCAATGTAGTGAGAATAGTATGACGATCCTTTCCAAGTTTTCGCTAGTGAGAATTAATCTGGCTAGCTCCATGTTAGCGGCGGTGGTCATCGCCTTTTTATCCTTGTTGATCATCCAGTCGGGGCTACACGATCGACGTCAGGCTGAAAACGATATACGCCTACTGGAAATACTCAAAGCACTCGACAATGTGGCGCACCAACATGCGGTAGAGCGAGGGTTAACAGCAGGATTTTTGGGAAACCCCAATGATGCCAGCCGAGAAAAAGTCAAAGTCCAGCGGGTGAAAGCCGATGCCGCCGTTGATGAATTGGCCCAGGTCACTGATCGCTTACGTGGAGATTTTCCGGTGGTGGTAAACGCTACCGCGGTATTGCGCGATCATCTTGAGGGTAAACCCACTCTGCGTCGTGCCGTCGATGAACTTAATGGCCGTGCGGCATTTGCCTATTATAGTCGGATCAACCGCATGGCGATTGACGCCTTAGCCAGTCTCACCAAACAGATCAGTTCTGATAAGGTCAATACTGATTTGACCATGGCACAGTTGCTTGGTCATTTTAAGGAAAGGGCAGGGCAAGTACGAGGCAAAATCAATGGTGTGCTGGCTCGCCGCAGTATCGATGATAAAACCCGAAGCGAAGTACAAGGTTACCAGCAGGAAATGTCGCTGAGTGTTGCATACTTGGAAGCGCAAATGTCCGGCGAGCGTCTTTCCAATGCTCGTCGAGTTTTGGGGGATGATGTCAGTCAGGAAATTAATGACATTCTCGAACTTGTACTGGTCGATAATCCAGACTTTAGTGATTTGCCGACGCCGGCGGTTTGGTTTCCTTTGGCCACGAAACAAATCGGTGCGGTCAAACAACTGCTTGATCAAGAGTGGGGCAAGGTAGAAGCGATCGCCCAGCAAAGCGCCGCGCAAGCGACCACCACCCTGTGGTTAACCGCAGTACTGATGCTGGTGGCGGTGATATTTATTGTGTTGATTAATATCGGTTTTGCCTCAGTTTTGAAATCGTCTTTGAGACAACTTACCCAGCAGCTGAACCATATTACCAGCAGCCGCGACCTCGGCATCAAGCTCGATACCCGTGCCAACAATGAGGTCGGAGCTATTGCCCGCGAAGTACAGCAGATGCTCGACACCTTTGAGCAAATACTCAAACAGCTTATAGCCTCAGTCAACGACAGTAGTGGTATCGTTGTCGAGTTGGATTCGTCCAGCGCCGAGTTGTTAACAAATGCTGAAAATACCCAACGCGTATCTACCAGTATTTCCTCTGCTGTAGAAGAAAATGCGGCCACCGCGGCGGAGATCGCATCAGCTGCCTCATCAACGCTTGAAGCCGTGCGCGAATTAGCTAATAGCAGCACCGAAAATCTTCAACGGTTTAATGACACGCTAGATAAAATGTCGGCCTTGCAAAAGAGCGCCCAGCTGATTACCCAACACAGCCTCGGGCTAGATAAAAACGTCGCCGCCATTACCCAGTCGATTCAAACCATTAATGGCTTGTTTGAGCAAACCAACCTATTGGCACTGAATGCTTCTATTGAAGCGGCGCGGGCGGGTGAGCACGGACGTGGATTCTCGGTGGTGGCCGACGAAGTGCGAAGCCTTGCGATTAAATCGCTCGACTCCTCCAACAGTATCGCCGCCGCCATGGATAGCCTGCAAAAAGCCAGTAAGGCAATTAATATGAGTTCAGAGCAGAATAGCGAGCTGAACAGACAAGCCGCCGAACAAATGACCGCCGCCCAAAATGCCTTGGTGCAGATGACATCTATTATGGAAAATCTTGAAAGTATGGCGACTAGTGTAGCTACGGCGGCTGAAGAGCAGTCTTCAGTGTCGTCGGTCATCGCGGAAGATACCGCTTCTGTGTTGTCGGGTTCAAGCGCTAACTTGAAACTCTCTGAAAAGCTCAGCATCGTGAGTCGAGATTTCGCCTCTTCGAGCAAGAAAATGCTGGGATTGGCGGGGCAGTTTAAGTTGTAGTTTATTTGACGTCAGGTAGATATCGACTAGGCTTGAATTAATCCTTTTAGTTACAACCTTGATGCAAAAAAATGAGCCAAATCGACGCCAACATTGAGCGACATGATCCGTTAACTCGCCTAGCCAATAGATATGGCTTGGAAGATTATATTGCCAATGAAGACAGTAAAAAGAATCTGTTGCCACTGGCAATCTCCATTGAGCTCTGTAATTTCGGCAGTATTAATGCCCACCTTGGCACTGAAGTAGGCGATAAACTGCTTAAAATGGCAGCCAAACGTCTGCATAAATTATTGCCGCAGGCTACTCTGATGGCACGACTGAATGGTGATAGTTTTGTCGCCACATTGTCAGAGGTTGACGATCTCGATGACCTTACCTATACCCTTTTGGAATTTTTACAACGTCCTTACTTTATAAAAGGTGAGGTCATTGTTGTGGAAGTTCGGTTGGGCATTGCTAAACGCGCTGATGACTCGCAGCTGCTAAACAAGATGTTGGTAAATCAATCTGAAATTGCTCTTCATTTTGGTAGTAAGCGCCATCAAGCGGTGACCTTTTACAGCGATTTTATGCGGATGAAGGCTAGCAGCCTTTACCAGCTTGAGCATGCGTTAAGGGCAAACATCATGTTCGCTCGCGAGGCACTTCACCACGGCGATCATAATCCTTATTTCGAAGTCGTGTACCGCCCCATCTATCACTTTGATCAAGCCAGTTCAGACCGTCTGGCGCATATCGTATGGCACCACGAAAATAAAGTTGTACGAACGGAAGAATTATTTGTTGTTGCCGAGCGTACGGGTTACGTTGAAGTACTCTTGCGCTGGTTGATTGCTCGCGTTTGTGCTGACCTAGTAAAACAGGATGAGAATGAAATATCCCCCACGGTGTTTTTAGATTGTCAGACCCTGCCTAAAGTCGATGTTGAAATATTGTTAAACCAAGTCGATGTATGCATGAAGCGTGTGGCAGTGACTGCAGATCAATTGGGTGTCATAGCGGGCTGTCGCCCATCCACATTATTGATGGTTCGCGAGTTTTTTGCACGTCTTCAGCAATTGGGGGTGAAAACCGTACTAGGTAATTTGGGCACAGAAGAATGTCCGTTGGCTATGTTTTCATCGCTTCCATTGAACGGTATTTTGTGGCGCGATGCCGCCTATTTTGAGTCCAAGTTAATCAAGGCGCTAAATGCTTTTTCGATTGGTGCTGATGTATTGTCAATGACGGTTAAAGGTCGCTAGCAACATGCTAGGTTGCCATTTTTATCCCGTACATATCACAAAGGAAGCAATGCATGGCTAGTTTGTTCAGCCTCACTTATATCAGCAAAAATATGATTCCCGGCACACAGGATGATATCAATTTTCAGATTGAGAGCATCCTGGCGGCGGCCCAAAAAAATAATCCCGCTCTGGGCGTAACAGGTGCATTGTTGTATTCCGGGGGGTATTTTTGCCAGGTCATTGAGGGGGAAGACGAGGTGTTGGAGGATTTGTTCGAAACTATCCAAATGGATGCTCGCCACGGCGAAGTAACGGTCTTGCAGTTTGAGCCCATCAAAGAGCGCAGTTTCAGCCACTGGGGGATGGCGCTAGCCGGTATTGAAGAGGAAATGCGTATTGATATCGAGGGAGTACTGGGTTCTAAAGATGAGTTAAAAACATTTGAAACTGGGCGCAATATGGTGGCATTGTTAGAGCAGATGGTGGCTCAGCACCAGTCTGTCTTTAATGCTAAATAAGCATCTTCGGCATTGAATTATCGTTAAAAAAATGGGGGGCATGTAGTCATGCCCCCCATTTTTTACGTCGCTTTAGCTAGCGCTTACAGCTCGTGGCGGAGGTCGAAGCGATCCAGCTGCATCACTTTGGTCCACGCCTTCACGAAGTCATTCACGAACTTCTCTTGGCTGTCATTAAAGGCATAAACTTCGGCAACCGCACGCAATTCGGTGTTAGATCCGAAAATCAGATCAACCGT
>Ga0181571_10002323_pt1 | contig 14083 bp, 13 predicted proteins | sample 101ome_17_FD_132440 | JGI IMG/M metagenome (GOLD analysis project Ga0181571, IMG submission 132440) | Coastal salt marsh microbial communities from the Groves Creek Marsh, Skidaway Island, Georgia - 101407AT metaG (megahit assembly) | ecosystem: Environmental > Aquatic > Marine > Intertidal... | reverse complement strand
GAAATGGCAGGAATGACAACTAGTCCATAAACCTCTGTCATTTACCCTCCGATAGAATTTTCAACGTTTTGTCATTGCTATCATGGCCCTGATGAAATGCGAGTCAGTAATGCATGAGCTGAGTAATGCATCAGCGATTACGCATGGGCTTTGCTAAAACAGGCTTGTGTATATTTTGGTGGTTAAAACTATCAGTGATTCATCCGCTAAATTGTTTAAATATATTTTGCGTTGGGAGGATCATGCCGACACCTAACTGACGCCGGCAATTTGCCGGTTGACTTGCAACCCCCTGCTCAAGGCCATATATCCAGCCCAAAACCAACCGGAGACGTATCAACATGCCACATGATAGCGATGATTTATTTGTGGCTGCTGAAAAAGATCTGAGAGATTTCTTAAAAGGGCCGATTAAATCTTACGAACATTTGCGCAATTATGACTTTGGTCCTGATGACCGTCGCAATGTCTCGTGCCTGTCAAAATATATCTCGCATCGGGTGCTGTTCGAATATGATGTTATTGCCAAAACCCTGGCATCCCACGATCACAATGATGTGGAAAAATTTGTGCAAGAGGTGTTCTGGCGGATTTACTGGAAGGGCTGGCTGGAACATAGGCCAAGCGTGTGGGATGAGTTTGTGTCATTTAATTTTGACCGCACAGCAAACGCCGACTATCAAAATGCCATCAGCGGCAATACTGGAATCACTTGTTTTGATAGCTGGGTGAACGAGCTGAAGGATGCAAATTACCTGCATAATCATACCCGAATGTGGTTTGCCAGTATTTGGATTTTTACGCTTGGGTTGCCGTGGCAGCTGGGCGCATTTTTTTTCATGCAGCATTTGCTTGACGGTGATGCCGCATCAAATACGCTTGGCTGGCGTTGGGTGGCTGGCGTGCAAACAGTCGGTAAACACTATCTTGCTCGTTCCGATAATATTTTACGTTTTACCGATGGCAGGTTTGGTAATGATACACTCAATGAAGATGCCAAGCCGTGCTGTGACAAAATCGAGCATCCGGTCATTCCCATTGATCGGGCTGGCGGCATGACGGGTAAATTTGCTACGCTTATCGTCTTTGATACAGATCTTTATCTTGCCAGCCCTGATGCCTATGCTAACTATGATAGGGTTCTTGTTTTGTGTCTTGGTAATGATGAACGTAACGTTGCGCTCAGTGAAGCTGTGCTTGCGTTCAAGCAAAAGCTAGTTAAAATCTTTGTGATGCGCTGTGCGAATGCAAGCCTGTCTGACACCAATAATATTTTGAAAATGGCCTCCAGCATTGCCGGTGTTGATGTTGTATATCCATTTGTTGGAGATAACCTGGATTACCTAAAACGTCTTTCGGCCAGAACGAGTCTGCGGCTTCATTTTCTGAAACGACAAGATGATATCCATTGTTGGCAATATGCAAAAAAGGGATTTTTTAATTTCAGGAAACACATCCCCGCTATCATTGATAGGCTCGGTTTGCAGGCCTAATGTATCCTCTGCCAAATTTGAACATACCGATGGACATGATGCAAATGAAGGGAAATGCTAATAATGTGCCCTCTATCGGGCAACGGGCTTTGTTACTTTTCAGCTTATTTGCTCTTGCACTTTTTGTTGGTGTAACTTTATCGGTTCCTGCCATGTCCTATGAAGAACCAAAATATACGATCGTCAAACAGACCAATATTTATGAAGTCAGGCGATATCAGAAACGCACTGTTGCAGAGATTGTCTATGACGAAGAGGATAGTGGATTCAGGGTTCTGTTTGACTATATATCCGGAGCAAATAACGCTTCCATAGACGTTCAAATGACTATTCCGGTTACCCAATCGAAGCAGATTGATATGACCGTTCCTGTTACCCAATCGGGCGGGCAGGGGCGAATGGTGATGAGGTTCTTTTTGCCAAGTCAATATTCGCGAGATAACGCGCCAAAACCCAATGATAATCGGGTTCGCATCATCGACCTTCCCGAGACGTATTTTGCAGTCATATCATATTCTGGCTTTGCCTCGGACAGTAACTTTGAAATGCACCATAAGAAGCTTAAAGTCGCTGTGATAAAAGACGGTCTAATCATCAACGGCCCGCCTGTGCGAGCAACGTATAACGCGCCGTTTACCTTGCCGTTTTTAAGACGAAACGAGGCGATGTATCAAGTCGAATGGAACTAGCCTGCCTGTCGTTATGACTTTGACTTCGACAGTTTCACGTCACTCAAGAAAATGAGCATTGGCGGTAATTTTTTAAAAAATTTGCAATAATACCTTGCGGAAAATCTTTAACTCGCGTCACAAGCGAGTTGCCTCATCACACTGGTACGATGCGTGACTGACCCAGAATTAGTTGTCTTCAGCCCGACAAATAGCCTGAAATGACGATGTAACCGCTGCCAAGAAGCTGCAAGACAAACACGGCGACTGAGATAAAATGCAACCGGCCAAACATCATTTTTGCCGTTGCATCGCCACCCAGAACAGCATCACGATATTGATTGATCTTTGGCGTTAAAATGAAAGCATTCCCCAAAAATCCAGCAGCAATAAAAGCCGATGTAAATATGTTCATCGCGTGACTCTCAAAGATTGCAGCAACAGTCGCAGAGCTTGATGTTATAAATCCAAACAGAAACAATCTCGGAAATAGTTTCCTGAGATATGCGCCAGCCGCTTTCTGAGACAAAACCTTAAAAACTGTTGGCGCAACCACTGCAGTAAACATCACCATAAAACCAATATTGGCGGCATGAAATAAAATCGAGAGCTGCACGTCATCAATCCTTCTATGAAATTGTCATTCATTGGTAATTCAAATGATGATTAGCTAAATGCTGGCTAACCGAATACTGGATTTAGGGTTTCGGGATTGTTCAACCAATGCATCACCACCAATGATGCAAATAGCAGCACAAAAATAATTGATATAGCGAGGATAATTTTACCCAGCCGGTTTTGCGGGAATGGACTTAATGCCAAAACATTCTACCTCTTCATCTAAATCAAAATGTAGCGGGCTTAAGATGCCGCTACTTTAGGGCTGGTAGTTTCTGATCGCCGTGCGAAGGTCATCTAATTCGCTACAACCAAGCCAGCATATCTTGTCGAGTTTCTGCAAATTCTTCTCGGCACTAGCTTTATCACCAAGCATCAAAAACAGCTCACCCTGATATTCTAGAGCTCCCTTATGCTTCGGGTCTAGGGTCAGGGCAGAACTATAATATGCTGCTGCCTTGTTCAGCTGACCCGATTTCCGGTGGGCAAATCCAAGCAAGTTCTGAACATCAGCATCCTTTGGCGTCGACTTTTCAGCAGCCTCAAGCTGGATAATCGCGTCCGCATAATTCTTGTCTTTAATCATACCAACTGCCGCGTTATATGTCGCTGGTTTGGCTGCTGCGTCCGCATAATCATCACTGCCTGCGGCAAATGCTGCTGTGCCATAAACAATCGCCAGAACGGCCGCCCCGACGCTGAGAAATTTTTTAGCCTTCATGATCAATGTCCTTGCAAATAGGGCTCATAAGTAACTCCCTAGGTGAAATGGGTATTGTCGTGGCAATTTCAATTGGGCGATGCCCTTAAGTTAATTGAATAATAGCTTTATCAGTGCGGCAAATCATACAAATAAAACTCAGCCAAGCCGCTGATACCAGTGCGAAAAGGGCTGTCAATCATCTGATCAATGCGGCTATTCTTGGCGGTGCTGGCATGACCAAAACTTCTTCGGTTAAACTCACAGAACAATGCGCACATAAGGACAGGTCAATGGAACGTAAACCAATTGTTGGAATTATCACGAATGAAACCGTTGGCTTTAACGGCAGGCAGCTATCACATTCTGCCGGAAAGCGTTACGTTGAATCGGTGATGAATTTCGCTGACACCGTGCCAATTCTGATTCCCACCTGTATTCGCAAACATGATCTCGCTGGATTGCTTGATATAGTTGATGGGATTGTCCTGACCGGTGGCAGGGCCAATGTGGAGCCGCATCATTTCAACGGACAAAAATTCCCCGAGGATGAGCCGATTGACCCGGACAGGGATAGAACCGTGCTGGATATCATCCCGCAGGCTGTGCGTCGTGAAATGCCGATTTTTGGAATTTGCCGCGGTATTCAAGAGATCAATGTTGCGTATGGCGGTACGCTTTTTTATCGGGTGCATCAACAAGCGGATAAAGATGACCATCGAATGCCGCAAAATGACGATGCGACCCTCGAGGAGATCTTTAAGCCGCGACACCAGATAACATTTACAGAAAATAGTTTTTTAACAGACGCGCTGGGGCAGGACAGCTGTATCGTCAATAGCCTGCATGGTCAGGGCATTGATCAATTGGGCGCGGGGCTGTCGGTCGAGGCCTATGCACATGACGGTCTCATTGAGGCGATAACGATAGATGGCTATAAATCCTTTGCCGTGGGGATACAGTGGCACGCTGAGTTCCACCCGGAGCGTGATGAAAATTATCTGAACAGGCTGCTTTTTCAGAAATTTGGCGATTCTTGTCGGCAGTTTTCCCACCAAAAATCATAGCGCCAAAATCGCCAGATACGGCATTGCCTTTTCACTGCGGTTCGAATCGATAAGCTGTCGGCTTGATAGCGAAGGTCTGCCACTTCATTCTACAGAGTGAAGACTTCACACTACACCCCATAATAGTATATTTAAGCTATTAATATGATAAAAATTAGGGTTATTAACTAAAACCTAAACAATATAAGATTATTTTAGTGATTAAAAATCTTCATAAAAATGTACGACTCTAGATGAAAGCTATTGTGATTGGCCTGCTGGCAGTCACATCAAAGTTTGTAATTTGTTTACTAACAAAACAAATTACTGCTCCAATCCTTTGACCTGGAGCGCCGGGGGTCGATACCAATGTGTGAGATATTTGCCAATCAACCGCAAGAATCCTATGAGCCGATAACGCGTAATATTCGCCTCAATGGACAAAGCACGTCGATTAGGCTTGAAAGATCTTTCTGGGCGATTGTCGATACAATGGCCGAAGAGGAAGGCGTTTCAACCCCTGTCTTTTTGTCGACACTTCATTCCGAGGTTCTTGAAATTCACGGTGAGGCAAAAAATTTTACATCCTTGCTACGCTGCGCTTGTGTCAAGAAAATGCAGCTTATCACGTTGAATCCAAATTCAAATCTGTTTGTCCGTTCAGCTGAGACAAGCAAGAAATTGAAAAATTTTTTCCCATAAAATGCCTTTGTAGTAAAATAATACTACCACGCCCCGATTTGCTCTCCATAAGATTTTTTAGCCATAAAGGTCAAAAAAACTTTGGGAGGGAAGAGTTGGCTAAAGCAATACATTCGATGATACGCGTTCTTGATGAGGCCAAGTCAGTGGCCTTTTACGAGGCGGCGTTCAATCTCACAGTTGCCGATAGACTAGATTTTGAGAGCTTTACGCTGGTCTATATGAGCAATCCAGAGACTGAATTTGAATTGGAACTCACCATAAATAAGGGCCGAACATAAGCCTACGAGTTGGGTGATGGATATGGCCATCTGGCAGTTAGCGTGACTGACATCGACGCTGAGCACGCACGTTTTGAAGCAGCCGGGCTAAAGCCAAGGAAGCTCGTTGAGTTTGAGCAGGATGGTGCGCTTTTGGCAAAATTCTTCTTTGTTCAGGACCCGGATGGTTACGAGATCGAAGTGCTGCAAAGACATGGACGTTTCAAATAGAAAAATAGCAAACAACGGAGGAAACAATGAGTTACGTCAAATCACTCACAAGACGAGATTTGCTGAAGGCGAGTGTCGCCGCTGGCTCACTGCTGATCATCGGTGGCGGATTTGTCGCTGCATCTAACGCAGCGTGGGCGCTGGAAGTCACGCATCTAAAGCCAAACACAATGGCAACCTTGATCCAGATGGCACGTGATATTTATCCGCATGACAATATTGCAGATGAATTCTATGCCATGGCCGTAAAGGGCTATGACACGGCCGAGTCAAAAGGGCCGGTTGAAGAGGGGATCGCATCCTTGAATGCCGCTGCTGTGGGCCGCGGGCATGCAAGCTATCTGGCCGCTGGCTGGGAACGTGACCGCGTCGATATTCTTCGCTCAATGGAATCCAGCCCGTTTTTTCAGCAAATCCGCGGCGGATTAATCACCGGCCTTTATAATCAAAAAGCAGTTTGGCCGGTGTTTGGATATGAGGGCGAGAGCTTTAGTAAAGGCGGTTATATCGATCGCGGTTTTAACGATATTAAGTGGGTATAGGGGGGTAATATGTCTGTATCTTTCGATAAAAAAGACGACGGTGTTGTCGTCGTAATTGGCACCGGACCAGGTGGCGGCGTATTAGCCAGTGAATTGGCTCAAAAAGGTGTCAAGGTCGTGGCACTAGAGGCTGGTGGCCGGCATGGCCCTGAAGATTTCGTCAATGATGAATGGGCGAGTTTTGGCCAAATTTCATGGCTGGATAGTCGTTCAACTTCTGGAAGCTGGCGCGTTGCAAAGGATTTCTCCGGTTTGCCAGCATGGATTGTCAAAGGTGTTGGCGGATCAAGCCAGCATTGGGCGGGTGCTTCATTGCGGTTCCAAGAGCATGAATGGAAAACCCAGACGGTCTATGGAAATGTGACGGGTGCCAGCCTGCTGGACTGGCCAATTGATGCAAAAACTGTGGACCCCTACTACACCAAGGCCGAGGAAAAACTTCGAGTTACGCGCACTGGTGGCCGTAAGGGGCTGCCAGGGAACAATAACTATAAAGTGTTTGAGGCTGGTGCTAAAAAACTAGGCTATAAGAATGTTCATACGGGACGCATGGCAATCAACTCAAAAGATTATGATGATTTTGTTGCCTGTCAGCAAACAGGTTTCTGTTTTCAGGGATGTAAATGGGGGGCTAAATGGTCGGCCGGCTATAACGAAATTCCTATTGGTGAAGCTACTGGAAATCTTGAAGTCCGGATCAACTCACAAGTGTTGAAGATTGAACATGACGCATCTGGCAAGGTTAACGGTGTTGTTTATGCCGATGCAGACGGAAAACAGCATGTTCAAAAAGCGCGGATCGTTTGTGTTGCCGGAAACTCAATTGAAAGCCCTCGCTTGCTGTTGAATTCGGCATCATCAATGTTCCCTGATGGATTGGCAAATTCTTCTGGTCAGGTTGGCCGGAACTATATGCGTCACATGACAGGATCGGTTTATGCAACCTTCGACAGGCCAGTTAAAATGTGGCGTGGTACGACGATGGCGGGCATCATCCAAGACGAAGCTCGGCACGATCCATCAAGAGGCTTTGTTGGCGGTTACGAGCTAGAAACATTGTCTTTAGGCATTCCGTTTATGGCGGCATTCCTCGACCCGGGTGCTTGGGGACGTGAGTTCACTTCAGCTCTTGATCAATATGAGAACATGGCTGGGATGTGGATTGTTGGTGAAGATATGCCGCAAGAAACAAACCGTGTGTCGTTAAATTATGATGTTAAGGATCAGTTTGGCTTGCCAACCCCTAATGTCCATTTCGACGATCATGCAAACGATATCGCAATGCGTAACCATGCCTATAAGCAGGGTGCGGCAGTCTATGATGCCGTGGGTGCGGTCAGAACATTCCCGACACCGCCATACCCGTCTACGCATAACCTTGGTACGAACAGAATGTCTGCCAAGGCACGTGATGGTGTTGTAAATAAATGGGGCCAAACGCACGATATCAAGAATCTTTTTGTATCGGATGGCAGCCAGTTCACTACCGGAGCTGCAGAAAATCCAACATTGACAATTGTCGCGCTTGCCATTCGTCAGGCGGAGCGGATTGCATCGGAGATGTCTAAAGGCAATATCTGATTAAACTTAAACCTAAGAAAAGCGTCGCATTTTATGCGGCGCTTTTTGCTTAGTATATTTGGCACTTTGCGCTAACAGCTCGCGAGCTGTGCGGAAAAACCGCGGCAAAATAAAAGTTTCCATCTAAAAACGAAATATAAAACCGGTCATAATCAGCCTGCCAGTTGGTGACGCCCTCAAACCTCGAAATTTTGAATGCGTTGGTTCCACCGGTAAATCCGTTGATGCCGAAATCCACCATATCTTCTGATACGGTCATTCTGAATTTTTCATTTTTTGACGTGATCGGCCTGTGCCTTTCAGTTTGCAGGATTTGCGTCGTCTCACAATAGATTGGTGTTTTCGCCTGACCCGCTGAGATGGTGAACATAAACAGACCTGTCGTCAGAAATAATGTTGATATGTATTTGCGCATAATAGGCTCTTTCAGCTGACCTTTATTGCCTCAAACAGCGCTGGAGAAAGACTGTAAATTCATCTGTTGCATTTGCCGTAACTGTTAAAGTCGGGGGCGATCACTTACGGTAGGATTTTTAATAGAGCGATGATGAATTATACTCAAAGAAAATATGAAATATAAACATCAAATAGGGGTAATCGGCGTCGGTATCAGTCAAAAATAAGTCTGAATGAGTGTGATTGTAATGATACGGAAATGTGCTACAGTCCTTTTCATATAATTCCATTTAACGGAAGTTGTAGAGCACTTGTGGAGGAAATTCAGATATGAAACGTAGAGATTTTATCACCAAAGGCGGCGTTGTAGGTTTAGGCGCAGCGGCCGTATCAACTTTGTCAGCGCCAGCAATCGCCGCTGATCGCATTGAGATTGCCATGGTATCTACCTGGCCGCGTGACTTCCCGGGTCTTGGAACGGGCGCGCAGAGGTTTGCAAAGCGTCTTTCTGATGTCACCGATGGTCGAATTCAAGTGACATATTACGCTGCGGGTGAACGTGTAGGAGCGTTTGACTCATTTGATGAAGTTGCATCTGGCAACGCTCAGGCCTACCACGCAGCCGATTATTATTGGAAAGGCAAACATCCTGGTTGGGCTTATTTCACAGCTGTTCCGTTTGGTCTTACATACCCAGAGATGAAAGCCTGGCTTCATTGGATGGGAGGTCAAGAGCTCCATGATGAACTGGCTGGAGAATTTGGCTTGAAATGCGTTCCCATGGGTAATACGGGTGTGCAATGGGGCGGTTGGTTTAATAAAGAAATCAACTCAGGCGAGGACCTTAAAGGTCTAAAAATGCGTATCCCTGGTTTGGGCGGTGACGTCATGGCTAAGCTGGGCGCTTCGCCAGTTTCGCTTCCGGGTGGACAGATTTATGAGAACCTTGTTTCAGGAGCGATCGACGCAACCGAGTGGGTTGGGCCATGGAATGACGAGGCGATGAAGTTCTATGAAGCTGCCAAATATTATTACTATCCAGGCATGCATGAGCCAGCCTCACAGTTGCACACTGGATTCAATGCATCATTCTGGAGCGGCCTTAGCGAGTCTGACCGAGCGTTAATTGAAGCTGTTGCGCAGGGTGAAGATAACAACTTTATGGCTGAGTATAATGCTAAAAATGGTGCAGCATTGGAGCGCCTGGTTAACGACCAGGGCGTGGTAGTGAAAGAATTCAACGACGACGTTTATTCAGCATTTAAACGTGGTTCAGATGAAGTTTATGAGGAAGTGCAAGCACATTCAGCACTTGCGAAGAAAATTCACGAGTCCATGCTAAATGCGCGTAAGACGGTTGGTGATTACATCCAGCTTAATGACGTTGCCTACACCAACAAGCGTAACGCTGCGCTGAGCTAACAAAGTATTTGGGCCTGCCATATAATGGCGGGCCCATTCTTTTTTTTTGCATGTCTTTAAACCGTTTGTAGGGCATTATGACTTCAATCCCAAAAAGCAAGTTGTTCGTGGCCTTGCATTTTTTTGGCCTAAGCAGCGCTTTGCTTGCTGTTCTTTTTGTAATCAATAATTTTTTAATTTTTAGTTTTGGTGCACCAGGATTTGTCAACACCCTGCATTTAGGCGGGATGATGGGTGTGCCTGCTTCAAAGTCTGCATACAGCAATGGCGCCTTTTTATTGGGTATTGCTCAGACTGCGCTCATATTTGGAGCTGTTATTTATTCGGCATACCGTGCCATCGCAGGTCATGATCTGCGTAACGACGCCTCTTGGGTGGATTGGTTTTCGGCTTATCTAGTCCGTGCTGCTTTCTGGGCTGTGTTCATTGTAGGCCTGGTCGATGCAGCGTTGTCCTTTTTGCGTGTTGAGGGCCTGCACAAGGCTGTGTTTGGTGAGTTAATCGGCGCCGCAATTGCCCTGCCCAGTGATCGCGGGCTTTATATCCATTTGCCGCTCATACTACTCTCGGCGCTAATTGCGATCCGAGATAAATCTGTTTCGCTTATTTGGCTGGCTTTGCTTGTGGTGGTTTCAGAGTTTCTGATTGTTATTGCCCGTTTTATTTATGGCTATGAGCAGACCTTCATGGGTGATTTAGTGCGGTTTTGGTATGCAGCGCTGTTTCTGTTTGCCTCAGCATATACCTTGAAAGAAGATGGCCATGTGCGTGTCGATGTTCTTTATGCCGGGTTAAAACGGCGCACTAAATCAGTGCTCAATATTATTGGTGTGATTGCTTTTGGCATTCCGCTTTGCTGGCTCATTCTGACACGGGGCATGTGGGGTAAATCCAGCATCATAAACAGCCCAATGCTGAATTTTGAGACGTCAATGAGTGGCTTTGGGATGTATATCAAATATCTGATGGCGGCGTTTCTTATCGTTTTTGCTTTGAGTATGATTTTCCAGTTCACTGCCTATCTCTTTAAATCGATGGCTGACATTGAAGAAAACATTTCCGACGATGAAGTCAGCGAGGAGGCTGTTATATAATGGAACTAGTCTTTCTTGCGATACTGTTTTTACTAATGATTTATGCCCTTGGATCGGGGTTTCCAGTTGCCTTTGCGCTACCTGGATCGGCGATTGTTACCATCCTCCTTGCCGGCATCACTGGCGCACTTTTTGCTGGTGATAGTGGTGCCTATTTTATTCAAGATGGGCCAATTGAATGGTTAACGGCCGGCGTGACAAACTTTCGCGGAATTTACTGGGAAGTTGAACGCGATACGCTGATTGCAATTCCGCTATTTATCTTCATGGGCATTATGCTTCAGCGCTCAAAGATTGCCGAGGATTTGCTGGTTACGATGGCCCAGCTATTCGGCCCAATCCCTGGTGGTTTGGGGATTTCAGTTGTGTTTGTTGGCGGCTTATTAGCTGCAACAACGGGCATTGTTGGCGCGACGGTCGTGGCGATGGGACTTATTTCTTTGCCAGCTATGTTGCGTAACAATTATTCAAAGCCGCTCGCGACTGGCGCAATCTGCGCTTCTGGAACTTTGGGCCAGATTATCCCGCCGTCGATTGTCCTGATTATTCTGGCAGATCAGCTGGCCAGCGCCGCAGATCAGGCAGCAACCATGCGTAAAGATTTGTATAAACAAGCAACCGGCAGCTTCAGTATGCCATCTGAATTTAATATTATTTCGACAAGTGCTGGCGATATGTTCCTCGGAGCATTTTTGCCAGGCATTCTGCTAGTTGGGATATATATGGCCTATATACTGATCGCTGCCTTGATCAAGCCAAGCATTGCGCCATCGGTTCCTTATGATGGCAGGCTGCTAGAGCGCTCATTTCTGTTCAAGGTGGCCTTGGCATTGGTGCCACCTCTGCTATTAATCTTTCTTGTTCTGGGGTCGATCATTGCTGGCATTGCAACGGTAAATCAGGCTGGTGCCATTGGCGCTATCGGCGCGATGGTGATGGCCGGATACAAGCTTCGTGAAGGCACAAAAACAGCGTTCTATCCAGCCATTCTGACGATTCTATCATTACTGTTAATTTGGCTCATTTCTTCTAATTTTAACCTTAACATCAAAACGATTAACCAAACATCAGACTGGTACGGTTTGGGTCTGGTGACAATCGCAGTAGTTGGGTTGTTGTCCGGCATCGCCTGGAGCGGTTGGCGCGCATTGGTGACTGAAAACACTCTTCGCGAAGTGATGTCCGAGACTGCTAAAACAACTTCTCTCGTCTTTATTATTCTGCTAGGTGCGGCGATGCTAACGTCGGCCTTTCGGGGCTTTGGCGGTGAGGAGGTGGTCAAGCATTTCCTGTCCAGTTTGCCTGGTGGATTTTGGGCGCAGTTTCTGGTGGTGATGCTGGTTATTTTCCTGCTTGGCTTTTTTCTTGATTTTATCGAAATTGCAGTTGTTGTCGTGCCAATCGTTGCACCGATCCTCCTTGCTGACCCATCAGCAAATGTCACCGCTGTTTGGCTTGGGGTTATGATTGGTCTTAATATTCAGACATCATTTTTGACACCGCCCTTTGGCTTTGCACTGTTTTATTTGCGCGGTGTCGCCAGCAAAGCTGTGAAAACGCTGGACATGTACAAGGGGGTTGTTCCCTTTATTGTGCTGCAGCTGGTGGGTTTGACAATTGTTGGCTTTAACCCGTCATTGGTCAATTATCTGCCGACAAAAACATTTTTGTCGAGTGAGACCGCGCCTCCACCAAAGAACCCAAGATTACAGCTCTGTCTGGAAGATTACTTATTCGACTTTTACGAGAACAATCAAACTGAGTTTAACAACCGAATTGATCAGCTAAAGACCTCTGATCTCTCTGCGTTGCCAGCAAAAAAAGAACAAACGCTAAAGAAAAACCTTCAATTAGCGACGGGCGTTTTTGCCATTGTTGATGAGATCAAAACTACAAAGGCTGCCATGGCAGCTGCCGCGATTGCCTATGCTCCCGTGCACGCCGAGGTTCGCATGCTTGAACGCAAGATTCGGCAGGACGAAGCTGAGATTAAGTCAATCAGTCGCGCAGTGCGTGGGATTGATGATCCAGTTAAAAAGACTGAGGCAAAAAATCTGATTGGTGAGCTGGAGGCGAAAATTGCTGCAACCAAGGAGCTGGTGCCGGCTGACTGGAAACAGGTCAACAAAGATTTCATGCAAATCACGAAACAGCTGAACCGAGCTCGCATGCAGTTCCGTCGGCAGTCAGATAATGCATATAGTAACCTTAATGATCTGCGTCTAACGATTGAGTCTGCTGAGGATCTGGCGGCGTTAAAAACCAAGCTTCAAGGCGTTCGCGATAATGCTTCGAATATTGGGCAAGACCAGACATTAGCTGAGATTAAAACAATTTACAGTGCGCTGAACCGGGTCCCTGATATGGGTGAGGCCGCAAAGTTATTATCAACTGCCCGCAAAGCTATTGACAACAAGTCATCAAATATCAACAAGGCCATGGATGCGGTGGATAAAACAATTCTAACAATCAAAAGCGAACTTGGCTGGCGCGTTGCTGCTAAAAATGGCGTCTTAGAAAAGCTGTCATCCCTCGAGGCTTACACCAAAAACAATTTAGGGCTTCGTGAACAGAACCGCCTGACAGCTGAGCAGGTTGAATTTGTCACGCCATGCCTTGCCAGCCACAGGGATTTGTCTCTGCAATTCTAACGATCAAAGGCAATTTAACGGAGCGCTTGTGACAAAAGGGATTAATACTCAGGACGTTTTGGCCATGCGCGGCGCAGGATATTATTCTGAACGCACTGCCGGCGCGCGTGACGTAATTAATGATGCCGGGGCGATGGTTATTCAAGCACTGGCAGAAATCCCCAAAACCGAGGGGCTGCGACTTGCTGATTTTGGCGCTGCTGATGGTGGTACCAGTCGAGAGATGTGGAAAAGGGTAATCGGACATTGTCGCAAGAATGGTGATAGCCGGCAGATTGAGATGCTCTACACGGATTTGGCAAGCAATGATTTTTCAACTTTGTTTCGGATGATGCAAGGGATGCAGGGCGACCGGAATCACGCCTATCAAAATCAGTATGACAATGTTTTTGTGCATGGGTGTGGCACCGGCTTTCATCAACAGCTTATGGCGGATCGTTCGCTTAATCTTGGTTTTAGCGCGACCGCTATGCATTATGTTTCGGAAAAGCCGATGGAAATACCGGCTCATGTTCATGCGGCCTGTGCCGATCCGGCAAGTCAGGTGGCATATGCAAGTCAGGCGGCACGCGATTGGGAAAATATTTTGTTGGCGAGGGCGGCCGAGTTGATACCCGGTGGGCGTTTTATTTGTCTCAATTTTGGTATTGATGAGCAAGGCCGCTATCTTGGCAATACT
>Ga0181571_10002319_pt1 | contig 14094 bp, 9 predicted proteins | sample 101ome_17_FD_132440 | JGI IMG/M metagenome (GOLD analysis project Ga0181571, IMG submission 132440) | Coastal salt marsh microbial communities from the Groves Creek Marsh, Skidaway Island, Georgia - 101407AT metaG (megahit assembly) | ecosystem: Environmental > Aquatic > Marine > Intertidal zone... | reverse complement strand
GAGGCCAGCAATGAATGATTGTTCGCCCCTGAATTACTGCGGAGGGAACGGGGACTGTACAGTCGACGGGCACTGCCAGTGTAAGACAGGTTGGATGGGGAGCTCGTGCGAGACCCAGGTTAACGACGAAGGCACCATGACAGATTGGGCAACAAACGGGATGAAAATTGTCATTGGAGTGATCCTCGGTTGCTGCTTCGGGCGCCCCATCATGCGGTGCTTGGGCCTGGAGCCGCGGAGGCGCCTGGCCGGTGACCTCGAGGAGGAGCTCTTACCTGCACAGCCTCAGAATGACTGGGAGTTTGAAGCCAGTGACCTGTCCACGTCGGATGACGGGGAAGGGGACGAGGACGACGACGATGCAACCGAGAGCGACGAAGAACACGGGCGCGACGGCACACGCCAGCACGACGAGGATTCGGGAGCTGATGCCGATGCCGACGTTGAGACCGCGCCGACGGAGAGCGTGGAGATTTCCGAGGCTGATGAGGACACCCCCCGCGACGAGGAAGCCGCGGAGACCTCGAGCGAGGTGACCAAGGAAAGGAAACCCGACCCGTCTCTTGGCGATGAGGAGCTCAAGGAGGTGACGTCGCCCAGTCACGATGCGGAGGAAAAAGTCTTGAAGCATCGGAGCACGGCAGAGTGTACGGTCTGCATGTCCGCGCGCGTGCAGGTGGTGTTGGTGCCGTGCGGGCACGCTTGCCTCTGCCGCGGGTGCGCAAGGCGGATGCGCCTCTGCCCAATTTGCAGGCGCGAGGTGCAGAGACGGCAAAAGTTGTACATCTAGCTAGCGAAGAGAAGGGAGGATGGGGCTTTGCGCTACATTGCCGCTCGTCGTTTGATGTTGCTTTACCAAAACGAAACTTGTTACACCCCTACACGCCACCCTGACCAGAACTGTACGCTTGGAGTACCACCCCCGAGATCATGCGAGTCGCGTCCACGTACCTGTCCGTGCACCGCGACACGCAGGTGGCCTCGCCACTGCTCAGACTGGCGCCGGGCTTCGTGATGCACTTCGCGAAGCACTTCTCCCTCACCGTCTGCGGTGGTGGTCGGGAACGATAGTCAGCCTCGGCTTCGAGGTGGAGTGGGGCGGCGGAATGAGAGCGGCAGGAAATAGGTCGAGGACCAGATCGGGGGTCTCACCGTGAAGAATTCCTGGGCGTAAGCGTTGGCGAGTTCCGCCTGCACCTGCTGCTTCACCAACTCCGAGTTTTGGCTGTCCATTTCTGCCGAGAGCGTCCGCGCGACGTCAAGTGGGGCGACGGCGATCGGACCGCACTCAATCGCAGTCCAACATGGTCGGTTGCAATTTCGGGGTGAGCGAGCGGGAACTTTTTTGAGACTGGATTTCACATGCTGAGGTGTTTTGACGTGTCCTGCGACCTTCACGAGCGCTCGATCGATCCTGGCCCCTGAACTGCTGAAATATGCGGCGCTTGGCGAGAGCGACTTTGAGCAGAGCGCGATGGCGTCATCGGGAACGCTCGCTGGAATCGAGCAGACCACCAAGGAGCAAATCGCGGCTGCCGCGAGCAACGTCCACGTGCCAAAGGTCGAGATGTCGTCCAAGCCAATCTCCCCGTGGTACAACGTGAAGCAGGCTGGCGGCCTCACCCCGCTTGAGATGGGATTGAACTTCGGGCTGGTCGGCGCTAGCTGCGTCGCGGCGCAGGGAACCGTGCACTGGACGCGCACGGCGATGGTCCAGCAGCAGTTGGCCGGCATGCGCGGAGAGGTTCCACTCGGGATGATGGCACAGACTTCCGCCATCTTCCGCTCCGAGGGGATGCGGGGCCTGTACCGCGGCTTCTCCGCCGCTGCGTTGCGCGAGGCGACGTACAGCAGCCTGCGTTTTGGCCTGTACGAGCCGCTCAAGGTGATGATGGATACCAGCGACGGCAAAGAGGTACTCCCTGTGTGGAAAAAGGTCACCGCGGGGCTCGTCGCGGGCGCTGGCGCGGCTGCCATCGCGTCTCCCTCCGACCTCATCATGATCCAGATGGCGGCGAGCAAGCAGTTCCCACCGCCGTCCATGTACCAGGTGGCGAGTCAGGTGATCGCCAAGGATGGCATCGCGGGCCTGTACAAGGGAATCGGCACGACTGTGACGCGGGCGGCGGTGCTCGGCGCCACGAAGATGGCCACCTACGACGTCGTCAAGACGGAGCTCAGGAATAACGGTTGGGCGGAGGGTCCCGGTTTGGTGTTCGCCGCATCCGTCGTGACTGGCCTCGCAATCACCATCACAACCTCGCCGGCTACGAACATGCAGACGATCATCATGAGTGGGAACGCGGCGGGAGGTGGGAGCGGGATGTTGTCGGCGGCCCAGGACATCTTGCGGCGCCAGGGTCCGGTGGGTTTCTTCCGAGGCTTCGGCATGCAGTGGGCCAGGTTCGGGCCGTACGCGGTGGTGCAGTTCGCGGTGTGGGAGAGCCTGAGGAAGGCATGCGGCATCGGAGCCATCTGAGAGGTGGGGACTCGACGGATTGCGATTCGACGATAGCAGGGAGGGGTGGGGATGAGGAGCCCCTTCCACATTAGCTTACTTGACTGGAAATGGCCCAAAAAAGTCGAAAAAAGGTGACTATCGACGAGCTGCCAGATCGCAGTCCACGCAATCCGCCGGAGTGGATTTTCTCCGGAATATCTCCAGGCGCCAGGGGGACGGTACGGGAGGGCGCGTGCACCAGACCTTCAAGGCGCCCTGTGACGCGACCAACGCACCGCGAGGAAGATGACAGGATGCTGTTACCGCGTGAGCACCCTGCGGCGTCTGAGCACCACCAGTGCCCTCGTGCGCAGCGCCGGTACTCGATCTCGGCGGGCAGCTCAAGCGATTATCCCAATGATCTCCCGACGGGCTGAGTCACCCCGCCCCGCAGCCACCAGACCGGGGGCGACGGGGGCGATGCCAACGGGGATGGTTGGGTGGCGCGGTAAACATTGGGGTCGTGTTGGCGGCGCGGGGACGTATTCGCGTCAACTATGGTCCCCCCCGCGCGCCTCTGGAGCCACCCTCGCCGAAGAGGGGGTGTCCTCGGCGGTGAATCGTCAGGAGGAGGAAAACGAGGGCTCCACGATCCTCTTCACCGTGGAGGGCATGAGGTGCGGGGGATGCTCTGCGGCGGTGCAGAAGGTGCTCGTCGCAACCCCGGGCGTGTCGCGTGCGGCGGTCAACCTCGTCACAGAGACCGCCGCGGTGGAACTCGCGGCTGGGGCGTCGGAGTCCACCATCGCTGAGTTCACCAAGGCTGTCGGGGACAAGGGATTCACCATGTCCCCCCGCCCTGTGGGCCGCGCCGCAGAGGAGGCCGCGATCAAGGCAGAGGCTCGACGCGCGGAAGAGATGGAGCGTACGAAGTGGGACCTGTACAAGGCATGGGGGCTGACGGGCCTCTGTCTGGTCACCCATACCACCCATCACCTGCACCACTTTGGGCTACACGAGTACGCGCACGGCGAGCTGCTCACCGCGCTCGGGCAGCCGTGGGTTGGGGGAGCCATCGCCGTGCTAGCCCTCGCGGGACCCGGGGCGGGGATCATGCGAGAGGGATTCAAGGCTTTGGCGAACGGTGCCCCGAACATGAACTCACTCGTGGGCGTGGGCGCCTCGGCGGCCTTTGCACTGTCCATCGCGGGGGCGCTCGCCCCCCCCGTCATTGGTGACTACGGCGTGCCGGTCAACAACGACTTTTTCGAAGAGCCCGTGCTGCTCCTCGCATTCATCCTTCTCGGGCGAGCGCTTGAATCGCGCGCCAGGGCCAGGGCCGCCTCTGACCTTCGATCATTGTCCACCTTGCTCCCGCTGGACGCGAGACTCGTGGTGGCGGACAAGCTCCCAGAGGTCGGCGACGACTCCAACCCGATGACGGTAAGTGTGGACCGCCTGGCGCTGCGACCAGGGGATCTGGTACGCGTCCTTCCAGGTGAGATCATGCCAGTAGACGGTGAAGTCGTGTCCGGCGCCGCGGCGGTGGACGAGGCGACGCTCACTGGGGAACCCCTCCTTGTGCCAAAGGCTGGCGGCGATCAGGTCTGTGCGGGTACTGGCGTGTTCGAGGGACCGCTCACCGTCAGGGCCACCACTGCAGGTGACGGTAGCGTCGCGGCAGGGATCGCGCGGACTGTTGCTGACGCACAAGCTCGCGCCGCACCCGTGCAGCGGCTCGCGGATGCCGTCGCGGGTCCCTTTGTGTACGGAGTCATGGCTGCCTCGGCGACAACTTTCGCGTTCTGGAACTTTGCTGGCGATGCCTTCTTCCCCGGAGCGCTCTTGGAGGCATCTGGGGGCGCTGGGGCGACGCTGGGGGCCTTGAAACTCGCCACAGATGTTCTTGTGGTGGCGTGTCCGTGTGCCTTAGGTCTAGCGACCCCGACCGCGGTCCTTGTTGCCACTTCTGCTGGCGCCCGGCTTGGGCTGTTGCTGCGGGGAGGGGATGTCCTGGAGGCTTCCGCCCAGATAGACACCGTGGCGCTTGACAAGACAGGCACGATCACTGAGGGAAAACCCAGAGTCACGGGTGTAGCATGTGCCAGCGACGAACTCACCAGTGCGGACGTGCTGAGGCTCGCGGCGGCGGTGGAGTCGACGACAACGCACCCTTTGGCGGCTGCTGTGGAAGAGGCTGCCACTGCGGCAGTCACTGCCGATCGGGGACCCCAGAACACTCTGCCCCGCGCTGACGACGCCGAAACATCTCCGGGTCGTGGTGCGGCGGCCAATGTCGAGGGGAAACGCGTGTACGTGGGCAACCCAGAGTGGGTTGAGTCACAAGTGGGTGCCCCCGCCGGGTCAGCGGCTGCACTGAGCGCCACTGCGGCGGACAACTCCGAAGCAACCGGTGGGCCGGCGGCTGCCGCGTGCAGTCTCGTCGCTGTGGGCATAGGAGGTGAGGGTATCATCGGTGCCATAGCACTAGCGGATAAGATCAGGCCCGGTGCCGCCGACGCGGTCCGTCGACTGGTTGATATGGGCCTGAAAGTGGTGATTCTCTCTGGCGACAGGCAGCCAGCTGTGGATGCCATCGCCCAGGAGCTCGGTCTTGGAGGTAATGTGGCAGCCAAGGGTGGTTTGCTTCCGGCTGACAAGGAAGCGTTCGTGAAAGGAATACAGGAGCGAGGGGCGAAGGTTGCGATGGTCGGTGACGGCATCAACGACGCCCCAGCGCTTGTTGCTGCAGATGTGGGAATGGCTGTGAGTGGTGGCATGGAGGCCACAGCGCAGGCTGCCGGTGTCGTCCTGCTTGGCGATAATGACGACGGAAAGTCCGGGGCTGCAGGCGGCGGCGTGGGTCAAGCCGCAGACGCGATCGAACTGGGTCGTTCCGCGCTCTCGAAAATTCGTCAGAATCTTGGATGGGCTCTGGCGTACAACTTGGTTGGGATCCCGGTTGCCGCTGGAGTGCTGCTCCCGGAGTATGGGATCAGTCTCAACCCGGCCGCAGCTGGTGCGATGATGGCGCTCTCGTCTGTAGCTGTGGTCACAAATAGCTTACTGCTTAAGGTTCCCGGTGGTGTGGAGCGTGCGGGCGCTCCAGGTGATGGACTCATCAAAAGACCCAGTGCCCGCCCGGCGCAAGCCCGATGAGGACACGAGGCATCATCAAATTTAAGTGGTAATCTTCTCACATATTATACTTCTCACACATCAAACACTACAGACAGTGATGATCTTACTCGCACTACTGTACATTTCACAAATAATCACAATCGTCAGACCGCGACGGGGCTGCCCTCTCGATCCCGATCTTGCGGTGCCACGTCGAACTTTGTGCCGACGAGCTCCTCGCTGAGTTCCCAGAGCCTTCTCCCGAGCCGTGCATCCATCGCCTCAAAACTCGGGAACTTCTCCCCGAATTCGGGTGCAAAGATACCCCTGAGAAAGCCGTATACCATGCCCTCCTCTGGCAGGTAGTAGTCGGGGGGGCCGCAATAGTATGCCCCCTGTGTTTCACCTGTATTCCTGCCGAGTACCATATGAGTGGTGAACATTCCCGCAGTCTCCAGCGACGTTGCAAGCGGAGGGTAGTTGAAGGCGAACTTAAGCAGCGCTTGAACGGGTGCGCTCTGATTCCGGAATAAACCAGATGTCGGGACGAACCCCGGGCTGAACACGTTGCAGACCACATCTGCGTCGTCTCCGAGTGACTCTCGGAGCCGCCTCGCCAGTTCCCTTGCAAACAGGACACCGCATAGCTTGCTGTCCTTGTACGCCTTGTTGCCGTCGAAGTCGCCGCCGTCGCACATCTCGAAATCTGGGCCTGATTCAAGGCCAGAAAGATCACCGAGGGTCGGGACCGCGCCGTTCCTGCCGTCCGGGCTCTCGGCATTGTGTATCTCTCCACTTGTGATAACAATTCGCTTTCGAGCCCCAGCTGTTGAAAGAAGGTTGGGCAAGAGCCCTTGGCAGAGGAGAAAGTGACCGAGATGGTTCACTCCGATGGTCTCTTCGAACCCCTGCTTGGTACGCTTGGCTGTTTGAGGCCCGGCGGCCATACCCATGGCGGCTCTGTCAGGAGCAACCCCCGCGTTGAGCACGATCGCTGAAAAGGACTCGTACGCGACGTCATCCACGAATTTCTTGATTGAAGATAAGTCCGCGAGGTCTATCCCAACGGCCTCAAGGGAGCCCTTCCCGGTCGTGCCAGAAGCGGCGACGATCGATTTCACTGCTTTTTTCGCTTTCTCTTCGGTGCGCCCGGCGACGATCACCCTGCATCCCGCTTCGTAGAGCTGCCTCGACGACTCCCAACCGATTCCCGATGTTCCCCCGGTGACCAGGACCGTGTGCCCGATTGTTGGGGCCACCAGTTGCCGGGGGTCGATCCCGCGAAAAACCCGGGTTTCCCCGACTCCGGCGGCGCGAACGACCCGTGATGGGGCTCGACTCTTGGTTCGTCGAAGAGTAGACGCACGGAGGGGCACTAAGACGGTGGAAGACATGTCGTGCCCGGGGCGCCTTCCAAAGTAGCTTAACCTGGCTGCTGGAAAAGTAACATCGCCGAAAGCGGCGGCGTTGGATCTTGTGCATCCGGCACTTTTTAAACCGATTTTCAGGGTTCGTTCCTAGCTAGTCTATCATAAAAAGGGGTGCGGACCCGCACTCCCCAGAAGCAAGTGTAAAAGTGTTCAGTGATACGGGATTAATAGTTCCAAGTCTATCTGTAAATTTGCTTTCCTCGAAGGTACGACCTTCGCAACACTTATTTCCTCGGAGAGTCCTGCCTCTCGGAGGGAGTTGCTGTCGCACCGGGCATGCCTCCGCCCGCGGCTGCATACATCATCATCGCCATATACATCGCGTTCGGGTCTATAGATGGCGCGGCAGGAGGCGCGGGAACTCCCCCAGGGTTGCCTCCAGACATCATCGCCATCATAAACGGATTGAACATTGCACCCGGAGGAAGCTGAGGAGGAGCCGCGGGCACCGGTTGAACCGCAGAAGGTGAAGCTGCTGCCAACGTCTCTTTCGTCACCAATATTCTGGCGTGAACCGTGCGAGCGCTTGTCATGAATATCGGCCAAGTCTCTCCACCGAGAACTCTTGGCACACCGTGCTCGTCGGTGTATGCAACTTGAAGTGTCGAAGGATCGTAGCGACCGCCAGTAGGTGGAGGGGCTCCTGCTATACCAGCCAATGTGCAGTGCAAGGCATCAAACGAGGAGAGCGCAGCTAGAGATAGCGTCCGATGGATGGTTGGTCCAGTTTCACCCTGTCCTGTTGTATCTCCCGCTGCTGGAAACGTTGCGAGCTCAACAGTGCAGCTCACGCTTGGCGGCAGCGATCCAGCCATGCCAGCACTAGCGGCAGCCATCGCAGCAACTGCAGCAGCAGCAGATGCAGCAGCAGATGCGCCCATCGCAGACTGCGTTGCTGCTGCTGTGGCGGAAGTATGTAAATTTTCAAATGAGAACGGTGCCTTTGACGGCGTCGGTCGGACCGTTCCCGAGTCAGGTGCTGATGCTGCCGGCACAGAAGCCGGCCATCTGCCAAATCCAAAAGCCGCAGGCATCATCCCGCCGAGCGCACGCATCATATTCTCTTTATGATGAAGTTCGTCTAAAGCGGACGCGGCCGCTGACAGAAGGGGTGATGCCAAAAATGGGTTTTGAGCGCCAAACGGCATACCGCCACTGTGCACATCCTTCGCGCCTGGATCTGGCATCCATCGAGGCCTCTTTACTCCACCATTTGCTCCATGCTGCTTCGAGGCTGCTGCATTCCGACTCCCAGCGGACCATCTCATGTGCTTTGGACAATGTTTGTGACCGGGAACCGCCATCTCTGAGCAGCGCCAGTTTTTACCATCGTTTCTGCTGCATCGTATCTGGCCCACGGGAACCTCCGCAGGAGCCCCGCCCTTTTTTGTCCCACCGCCCTCCTTTGCCTTCCCAATCGCCGCACCACTTCCGAATCCAGTGGTGGCCTGGGCGCGCTTCTGTGCCTTTTCGCTCGGAGATACCGTTGGCTGTTCAGTGGGAAGTTCTAGCTCGACTCTTTCGCGTATCTTGTTCAGTATCCAATCCTTGTTGTGAACCTTGGTGGGGACTCCGAAAATCTCCTCGTACTTGCTCTGGAGCTGGCGGGTTGACATTGCTTGCCTCAACTTCTCTTGCGTGGACGACGCCTTCTGCTCTTTCTCCGGCTGCTCTTCCATCTTCCTCTCCGTAGGGTCAGATGTACCGCGATCGTTCGCAGCATCGATAGCCTTCTCGGGCGTCTCGCCCGCCACGTCGGCAGCCGCCGCCCCCCGGTCAGTCTCCTCCTTGACCTCCTTCTCCTTGTTCTTGTCTGCGACATCGTGCCTCCTCAGACGAGGGCGTTTGGCATCCCCCATGACCGGTTCGTGACACTGTAGGTCGACCGCAGTCTCTGCGTTGGTCTCATCATCGTTTGGGTCGCTCAAGTCACTACCCGCATCGCCCGCGTGTTCGCCACTGGAGGTTTGCGCGTTTTCCCCGCTGGAGGTCTGCACGTGTCTCTCGAGCGGGCCGCCTGGTGAGGTCTTCCACTTCTCGACCCTCTGCGGCTCTTGATCCTCCATCGCTGGCAGCGCGCTCTTCGGATGAAGAGCCGTCGCTGACATGACGTCCTCTGCGATGTCGAAACGTGGGTTGACGATAAAGTCAGGAAAGGGTGGTGCAACAACTCTCAGTCACCTTGGCGACCTTTCGTTGAGTCTGACTGCCCATATTCATAAGATTCCCAAGGGTGGACCCTTCGCCAGGAGGATTCCGGAGGATGCAGGGCGTTCGAAAATAAAATGTGGCGACATATTCGAGCGTCCGAGAGTCAGTGTCCTCAAGAACTCGCGAGCGACGCGCGACAACCCGGTCGCCGCTTGCAAGAGATTTACGGGAAAAGACGGCCCGAAAGGAAAACCCGGGCCAATTACCACCGGACGGAGAGGACGGAGAGGACCGGGCGTCGCGCCATAATCGAGCGCAAAGTCGACACCAATCTTCGCCAAAACTAGGTTATTTTCGGGGAAAAAGATCGAATATTCGTTCAAAACCTCGCGGCGTTATGGGCCGTGCTTCACTCACGTCACGGGGAGGTGCACCGCAGGAGGGAGATAGATGCCCGCTGGTGGCCTTTTCTTTTATTCGTTCGGGGAGGTGCGACGGCCCGCCAACGAGGCCGTCGCTTCGGCACTAATGACTCCCGCGACCGAGAAAGACCCGCGGGGTTTTTCGTTAGCTCGAAGATCCCCGAGCGAGTGCGAATCGAACGCGCCCGCGCGTCTCTATGACGAAGCCTCGCTCTCGGAAAACACGGTCTCGTTTGGGGCCTGCTTTTCGCGGGAGAAAGTTCTGAAATTCCGATCTCGACAGAGAAATCTCTGACTGCGTTGCTGTGCGATGCAGACGTTCATTCATTACAATTAGAATCACAGACGCTGACGTGTAATGCCACGTGGCGCATGCCAGGATGTAGCGATGTCTTTTTTGGTTCCTGAACCATCAGCATCGCCCACAGAAGCGTTCCCTCCAAAACGGAAAAAAAATCTCGGGAGCCTGTTCAGACTGTCGTGGGGTTGACTCACAGGCTCCAGCTGGCTCAAACAGGTCGTCCCCAGCGGCAACCACAGCCATACATAGGACCGGCGCTCGGCACTTTAGACGACGCGCTCAATCCTGGAGAAATCCACCTTATAGTCGTCGTCGAGGACCTCGAAGGTCACGCCGGTGGCCTGCGACGGGTGCGCGGGGGAGGGGAGGTGAGCGCAGATCGGGTTGGGAGGCGTCGCCGATTGGTTGCGGAATCGGATGGGAGCGCTCACCTTGACGGCATCGACGAACATTTTCCCGCCAGCCACCGCGGGCGTAAGTACTCCGCCGATGAAAGGAAGCCTGAATTACACGTGTCGTGTTCAGTCAGCGGGGTGGAGACACGAGGTGTCCGGGAGAGTGGACCGTCGCGGGAAGGCTTATTGCTGGAGGCAGCGGGACAAGGGTGTCTTACTCTTCGCGCTTGGTCGTCAGGAGCATGGTCATTTCGACGGCAAACCTGGCGGTCTCGTCGTATCCATCTCCTCCAGATATCTTCGTCTGAGGTGGAGAAAATATAATTCACTGGGTGATTTCGTGGTTCCAAAGTGAGCACGCTTACCCGAATCTTGGAGCCATCTTCGGCAGTGGCGTGAAAGTAGTAGTCGATGAAGAGCTTGGAACGAACGTCCTCGGCGAGTCCATCGCCGAGCTGCAGAGGAGCAAAATGACGTCAGCGACTAGAAAACACACGAAATCTCGCAAATCGTGCTCGAGGGGCATTCAGGAAAAATATGGAAGTCCAAATGAGCGCCGAGACATGCAACAACCCACCCCGAAAAGTTTGCCTTCTTTCTTCAGCTTCTCCTCTTCCTTCTTTGAGCTCGTGTTAGCTGATGTGACCTCCTTGGCCACCTCTTCCGACGGGAAAAGAAGGTGTTCGCTGTAATTCAAATGTTTGCCGTACGGATCTTCGCCGAGGTCCGCCAACAGCCAGTTCGAGCGCCTGATCAGGCGGGTATCGTAGAACGCGTATGTGAACGGCCCCGACCAGCCCTCAAACTCTGGGAAATACTCAACCTTGGCGAGAACCTTGTCGGAGTCCTCGGGTCGTTTGCCATCGCCGACCGTGCCACCGAGAGCGAACGGATCACCCATGATTTTGACAAATTTACTCATCTCGGCGGTCATGGCTGCGCGCGTGGCGAGAGTGCCTCCTGACGGGGCACCGCCGTTGCTGGTGATGAAGCATCGCAGTGTCTTCAACTCGGCGTCGGTGACCTTCTTGAGCTCCTCGGCGGTGAAAAACGCGGCCAAGTCGGGTAGACCTCCGGCTCCGGCGGAGTTCGGGCAGATAATGACATTTCTCTTCTTAGCCCAGTCGTGCAGCGGGATCAGCTTGTGCGTAAAGGGCACCTCGCCGTTGACATCGACGTAGTCGCACTCGAAGTCGACGCATGCCTCGACAAGGAGGTGAGCGTTCGTCTTGATGAAAGGGCCAGCGACGTTGAGCACGCAGCGACATTTCTGCACCATCTTGCGTATATCCATGGAGTTAGAGATATCGGCCTTGAAGATCTCTGGCCTATACGTGGCATCAGGGAACTTTGCGAGGATCTCGTCAAGACGATCCGAGAGCTTGCTTGGGGTTCGACCGGCCAACGCGAAGGTAACTTCGCTGCCGAGGCCGCGGACATGCTTGTAGATGTACTCGAGAACGAGGGATCCGGTGTAGCCCGAGGCGCCGTACACGACGAAAGTGAACGGTCGTTCTTCTTTTTCGACCGTCTTTCCGAAGTGCAGCCGGAAAAACTCTCGCAGCTCTCGCTCCTTCAGGGTCTTCCAGTACTTCTCCATCAGGTCGCGGTTTCCCTCGAAAAAGTGCTTGCACAGAGCATTCTTGATGACGTCGGGCTGCATGAGAGAGTCGAGGAATTCGTTGGGAATGTACACGCCCTCATCGCCCGGTACTTTGAATTGGATAGACATGTCGCGATGCTCTATCGCGCGTGCTGAGCTCACGCCTCCTGTTTGGGCGTGATCGACGCGCCGAAGAACTTCCTCGACTCCTACACCCTCGGGAATAACGCACGCGTCGATCGGCCTCCCATCGAGCTCGCTGACGCATTTCACTTTAGAGGGCTCAAAATACAACATAAAATGGCAAGTGATTAACCAGTTACGAAGGTATATTTCCCCGCGGATATTACCACCATGAGCGAAAATTAACCACAGCGGTTTAGTCAGGTTGCGCTAAAAATAAACTGCCCTTCGGGAAAAAGAAAAAAGAAAAAAAATGAAGATCAGTGGCTCCCCAACGGAAGGAGACAGTCGCCTCAAGAATCCCGGTCAACACTGTCCCGGCAAACCCGACCCACGGTTGCCATGGGAAAGGGAGGGGTGGCGGTTGCCGCCCAGAAGAAACGCGATGAGTCGTACACAGTGGCGGAAGAGGCGCCAAGCGGTTCGCTGAAGCGGGTAAGTCGACACAGCCAGGCAATCCAGCCTGGAGGGCACGTACCTAAATTAGGCGCGCTACCTGGAACCCTCTGGGTTTGATGGCGCGAAAGGGTTCGCCGACGTCGCGCGGTTTTCCGAGACGCTCACCTCAGAGTGATATTGGTCCATGCCACTCGACGTAACCCACGGTCTCGTCGGGCGACACTCCGGCGATCGCGCCTGCGACGAGCGCCGCGTGCTGCGGTCATTTTACCCCGATTCGGTCCAATTTTAGGTCGGAAGCGGAATTAAGCCCCGTGCTGACGATCTCCCCCCTCCCCTCGTCTCTTTGCAGCCCAAGTTCCGTCCTCAGCCTCCTCCAGAGGCAGAGTATGGAAATTATCCCGCGAATATCATGTACGACAGGCGCGTGATCCGTGGAAGCACGTACGCGGCGCAGTCTCTGCACTCGACGGGCCCAGAGTTGAAGCCCATGAAAAGGACGCGTTCAAAGCCGCCGCGGACACCCGAGCCCGTCGAAGGCCGACGGCACATGGACATACAGACGGAACAGTACCTCGAGGAACTGGTGGACACGGTCCCCGAGTCTGATGTGACGACGCAGACGGATGCGTTCATGGATAGACCGCCGACGCCTCTCTTCGTCCCGATGAAGATTGGCATCGACGTCCAGACACAGATTGAGGACGGTGACCTCTTTGACTTTGACTTTGAAGTGGAGCCCATTCTTGAGGTCCTTGTCGGCAAGACTCTGGAGCAAGGTCTGATGGAGGTCATGGAGGAGGAGGAACTCGCGGCTATGCGCGCTCACCAGGAGTACTTTGAGCAGCTTCGCAACGCAGAGCTCGTGGCACTGCAGCGCATGGAGGCTGCAGAGATTCGCAAGATGGAGGAAAAGATGCGGCGCATCGCACAGGAGAAAGAACGGGTGGAAAGGGAGAAGGCAATGAGGGAGAAGGTGGCTGCGCAGACGTTCGCACGGGGTTATCTCAATGGCCTCATGGGCAACGTCTTCGACAGGCTCTACGACTCGGGTTTCTTCTACGATCCCGTGCAGAGGGAAGTGGAGCAGGAGTTTATGCCGTGGTTCACCGACGCTGTTGTGGACGATTGCTCCAACGCCGCCGTGACCAGGAGATGCGTGAACGACATCATCGCAAAGGCCTTGAAGGATATGTTGTCGGCAAAGGCAGAGGCAAACGAAAACGCCAAGCGCGAGGTTGACGCGGTGGCCAACGCCAAGGCTGCAAGGAAGGCGGCCGAGGAGGAGGAAGAGAAGCAGGCGGAGGCTGAAAGGAACGCACTCGCCCTCAGGATACTCACCGAGATCGACCCGCCTCTCGTTACCGAGGAGCAAATCGCAGAGGCAAAGACAGCCTTGACACCGGCACCACCTGAACCGGCAGCGGCAGGGGACGAAGCAGCGGCAGGGGACGAAGCAGCGGCAGGGGACGAAGCACCGGCTGTTGAGGATGCTGCCGGCCAGGAAGAGCCCGCTCCGGTGCCCGAACCGACATCCGAGGAGATCCTCAAGCATTTCCTCGAGAACGGAGTAGTGAAAGAGGAAGATGTTGCCAAGGCTCTGGCTGACTACGCCCCGCCTTCGTCGGAGGAAGCTGCTGAGGAGAAGTC
>Ga0181571_10002311_pt1 | contig 14104 bp, 10 predicted proteins | sample 101ome_17_FD_132440 | JGI IMG/M metagenome (GOLD analysis project Ga0181571, IMG submission 132440) | Coastal salt marsh microbial communities from the Groves Creek Marsh, Skidaway Island, Georgia - 101407AT metaG (megahit assembly) | ecosystem: Environmental > Aquatic > Marine > Intertidal... | reverse complement strand
GGCAATGAAGAATGCGCTGAGGGCAAAGGATCAGACAGCGCTGGCAACTATGCGCCTGATCAGCGCTGCGCTGAAGGACCGCGACATTGCGGCACGCGGCAGCGGCAATCAGGATGGAATCAGCGACGAGGAAATCCTGTCGATGATGCAGACAATGATCAAGCAGCGGACCGAATCGGCAAAGATGTATCGCGATGGTGACCGTCCCGAGCTGGCCGAGGCCGAGGAAGCTGAAATCGAGATCATCATCAGGTTTCTGCCAGCCCAGCTTGGCGATGCCGAGATTGCTGCCGCCATCGAGGCCGCCATCGAGGCCACCGGGGCTGCTTCCATAAAGGATATGGGCCAGGTCATGGGCCATCTGAAAAGCACGCATGCTGGCCAGATGGATTTTTCGGTCGCCAGCCAGAAGGTCAAGGCCGCGCTTCTCGACCGCGGATAGGTCGCCCCGTTGCTTGCCGATTGCCGAAGAGGCAACCATTATAGTCCGGCGTCTTAATCCGGATCGTCAGGCTCCGCTTGTGGGGCTGGCCAGCCGTCTGTCGGAGTGGGAATGGCCGTACCGCCAGAATTCATCGAAGATCTACGTCAGCGGGTGCCGCTATCCGATCTGATTGGCAAACGGGTAAAACTTGTTCGCAAGGGACGCCGGTTCAGCGGCCTGTGCCCATTTCACTCCGAAAAAACCCCTTCATTTTCGGTGGTCGATGATCAGGGCTTCTATCACTGCTTTGGGTGCGGGGCGCATGGTGATGCGATCTCGTTTCTTCGGGAAACTGATGGGCTGGATTTCATGGAGGCTGTCGAACGGCTTGCCGGCATGGCTGGGCTTGCTGTGCCGCGAAGCGCCCCCGAAGATCCGCAGCGTACCCGTCAACGCAAGGCCGCGCTTGATATCCTTGAAGAAACAACACGTGTCTTTCAGGCGGCTCTGCAGCGTAATGACGGTCGGATAGCCGGCGACTATCTCAAGCGGCGCGGGCTAAGCGACGCGGTGATCTCAACCTACCGGCTTGGCTATGCCCCGCGAAGCGGGCTTCGCACCGCATTGGCGGCGCGTGGTTTCAGCGATGATGACATGCTTGCCGCGGGCGTGATCAGGAAAAGTGACCGTGATGGCGAACTATATGATTATTTCCGCGACCGGGTGATGTTCCCGATCGAGGATCGCCAGGGTCGGGTGATTGCCTTTGGCGCCCGCGCTCTTGGCGATTCGCAACCGAAATATCTGAATTCAGGCGAGGGACCAACCTTCTCCAAAAAGACCGTCCTGTATGGCTGGGTGCAGGCCCGTGAAGGTCTGCGTCGCGGTCTGCCACTTGTCGTTGCCGAGGGCTATATGGATGTCATTGCGATTCAGAAGAGTGGTGTCGCGACGGCGGTGGCGCCTCTTGGCACTGCCTTGACCGAAGAACAGATCGGCCTGCTCTGGAAACTCCATGACGAGCCTGTTCTCTGTTTCGATGGCGATGCCGCCGGACAGCGGGCCCAGGCGCGAGCGCTTGAACGGCTGTTGCCGCAGCTTCAGCCAGGCAAGTCGGCGCGGCTGGCGGTGCTGCCGGCGGGTCAGGATCCCGACGATCTTCTGCAAAGCGAGGGCGGTGACGGCCTGCTGAAGGTACTGTCAACGGCACGTTCGCTTGTCGACAGCCTGTGGACAATCACCGGCGACCAGCACGATCTGCGCCAGCCGGAACAGCGCGCGCACTTCTGGCAGGCGATACGTGACCAGATCAGGCAGATTGGCCATGGCCAGGTGCGCGGTGCCTTTTCAGACGAGATCGAAGCCCGGATCGCCGCCATGCGCACATCTGGTCGGGCCAAAGGTGCGGCTGGCACATTTGGCGGATTGTCGCGGCCACGCGTGCGTCGTCCTGCCGCTGGCGCCATTCACCGACACCGCGCCATTTGCGCGCTGATCCTTGCCCATCCAGAGCTTGTGCCGGACATGTTCGAATCGCTTTTGGCTATCGAGTCAGGCGATGCGGGCCTTGAAGCTCTCAAAAAAGCGGCGATTGATGCGGTAATTCGCGATCCTGACCTTGACGCGGCGGCGCTGAGGCATCATCTAAATGGGTTGAATTTGGCGGAAGCGATTGGCGTGCTTGAGGGGGACGAGATGAAAGCGCGAATGCCATTCGACCCAGGCAAAATTTCCGGCGCTGATGCCGGCCAGCATCTAAGGGAGCTACTCCAGCTTGTTGGCGGTTCGTCAGGGCTTTTCTCCAGCGCGGCGTCGGTGCCGCGTTGACACCTGTTTCTGACCGGACCGATCCATTGACCGTTGCGGCCCGACCGCACCAAGGAAAGCAGACGATATAAATGGCATCTAAGGCATCACAGCAGACCGAACCCGAATCCCAACAGCAGGATGGCGCCGTCGACGCGCCTGATACTGATGCTGCCCAGCAGGCGCAGAAACTGTTGATGAAACTTGGCAAGGAGCGCGGCTACGTTACCCATGACGAGCTGAATGCGGCCCTGCCAACCGAAGATTTCACCTCTGAACAGATCGACGAATTCATGTCCACGCTCAGCGAGATGGGTGTATCTGTTGTCGAGGCCGCGGATAGCGATGACTCATCCGATGGCGATGAAGAGGAAACCCGCGCCGCGGGCAATGTCTCCGACAGCGATGTTTCGGGCACGGATGACCCGGTGCGGATGTATCTTCGTGAGATGGGTAGCGTCGAGCTGCTGTCGCGTGAAGGCGAAATTGCCATTGCCAAGCGGATCGAAGCCGGCCGCGAGATGATGATCGGCGGGATCTGCGAATCCCCCCTGACAATTCGCGCCCTGCTTCACTGGCGTGACCAGATCGCCGATGGGGTGGTGCCGCTTCGTGACATCATCGACCTTGAAACCACCTATGCCAAAATCAATGGTGGTCCTGTCGATCAGGACGTTATGAGCTCGATGGATGACGGCATCGATGATGCCGATCTTGATGAAGAAGAAGAAGAGGAAGAGGACGAATCCGAATCTGATGAGGATGAATCGTCTGATGGTGATGCCGATACCGACACCTCGACTCGTGACGCCAATACTGGCGATGAGGGTGATGACCTGAACATGTCGCTCGCGGCGATGGAAGACGCGGTGCGTGACCATATGATGGCACTGTTTGACGATATTGCCGCACTGTTCAAGCAGTTCACCCGCTCGCAGGATCGCCGTCTTGCCAAGATGGCGGCTGATGAGGCGCTGTCACCCCGAAGCGAGACAACCCATCTTGAATACAAGATCCGGCTTGTCGAACTCATGGAAGGCGTGAATTTCAATCCAGCACGGATTGAGGCGCTGACCGACCAGCTTTTCACCCTGAACAAGCATGTCACCACCATCGATGGTCGCCTGTTGCGGATTGCAACCGACGCTGGCATTTCGCGTGATCAGCTTCTTGAGGCGTGGAGTGGCCGTGAATGTGTCGAATCATGGCCTGGCGATGGCTATCGCAGCAATCAATGGCGCAAGCTGAAGGCACAGCATGCTGACGAGCTTGATGATATTCTTGGCAAAATTCGGTTGGTGGTTGACGATGTTGGCCTGCCGGTTGCCGAATTCCGTGACATTATCCAGACCATCCAGCGCGGCCAGCGTGAAAGCGCCCGCGCCAAGAAAGAGATGGTCGAGGCGAACCTGCGTCTGGTGATTTCAATTGCCAAGAAATATACCAATCGCGGCCTGCAGTTCCTGGATCTCATCCAGGAAGGCAATATCGGCCTGATGAAGGCTGTCGACAAGTTCGAGTATCGTCGTGGCTACAAATTCTCGACCTATGCGACATGGTGGATCCGCCAGGCGATCACGCGCTCGATCGCTGATCAGGCGCGCACCATCCGTATTCCTGTCCATATGATCGAGACGATCAACAAGCTGGTTCGCACCTCGCGCCAGATGCTGCATGAGATTGGCCGCGAGCCAACCCCCGAGGAACTGGCGGAAAAGCTGTCGATGCCGATCGATAAGGTTCGTAAGGTTCTGAAAATCGCCAAGGAGCCGATCAGTCTGGAGACGCCCATTGGCGATGAAGAGGACAGCCATCTTGGCGACTTCATCGAGGACAAGAACGCAGTGCAACCTCTCGATGCTGCCATTCACGCCAATCTTCGCGAGACGACAACCCGCGTTCTGGCCAGCCTGACGGCGCGTGAAGAGCGAGTCCTGCGGATGCGCTTTGGCATTGGCATGAATACTGACCACACGCTTGAGGAGGTTGGACAGCAATTCAGCGTCACCCGCGAGCGGATCCGCCAGATCGAGGCCAAGGCGCTTCGTAAGCTGAAGCATCCTTCGCGGTCGCGCAAACTTCGCTCATTCCTCGAAAACTAGCGGTCAAACCTTCAGAGCGCGTGGCATGCTGTCACCCAAAATGGCATTCGCCTCTGGCCGACCGGCCTGATGAGGTGTATATGCTCCACGGCGTGATGATGTTATGGCATGTATGACCGCTGTGGTCAGACCACCCTTGGGGGCCTGTAGTTCAATTGGTTAGAACCCACGGCTCATAACCGTGTTGTTGCAGGTTCGAGTCCTGCCGGGCCCACCAACCTACGCCGCAGATAGCAGAAAAAGACCGCGTTCAGCGTCCGTCATTTTAACGTGCATCACTGGTTTGCATCCGATGGCGTGCGTCTCTAGGCTTGGCCGGTAAAGTAGCCCCATCGGAGACGTTACCATGCGCGACGCCGTCATTGTTTCTACCGCCCGCACCCCGATTGGCAAGGCCTATCGCGGGGCCTTCAACGATACCCAGGCCCAGACACTGGCCGCACACGCCATTTCGCATGCCATCGAGCGCGCTGGCGTGGCGGCGGCTGAGATTGAAGATGTTGTTCTTGGCGCGGCGCTGCAGCAGGGATCAACACATATGAATGTCGCGCGGCAGGCCTTGATCAGGGCCGGTCTGCCAACCTCGGTTCCCGGCATGACAGTCGACAGGCAATGTTCATCCGGGTTGATGGCGCTGTCGATCATCGCCAATCAGGTGCGGAATCGCGAGATCGAGATGGGTGTTGCCGGTGGGGTGGAATCGATTTCACTTGTGCAGACGCCCGGCATGAATGTCGACAGGCTTGTCGATCCGTGGATCGAGGCAAACCGCCCCGACATCTATATGACCATGCTGGAAACCGCCGAGATCGTCGCCGCACGATATGGTGTCTCGCGCCAGATGCAGGATGAATATGCCGCCGACTCGCATCGACGCACTGCTGCCGCGCAGGCAGAAGGACGCTTTGACGCCGAAATCGTGCCTATCACCACGGTGATGAAGGTCAAGAACCGCGACAGCGGCGAGGTCAGCGCCCAACAGGTGACGCTGGAAGCTGATGAAGGTGTCAGGCCATCAACAACATTTGACGGGTTGCAGGCTTTGCAGCCGGTGTTCAAGGATGGCCAGCAGATTGCGGCCGGACAATTCATCACCGCCGGCAACGCATCCCAGCTGTCGGACGGCGCGTCGGCCATGGTGGTGATGGGCGCGGACGAGGCACAGCGGCGTGGTCTGCGGCCGCTTGGTGCGCTACGCGGTGTTGCCGTGGCAGGGTGTGATCCCGAAGAGATGGGAATTGGCCCTGTCTTTGCGGTGCCAAAGCTTCTTGCCGCGCATGGGCTTGCGGTCGACGACATCGATCTGTGGGAGCTGAACGAGGCCTTTGCTTCGCAAGTGCTCTATTGCCGGGACAGACTTGGTATAGACCCGCAGTTATACAATGTCTCTGGCGGGGCGATCGCGGTTGGCCACCCTTACGGCATGACAGGCGCCAGGCTTGCCGGACATCTTCTGATCGAGGGGCATCGGCGCGGTGCGAAACTTGGTGTCGTGTCGATGTGCATTGGCGGCGGCATGGGGGCTGCTGGATTGTTCGAGATATACTGACGAGCAGGAAGCTGGCATAGTGAGGCCGGTCCACAGTTCGGACGAGGCCATTCATGCCGCGTAACCTGCTTCTTGCCATTGGTGTCATCATGTTCGGCATCGTGGCCTTTGAAATGATGGGCATCATTGTCCGGATGCTTGGCGGCAGCTATCCGGTCATGCAGATTTCCGCGCTTCGCAATTTCTTTGGCGTCATTCCGGCCTTGATTCTGCTCTGGCATGGTCGGCAATTTGCGGCGCTGCCATTGCTCAACAGGCCGCGCCTCCATCTAATCAATCTGACTCGATCCTCGTCGGTGGTGATGGCGCAACTCTGTTTCTACACCTCGTTGACAAAGATCGAATTCGCCACCGCTGGCGCGCTTGGCTTCAGCGGGCCGATGTTCATCACCGCGCTGTCGGTACCGCTTCTTGGTCATTATATTGGTATCTGGCGCTGGGGCGCGGTGATGCTTGGCTTTGCTGGGGTTTTGACCATTCTGCAGCCGTTTCAGGACGGGTTTACCCCTTACATGGTGCTGCCGGTCATCGCGGCCTTCTGTTATGCAACCTCGAGTGTGCTTGTCAGATTTTATCCACCAGAGATTCCCTCGGCGGCGATCCAGTTCGGGCAGCAAACAGCCACATGTACATTGGCAACACTGGTGGTCATTCTATTTGTCGATCCCGTACCGATTGCCGATCTTGGAGATGCTGGCCTGTTTGTGGTCATGGGCGTTCTTGGAGGGACGGGCGTTCTCAGCCTTGCCATTGCCTATCGGCTGGTGGATCCAAGCAGCGTATCGCCGTTTGAATATTTCGGCATTCCGGTGTCCTTTGTTCTTGGTTGGCTGTTCTTTGCCGAGGCGCCATTCGACGATCTGTTCCCGGGTATTCTGTTTATCGTTGCGGCTGGTATTATCATCATGCTTCGCGAACGCCACTTGACGCGTCTCCGCAGCACGAGTTGAGACAGCACGAGTTGAGGAGGTCTGTCATGTTCGAACCAACAGTCAGCGATGATGGGCACTGTCTGACCCTGACCGATCAGGGGACCGGCAATCGTGCCAGATTCCATGCCGTCTGGCTTCGCGACAATGCGTGGGACGAGGCAACGCGGTCACCGGGCAATGGCCAGCGGTTGATCACCCTTCGTGATATTCCGGGCGATATCGCGATCACCAGCGCCACTGTTGCCGGGTCAGGACTGGAGGTGAAATTTTCGTCCGACCCGTCGCCAATTACCTATGATCCGCAATGGTTGATGGATCATCGTTATGACCGGCCTGACCAAGCGCCAGAGCGGGGGTGGCTGCCGGATGGGGTGGTGTGCTGGGATGCAGGTCTTGGTGCGGCACTGCCGACGGCGCGGTTCGCAGATGTTCAGCAAGAAGCGGCGGCGCTTCGGGACTGGCTTGGCGATCTGGTGAAATACGGCTTTGCGCATCTGTCAGGTGGTCCCGTCGAAGATGGTGCGCTGACGAAAATTGTCGATCTGTTCGGCTATGTGAGAGAGACCAATTACGGACGGCAGTTTGAAGTTCGCACCGAAATAAACCCAACCAACCTCGCCTATACCGGGCTGGGGCTGCAGGCGCATACCGACAATCCCTATCGTGACCCGGTGCCAACAATTCAGATTCTCTATTGCCTGGAAAGCTCTGCTGCAGGAGGCGACAATATGGTTGTCGACGGCTTTGCCGCGGCGCGGCGTCTTCGGGATGAAAATACTGCCTGGTTCAATGTTCTTGCCGATCATTGTGCCCGTTTTGAATATGCTGGCGGCACCGATACCAGGCTGGCTGCCCGGCGGCCGATGATTGAACTGGCACCGGATGGTGAATTGATTGGCATTCGGTTCAACAACCGTTCCGCTGCCGCGTTGACCGACATCCCCTTTGACGCCATGCAGACCTATTATGACGCCTACAGACGGCTTGGCGAAATCATCGATGATCCAGCCATGGAAGTCAGTTTCCGGCTGGAGCCAGGTGAATGTTTCGTCGTTGACAACACCCGTGTGCTGCATGCCCGCAAGGCCTATGGTGGGACCGGTCATCGCTGGCTGCAGGGATGTTACGCCGACCGGGATTCGCTGATCTCGCGCCATCGCGTGCTGTGCGAAGAAGCGGGACGGCAATGAAGGTGGGCTCCAGCCATGCCCTATGACAGCACGCTTGCCGAGCTACGCGATCTTCTTGGCACCCGTCTGACGACGGGTGAATCGGTGAGAACGGCACATTCACGAGACGAAGCCTATACCGCGCCGGCGCTTCCCGATGCGGTGGTGTTTCCGCAGGATGTGGACGAGGTGGCCGCCATTGTCACCGCCTGTGCGCGGACGGGCTGTCCGGTGGTCCCCTTTGGTACTGGCACCTCGCTGGAAGGTCATGTTGTGCCGCTTCATGGGGGCGTCAGTGTCGATCTTGGCCAGATGAACAGGATAATCGACATTGATGAGCGCAACCTTCTGGCGGTTGTCGAGCCGGGAGTGACCCGCAATCAACTGAATACGGCATTGCGGAACACCGGACTGATGTTCACTGTTGATCCAGGGGCGGATGCCACAATTGGTGGGATGGCTGCGACCCGTGCCTCGGGCACCAATGCAGTGCGCTATGGGACAATGCGCGAGACCGTGATGGCGCTGCAGGTTGTGCTTCCCGACGGGCAGATCATCGAGACCGGCACCAGAGCGCGCAAATCCGCTGCGGGATATGATCTGACACATCTGTTTGTCGGCTCGGAAGGCACGCTCGGGATTATTACGCGCCTGACCGTGCGGTTGTTTGGTCAGCCAGAATCGATCCGTGCCGCAACCTGTGCCTTTGACAATGTCGAAGGCGCCGTTGACGCGGTGATGGATGCCATGCAGGTCGGGCTGCCGATGGCGCGGATTGAGTTGCTGGACGAGGTTCAGATGCGTGGGATGAATATCTATAATCCAGATATGAAAATGCCCGAAACACCACACCTGTTTCTGGAATTCCACGGCAGCAGCCAGAGTACCGCCGAGCAGGTCGATATCTTTGCCGCGCTCGCGGCCGAACATGGAGGGGCAGAACTGGTCTGGGCAACCCATGCAGAGGATCGCAACAGATTGTGGAAGGCGCGTCACGATGCCTATTACGCCGCCAAGGCACTGGTCCCCGGGGCAGAAGGATTTGTGACCGATTGCTGCGTGCCGATCTCAAGGCTTGCCGAGGCCATTCGCCGCGCACGAGACGAGATTGACAGATCGGGACTGGTGGCACCGATCCTTGGTCATGTTGGGGATGGAAACTTCCATCTTGTGATCCTGATCCGGCCTGACGAGCCATCCGATCTTGGCCGAGCGCATGATCTTGCCGAGATATTGAACCTGATGTCGATCGAGCTTGGGGGAACAATGACCGGCGAGCATGGTGTCGGCGTCGGCAAGAAAAAATACATGCAGGCCGAACATGGTGATGCCTACGCGCTGATGGCTGTCATCAAAAAGGCCATCGACCCGGCGAATATCATGAATCCCGGCAAGATGGTGACCATCAACTAGAGGGTATCGGCGGCAGCGTTACCCCTGCTGGTTCCCCGCGGAGTCAAACCATGCTGCGCATTGTCATATTCACTCTGCTTGCGATTGCGCTAGCGGCGCTTGTCATGAAGCTGTTGCCAGGGTTTCGCGCACGGATGGCCGGTATCATGCAGAGCCCTCTTGTCAGGCAGATTCTGTTAGGGGCTGTGCTTCGCATCATCAGGCTTCTGATCTTCCGAAGGTGAGCCGACAGTGTCGACGTAAACCCTGCATCAACTGTCGTGTCTGGGCCATTTGTAGGGTCTGTTCAGCCGCAAGCTTGGAACTGTCGAGCGGCATAAATAAGGGATAGCGGAAAATGCGAACGCATGCGCAGGCGGTGGTTATCGGAGGCGGTCTTGTTGGCTGCTCCATCCTATATCACCTTGCCAAGCTCGGATGGCGGGATGTCGTACTGCTGGAACGTGACGAGCTGACGAGTGGGTCGACCTGGCATGCGGCGGCAAACATTCACGGTCTGCACGACAACAGCAACATCACCCGTGTCCAGCATTACACGATGAATCTCTACAAGGAGCTGGAAGCCGAGACCGGTCAGGGATGTGGTGTCTTTCAGCCTGGCTCGCTCTATCTGGCGCAGACCAGAGAGCGTGAGCATCAGCTCCGCTTGCAGGAAGCAAAGGCGAAATTCTACGGGCTCGGCTTTTATGAGATCAGCCGCGAAAAGGCACGGGAGCTTCACCCGCTGGCGCAGTTCGACGATGTGCGCTGCATCATGTTTGAACCGGATGGAGGCAATGTCGATCCGTCCGGGGTGACACATGCCTATGCAGCTGGTGCGCGTATGCTCGGCGCCGAAATCAACCGGTTCTGCCCTGTGATCGGCACCGAGGCGCAGCCGGATGGCAGCTGGATCGTCCGTACCGAGCAGGGGGATATCCATGCCGGCTGGGTGGTCAACGCCGCTGGCCTGTGGGGCCGCGAAGTGGCGGCAATGGCAGGCCTGACCCTGCCGTTGCAGCCGACCGAGCATCAGTATTTCGTCACTGAGGCCATTCCAGAGATCGAGGCGCTTGGTCGTCGTCTGCCGTCCATCGCCGACCGTGATGGCGAATATTATTTCCGGCAGGAGGGCAACGGGCTGTTGATCGGCGCCTATGAGGAAAGGATGAAATTCTGGGCTGAGAACGGCACGCCGCTCGAATTTGGCCACGAGCTGTTCGATGATGATCTCGATCGCATCATGGACAATGTGATGCGGGCCATCGATCGGGTCCCGGCCGCCGCCGAGGCCGGAGTCAAGCGGGTCATCAATGGACCGATGATCTGGAGTCCGGATTCAAACGCCCTGTTTGGACCGGTACCTGAATTGCGGAATTATTTCTGTTGTAACGGTATCATCCCAGGCTTCAGCCAATCAGGTGGCCTCGGCCTGCTGGCGGCGCAATGGATGATCGAAGGCGAGCCGGAATGGGACATGTTTGCCTGGGATCTGGCCCGCTTTGGCGATTGGGCCGATGCCGCCTTCACCAAGGCCCGCGTGCGCGATCAATATATCCATCGATTCAAGATCCATTTCCCGAATGAGGAGCGCAGCGCTGGTCGCCCTGCCAGAACCCGGCCGGTCTATGACATGCAGCGCCAAATGGGCGCGGTGTTCGGCTTGAATGCGGGGTGGGAACATCCGCTGTGGTTTGCCGATACGCCCGACATGGAAGAGACAGCTGGTTTCACCCGCCAGAACTGGTTCGAACCGGTCGGCCGCGAGGCCGCGATGCTGCGGGATCATGTCGGCGTCATCGATATCTCCAATTTCGGCAATTACATCATCCGGGGTCCGGGGGGGCGGCATTGGCTTGACGCACTTGTTGCCAATCATGTGCCGGAACAGGTCGGGCGGTCCTGCCTGACACCGCTGATCGGCATGCGTGGTGGCATTGCGGGTGATTTCACGATCACCAAAACTGGCGATGACTGTTACATGATGATCGGATCCGGTATGGCTGAACGCTATCACCGCCGGTTCTTCGACATGGTGCCGATGCCCACAGGCACCAGCCTTGAAGTGGCGACATCGCGTATTGCCGGTTTCAATGTTGCTGGCCCGAAATCGCGAGCGATGCTGTCGGCGCTGAGCGATGCCGACCTGTCGGCTGAAGGATGGCGTTTCATGCGCTCGCAGACCATCATGGTTGCCGGTGTCGAATGTCTTGTCATCCGGGTCAGCTTTACCGGCGATCTGGGGTGGGAACTTCATTGCGCCGAGTCCGACCAGATAACTCTCTACACAGCGCTGCTGGAGGCGGCAGCGGCGCATGGTGGTGGTGCTGTTGGCGGACGGGCGCTTGGCGCGCTGCGGATTGAAAAGGGCTATGGGTCGTGGGGGCGCGAATATTCGCCCGAATACTGGCCCCAGGAGGCCGGCCTTCATGGCCTGATCAAGCTCGACAAGGAGTTCCTGAACAAGGATGCCTATCTACGGATCAGCAACACCCCACCACGCGAGGTTCTGACCATTTTCGAGGTCGATGTAACCGATGACGCTGACGCCAATGGCGGCGAGCCGATCTTCCTTGCCGATGGCACGCCAGTGGGGCGCGTCACCTCCGGTGCTTATGGCTATACGGTCGGCAAGTCACTTGCCATTGGCTATGCGCGCGATGGTGTTGTGGCAGCTGGTGACCGTGTCGATATCTATATTCTTGGCAAGCCGCACGCCGCAACAGTGCTGGCCGAACCCCCCTTTGATGCGGCAGGGGCGCGGCTTCGGGCCTGATGACATGGCTCGCGGCCAGCCGCGGGCATGAGTTGAGTGGAGAGGACCATGAACACCAATCTGTCACCGGGCGCCAATCCTGACCTGCTATCCTATACGACCCTGCTGACCGAAGGCGCGGCGCCGGGGGTGTTGCTGGTAACCCTGAACCGACCCGATGTCGCCAACGCCTTTAACACCAAGATGGCCGAGGAGCTGACCGCGCTATTTGAAGCGCTCGACCTTGAGTCTGGAAACCTGCGGGCCGTTGTGCTGACAGGGGCCGGTGATCGGGCCTTTTGCGCCGGCGGGGATCTGAAGGAACGCGACGGCATGAGCGATGCCGCCTGGTTTGCCCAGCACCGGATCTATGAACGCATGGCGCGAGCCATCATCGGCATGCCGCTGCCATTGATCGCGGCGGTGAATGGCGCCGCCTATGGAGGGGGGTGTGAATTGGCATCAGCCTGCGATTTCATCTACGCAGCCGAAGGGGCGCGGTTTGCGCAGACCGAGGTGCGTCTTGGCATCATCCCCGGTGCTGGTGGGACCCAGCTTCTGAGCCGGGCGGTGGGGGAACGCCGGGCCAAGGAACTGATCATGTCAGGCACACCATTTTCGGCGGCCGAGGCGGCTTCATGGGGGCTCGTCAACAAGGTGGTGCCGGCTGCCGATCTGTTGCCGAGCGTGCTGGAGGTGGCGGGTCTGATTGCCGGCAACGCGCCGGTGGCTGTCAGACAGGCGAAACAGGCCATCCGTACCGGGATGGATATGGGGCTTGCGGCCGGACTGTCCTTTGAAATAGAGGCCTATAACCGTACCGTGACCACCGCCGACCGGCGCGAAGGTGTCGCCGCATTCAATGAACGGCGCAAGCCAGACTTCAGCGGCAGTTAGGTGGGCTCTGGGCTGTTGCCACCGTCTGGTGCCTCGCGCCGTCGTGGTGTGACGAGCGCCAGACCAAGCATCATCATCACCACTGATCCCCAGACCCAGGCCGAATGCGTTTCCCCAAACAGCACGATGCCCCAGATCACCCCGGCAAGGGTGACGACATAGCCTGTCTGGCTGGCAAATACCGACCCGGCAAGCCCGATCACCATGATGAATGTGGTATAGGCAACGGCGTTGATCAGGCCAAGACCGATGACGGCCCATTCCACAGTGCCGAACGGAAAGGCTGGCAGGAACATCTGGTCGGTTAACAGGGCTACCGGCAGCATGATCATGGCGGCAAACAGATTCATCCCGCAGGCGGTTCGCACCGGCCCGATATCCTGCAGCGATGGTCGCGCCAGATAGATATTTTCCAGCGCATAGCAGACCGCACTGATGCAGGCCAGCAACACCCATGGCATCGCGGTGCGGTCTGGCAGGCTGCTTTCCGGCGCTACCAGCATGATGATGGCAACCGCCCCGCAGACAACGCCGGTTGCGCGGATGGCGGACAATGTCTCTGACCCGATGGCCATCGCCACCGCGTAGGTGATGATCGGGATCAGCGTGACGGTGATTGACAGCACGCCGGCCTGCACATAGGGGGCAGCGAAATAGAACAGGCTGTTGGGCACCGAGGCACCAAGTAACGCGACGATGATGTAGATCCCGAAATGGCGGCGGCTCAATGGCAGTGGTCGCCGTCGTGCCAGTGTGAAGGTCAGCAGCAGCCCGCCGCAGACAACCGACTGCCAGAAGGTGATGCCAAAGGGCGTTCCGCCCGCGCCGACAACGATTCGCGCCAGCGAAAAGGACAGGCCCCAGGCAATCCCCATCACCAGCAGCGCCAGCCACGGCACCAGCCTTGTCAGTCCGGGAGCCTGCATGACATTCACCTTCGACCTTCTTCTGCGATCCGGCCGGTAAGGGCAGATCGGTCTCCCCGGAACATGCGGTGACACTGCGCCCATAATCAAGGTGGCGTCAAGCGCTCCGCCGTTAACGGTTGGTTATTCATACTCACCTGAACGTGATCTGG
>Ga0181571_10002310_pt1 | contig 14105 bp, 9 predicted proteins | sample 101ome_17_FD_132440 | JGI IMG/M metagenome (GOLD analysis project Ga0181571, IMG submission 132440) | Coastal salt marsh microbial communities from the Groves Creek Marsh, Skidaway Island, Georgia - 101407AT metaG (megahit assembly) | ecosystem: Environmental > Aquatic > Marine > Intertidal zone... | reverse complement strand
CGATGGGAGCGCGACGGACGAATTGCCCGGCGACGCGCGCGGGGGACCCGGCGGCGGGCGCCGCGGGCCCGCGCGAGAGTACGACATCATACGCGCGGAGTGCGCGAAGAAGATGGAGCTGGCGGAACGGAACAGGGCGAGGGCGCGTCGCGCGGCGTCGAGGCGGCGGGCGGGGGAAAAGGAGGCGCCCTTCCCGAAAAAGTCGGGGATGGAGGAGCCAGGGGGAAGGGCCTTCTCTTCGCCGTCGTTCGCGGCGTCTGTCTCGCCCGCCGCCCCCGCCGGGATTCGAACCTCCGACCTCCCCGTCTCCGAGAACCTCCGACCCCACGCGGCGACTCGCGGGATTGAACCCGCGACCACGGAGCGTTCGACCTCCGTCTTACCGCCGCCGTCAATCGCCGATGGCCGTCTGCGCGCCGGGTACGAGCAGGTGAAGGTGTTCCGCGACGGTAACTCGCTGTTTCACTGCGCGCGGCTCGGCGAGATCGTCTGCCAGGCGCGCGAGCGAGGCGCATCCGCGGGCGGGGTGCGTGGGGCGGTGACTCGCTCGCCGGGCGGCGACTCGCTCCTCGGCCGCGGGGATAGCGTCGCGGCCGTGCTCCGCCGGGGCATTCGAAGCCTCGGGCGCGCGCAAGCGTCGGCGACCGCGGCGGCGCTTCGTCGCGGAGCGATGGACCGGGTGCGTTCGGTGGAGGAGGACGAGGCGGACGGCGTATCCGCCGCGCCGGGGTCGTCGCTCGAGGCCCGTCCGTCGTCCTCCTCGGATCGTCCGTCTTCGTCGTCGCTCGCGGCGGAGATGACCGCAAAGGCGGTGGACGACGCCATCGTGACGGCGGTGCGAGGGGCGGAGTTGCTGGACGAGTCCTTTCGAGCGACCGCGTCTTCTTCTTCGTCGCGAGCGGGTGGTTCGAATCGTCAATCGACGAGCGGGGGGAGGGGCGCGCCGATCGATAACTGGCGCCGCGCCATGGTCGACGTCGGCGATATCGCGCGAGCCGAGGCCGAGTCCGGCGCGTACGGCGAGCTGGACGAGGACCTGTACAACGCCGCGGTGCGACGCGCGTACTGCGACGCCATGTCCCGCTCCAACGTCCCGGCGACGTTTCTGGAGGTTGTCGCGCTGAGCGCGCATCTGCGACGACCCGTCACGGTGATCAGGGGCCCTGTGGGCGCGGGCGACGACGCCGGCGAGGACACAGCCGTCGGCGGCGAGCGGATGTACCGGGCCAGGTGCGTCTCGGAGGTTGTCGGCGAGAGGTACGCGGCGAGCGGGCGGAGAGGGTTCACGCTGTTCTGGGAGCTCGCGGAGGGGGTGCCCACGGGGTTGCCCGCGGGGGATTTCGTGTTGCTGGTGCCTCGGACGGGCGACGGCGACGGCGACGCGTATGGGCGGAATGGGCAAAACGGCGACGGCGGGGACGATGGCGCGGTCGGGGAAGGCGCGAGGGGGACGAGGACGCGGACGGTCACGTCCCCCTCCCCTCCGTCGCGGTCTCTCGTCGGCCGTGCGCGGCGAAGGAGGAGCCCGGGTTTGTCTCCGGGACTCTCCCGCGCGGCGCCCGCGCAGGAGGAGGAACGGGGCCCCGCGCCGAGGAGGATCGACGCCACCTCCGCCGCCGCGTCCGCGTCCGAGTTGGGCATGCTCGCCGCCGCGTCGGACGGGAACAAGACGGCGGTGTACCGCCACGTGTCGCGCGGGGGTGCGTCGCTCGGAGCGGCGGACCAATCCGGGGACACCGCGCTACACCGCGCGGCTCGCGGGGGCTGCGTCGGGTTGATAAAGACGGTGCTCAAGGCGGCGGGGAAACCCCGGCAGCCCTCGCGACGCGAGCTGATGGACGCGACGAACGCGGCCGGGCGGACCCCGCTGCAGGTTGCCGTCGACGCCAAGCGCGTCAAGGCGGCCAGGTTCCTCCGAAGGGAGGGAAGCGCGGACCCGAGGGGGGAGCTGGACGCGCTGAACGCCTTCGGGTGTTCGAACGGTTACGCGTCGTCGAGCGGGTACTCTTCGTCGGCGGTGTCGGACACACTGTCGGACACCGGTTCGTCCGACGCGGGATCCGAATCCGACCTCGCCTCGGACTCGGACGCCGAGTTCGAGCGCGCGGGGACGGCGATGCACGGAGGGCTTCGAGGGAGGGGAACGAAGGGTTTGGGCGGGTCGAGGACGTGGGCCGGCCACGGCGCACCCGCGACGTTCGACTACTCCGCGTACGGCCGGCTCGGAACCTCGGAGTACGCCACGTCGGACGCCACGTCGGACGCGGGAGGGGTATCGTCCGACGACGGCGGGTTCAGGGCGTGCGGCGGGTGGTCCGACGTCCCCACGCCGAGCGGAAGCGAGGTGGAGAGCGACGCCGGGTCGCTGTGGAACAGCGAGTCGGAGAGCGAGTGGGCCGGGAGCGGCGCGACGGACGGGGATCTCGCGTCGAGCGCTTCGGAGGGAGAGGTGGACGAGGGTCACGGAGACCGCGCGCGGTATCCCTCGTTCCTTCGATGACGAGCGGCGTCGTTCGCGCGCGTGCGCCGGGTCGTCGAACGAGCGCGGCGTCGCGTTGGTACGTAGACTATGTAAGATTGATAGCGCAAAGCGGCTCACGCGAAGGTCCGGTTACCTCATATCATTTCTTCTTCTTCATCGGGAACGGGGCGATGAGCTCGCGCGCGAACCCCGCCTCAAGCGCCGCCGCCGCGAACGCGAACACCAGCACGCTCTCCCCCGCCAGCAGCGCCGCCTCCGCCCACGACGCCAACTCCCCCGCGTCGCTCCCGTGAAGGTACACGTCGGCGCTGCCCAAGCCTCTCGCCAAGCCGAAGGCTCCGACGACCCCCCCCTTGAGCTGATCGTTTCCGAGGTCGTCCCTCACCGCGTACCGGTACGTGACGCCGAACACCGCGCAGGACAGGAATATCCCCGCCGCGGATTCGAGCGTCACCACCCCGCCCGGGGACTGGGCGAGGGTGAGGGGCAGGGAGAGGAGGGCGCCGGCGACGGCGGCGAATGTGGCGGCTTTGGCCGATTCGATCCTCTCGGCGTCTTCGTCGACGTCGTCGGCGACGGTGCTGCCCCACTTGCTCCTCGCTCGCCCCACCGCTCCATCGCCGGCCTCCTCCAGGAGCTCCCGGCGCTCGCGCGCGATCTCCTCCATCTTCGCCTCCGCCGCCAGCACGGCCTCGGACTTGGCCTCGAGGTCCGCGAGTGCCGCCTCCTGCGCCTGCTCGAGCTGGGACGACGCATCTTTGGCCGTGGCGCCCATCTCCAGCGCGATCTTGGCCTCCTCCTGCGCCATCTCGGCGTCCACCTGGAGCGACGCCGCGTTCCTCGCCTCGGCCGCGATTTTCGCCTCCTGCGCGCGGACCTCCGGGTCGTCGTTCACCGCGGCTCTGATGGCGTCCACGTTGACCACGTCGGCGACGTCGAAAACCTCGTCGCCGCTGTCGCCGCCGCCCGGCGCGGCGGCGCGAACGTGGATGGACTCGGCGCGGCGGCGGTTCGAGGGGGCGAAGGAGCTGATCGAGTGGGGTGCTCGCCGACGCGTGGAGGCGGCGCCGGCGCGTGGTTGGCAGCGCGCGGCCGAGGCCACGGCGAGGAGGCGCAGCATCGTGTCGATGGATAAAAAGTGACGACGCATCGACTTGGTCGACAGCGTTCATCAATCAAATGACGGAACAGGCGACGAGTTCACTTTTGGAATCAAATGTGCAAATGAAACAGTAATTGAGATAAAATGATAGTGAAAGGGCGTGCGAGAGATGGGAAAATGGGGACTTTTGATCTGAACCCGCTCAGGTGTATTTCAGCTCCATTGGCCCATCCGTGACGCCCTCTTTCGCTTGAGCGCAACCGCTCGTAAGCAACAGCGACGCCAACAGTGAGTTATATCCCCACAATCTTCGATTCACGCCGTCGACGTGCGCCGCGCCCGCGCTGCGTCGACGGCGTCGCGCCCCGGCGTCGGTCCGGTTTCGCGGGGTTGCGCGCTTTTCCTCATCGTTAGGGCTTTGAGGAAAAACGACGGGATCCCGCGCCGGGTCGACCCCCCTAGATGCGCGATGCGACTGCGCATCAAGGCCGACGACGCGTCGCTGACCTTTACGAACCCTTCCTCTAACCCTTCGCAGTGCCTCGCGGACCCAAGAAGCACCTCAAGAGGCTCAATGCCCCCAAGCACTGGATGCTTGACAAGCTGGGCGGCGTCTTCGCCCCCAAGCCCTCCGCCGGTCCCCACAAGACCCGCGAGTGCCTTCCCCTGTGCCTCATCCTGCGCAACCGCCTGAAGTACGCGCTCACCTACAAGGAGGTGACCACCATCCTCATGCAGCGCCTCGTCAAGGTTGACGGCAAGACTCGTGTCGACAAGTGCTACCCCGCCGGCTTCATGGGTGAGTACCGCGAACCGCCTTTCCATCGCATCGTTCGCGGAGAAAAAAATACGGACCCGATGGCTGACCGTAAACCCCATCCCCCTCCCTCCGCAGACGTCGTTTCCATCGACAAGACCGACGAGCACTTCCGCCTCATCTACGACGCGAAGGGCCGCTTCGTCGTGCACAGGATCTCCTCCACCGAGGCCCAGGTGAGCGTCCCATCCCACCGCGGACTCCGCGCGGGTTTTTACCCTAAAAACCGCACCGAGCGGCACGACTCGTGTTTTTCACCCACCCGCGCACTCGCGCGCCGCAGTCGCCTGACCATCCTCCCCCCGCCTCCCCTCCCGACGACAACAGTACAAGCTGTGCAAGGTCAAGACCAAGCGCCTCGGAGACAAGGGTGTCCCCTGCGTCAACCTCCACGACGGCCGCACCATCCGCTACCCCGACCCCGTGATCAACGAGTCGGATACCGTCATGGTGGACATTGCCACCAACAAGATCACCGACCACATCAAGTACGACGCGGGCGCGCTCGTGATGATCACCGGTGGCCGTAACCGCGGTCGCGTCGGTGTCATCCAGAGGCGCGAGAAGCACAAGGGTTCCGTCGAGGTTGTCCACGTCAAGGATGCGGGCGGCCACGAGTTCGCCACCAGGAGCTCCAACACCTTCGTCATCGGGGAGGGCAACAAGCCCATGATCTCGCTGCCCAAGGGTAAGGGTCTCCGCCTTACCATCGTGGAGGAGCTCGAGAGGCGCAAGGAGGCCTAATCCTCCGGCGATTGACGTATGGTTTTAGGGAGGGCCGGCGCGCCCTCTCCGCGACCGTCTGCGCGGGTGTTGCTTTCAAACATAAAAATTTTGGTGTCTAAACGGTGTAATACAGATGGAGCCGCGAAGGGCGGACTCTCTTCGTTAAACGCTTCTCGAATCCTCGCTTCTCGATGAACAACTCAGATGCATTGACATTGCGGCTAATCGGTTTTAACGTGGTGGTGGTGTTATGAGCATGAGGCGAGGGGCTGTGCGCGCGCCGACGAAAGATGGCGAGCCCACCCCTAGAGGAACGCGTCCTGATCGATCGTGCTCTGATCCTGCGTCTGGCCGAGGAAAGCCTCGGCCTCCTGCACCACGCCCTCGTTCCCACACGCCATGCCGTAGCTCAGCGCCTTCGTGAACGCCTCCCTCGCGCCCGTCACGTCCCCGCCAGCCTCCAGGCACTTGCCCTTGTAAGAGAAGGTGGTGCTCAGGATGGCAGCCTCGTGCTCGTTGCCGGCGCCCATCTTCTCGGCTTCCGTAATCTCGTCCATCGCCAGCTTGTGCTTGCCCTGCTCGATCAGGGTGAGCGCGATGCGATTGTGCGTCGCCGCGACGAATTCGTTCTGCCCCAGCACGTGGAACCTCTCGATCGCCTGACGCATCCGCCGGCACGCCCCCTTCGCGTCACCCTCCGTTCGATGAATCTCGCCGAGCGCCATGAGCAAATCGCCCATCCGCCCGTTGAGGTCGGCTCTCATGAACGGGGGCATGCCCGCTCGGCCGTCGTGAGGCTTGCACAGCGCCAGGCCCTTCTCCAGCGCCGCCTTCGCCGACTCCAGCTCGCCTTTCTTCACGTAAGCGTCGGACAGCACGCGCATCGCGAGGCCGTGCACCGTCGGCGGGGCGACGACTTTGGAGCACAGCTGGTCGGTGCTGTTCATCATCTTGATGGCCCGCTCGAAGTCGCCGTCGTCCAGCGCGGATCGCGCGTTCTCCACGGACCGCATGACCAGCGCGGGAACCTGACGTGGGAGGTAGGAGACGGGGCCGAGGTGAGCGATCGAGGTCGAGACGTGTCGCCGGGCGCGTGGGGTCGGGGGCGAAAAAGCGCGAGATCGAGCCGCAACTGTGGATAGGGCGCGGTATCCTCCTTTTTCGCCAAATGAGGGTGGGGGTCGGGCGCGGAGGCGGCCGGGGTCGAGACGAGGGCGAGTCGCGTGGGTCCGGGCGCACCTGCTGGGGGTTCAGCCCGTTCACGTTCTCCAAAGTCGCCATGTTTCGTTTCCTATCCTGTGTTTATCCCGAACTCCCCGCTAGCCTTCGTGGGGGGTACCGCTCCGGCCTCGCCTCTTCTCACGCACGCGCACGCGAGGTTTTTGTCGCCAACCTCCGAGGGCTTAGCGCTCCCTTACTATCCCTAAACCCGCCGCCGTGGGGGTTTCGCGTGCTGCGCCGCGCGAGTGTCGAGCGAAACCTGTCGTTCGCGTCGTTGCGATGCGAACGTCGTCGCCGAGTGTCAGCCCGCGACTCCTCCAAGGTGTGAGATGCGACCAAATCGCGGAGACATATCCCGGGCTCCAAGATCTCGATTGTCCATCGTCGCCATCGAGGTATTTTTCATCATCCGCTCAACGTGTGCGAGTCACCGCCAAATGAAATGGAAATAAAACTGTGACTGCCCAACTGTCAGTTCGCTAACCATAAATACGACTCCGCGCGCCCGAAGGGTGTTTCGCAAGTCACGTCTCGGAACCGCGCCACAGCGACGGTCGCGCCGGGCGCCGGGCACGCGATGGTCAGCCCCGCGGACATCCTCGCCACCCTCGGATGCGTCTGGGCGGCCGCCGCCGCGTCCTCCCCCGCGCCCCGCACGGCGCACATCGACCTCTGGTGGCAGCCCGCGCCGTCCCTCGACGACGCGCGATCGGCGTGCGCGGCCACGACGAGGTGCACGGGGGTGTGGTGGAACGAGAGGGACTCGGTGTACCGCCGCCTGTCCGGCGCGGTCGCCGCGGTGGACGCCCGCGGCGCCCACGCGGACACGTACAGCGTGCACACGAACGCGTGCGACGTGTCCACCTTCCGCGAAGCCCTCGCGGCGGCCGACGCGGACGTCGTCTTCGTCTCGACGACGGTGCCGCGCAAGGGACGGGGACGACACGAGGGCAAGACCTACTTCGCCGCGCACTTGGACACCACGCTGACGCAGGCGCCGACGCTCCCCGTCATCTACGTGCAGGGGGACGACGCGTCGAGCGACCAGGCGGAGAGGATCATCGGCGCGGCGCACGGCGTGGGCGACGCCGACGGCAGAGGCGCGACGGGCGACATTCGGCCGGTGATGTACGTCAGGCCGCCGCCGTGGCCCGAGGAGAAGTGGCGGCCGCCTCTGAAGAGGCACGGCAACCCGAAGTGGTTCGCGAGGGAGAACTGGCACTGGTCGTGGTCCGTGCTCTTCGCGCACTTCGCCGGCGCGGGTGTTGGGAAGGGCTGCGTGCGTCGAGGGGCGACGAAGGGAACCGGCGGGGCGAGAGACGCATCCGCATCCGGCGGAGACGCCGCCGCGGCTGAACGCGACGGCGGCGCCGGCTGCGGCGTCAGGGTCGGGTTCATCGAGGACGACGTCGTGCTCGCCGAGAACGTCATGTCGGTGTTGGGTGACCTGCCGGTCGAACCCCCGGACGACGTCCTCGGCGTCTCGCTGTGGGACGCGGACGATAAGCCCCTGTGGCACAGGTGCTTCAACTGCTACTCCAAGGCTATCGTGTACCAGTGGGCGGATGCGAGGACGCTCGGGACGCACGTGCGCGAAAACTTCTGGGCGAACCCGGTGGACTGGCTCGTGGACGACTTCGGGAGGGACACGCTGCGGCGTTACAACCGGTGCCTGGTGCCCAACTTGGCGGAGCACATAGGGGACGTGAGCAGCAACGGCGTGGACCGGTCGTGGCAAAAATCGCCAAACTTTGCGCCAGTCGCGCGAAGGGCCAGCTATCGAAAGGTGCCGGTGCCGGACTACCCGGTGCGGGACTGACGTCGTGGCACGATAGAGGCGAGACGTAGGACGCGCGACTGATCTAGAGCTTAGTTAAGTCTTATTTTACTCATAGCGGGGTAATTCGTACGACCCTCATCACCGTTCGCCGGGTTTGTCGCTCGCTAGCTAGGCTCATTTCATCGTCTAGCCATGCGTCTGGCTTCCTCCGCGAGTCTTCGAGTGCGCGCGGCGTGGGTTTCCCTCGCGGCGGACGCGACGCGCCTGTCCACGTTGGCGTCTTCGCGGAAGCTCGCGTGAAGACGCGGAGGCTCCTCCCGCGTTCCGCGTCCGCCTCGACGGATCGTTCGCGGCGAAAGAAACTCGAACGCGCCAAACGCGTCCAAGGATGGGAAGCGTCGCTCGTCGTGGAGGTCGGACGCGGTCGCCGCCGCGGCCCAGTCCCGATCGAACGCGTCGCCGTCCTCCGTCGCCAGCAGCCTGTCCTCGCATCTCTCCTCGCCCGAGACGCCGTCGCGCTCGCGCGTGACGCGCCGCCCTCGGTCGCCGACTGTCCTCGATACCCCGTGCCTCTCGCGCCCGGTGCTGTCCTTGTAGGACCTCTTGGTCTCGGTGACCGTCTCGACGCGCGGGCCCGCGACGCCCCGCGACTGGGCGGTGTACTCAAAGTGCGACGCGGCGCCGTCGGGACCGCCGGGTCCGCGGTAGCTGTACGCGTAGCTGCTGCTGGTGTACCGACAGTGTCCGGACTGGGAACGACGAGAATCGCCGTTGTTTGCTGGGTTCGTCGTCTGGGTTCGCGCGAGCGGGCCGCGGCCGGCGCCGCTCGGGGGCTCGAGCGCGCGGGTCATGGCGCGCTCCATCCGCCGGAACTCGTCCAGGATATCCCCGCCGCCGCCGAGAAACATGGCCGACGAAACCTCGGGTCGGCCGCACGCGGCGAAGCTCTTGGAAGAATGCGTCTCACAGGTCGCGTCAGCACCAGTCCCGTCTCGCGGCAGCGCCGCTGCAGGTCCCGCTTCGATACCTCCGCGCCCACACCCGTCGGCGCGCCGATGATTTCAGCGCCCGGTGGGTCGCGGACGCCCGGGTTGCGGACACCCGCGGCCGGAGGGGATCGTCGCGACCCGCACGGCCGCGTCGCATCTCGAAGCTTCCCGGACGCGCGCGCGGCGGGCAAGTCCGACGGGGCGCGCGTCGACGTCCACGTCGGAGGATGGGATCTGCCGACGCTCAGCGAGGACCGCCTGCGCGACGGGTCCCCGTCGCGGCTCGCGGGGATGTCCGTCGCCAACGAGACCCGATGCCGCGAACAAGCGTGCGAGCTCCTCCGCGTCGTCGCGCGCAGGCTCCGGCTCCCGCTCCCGCCCACCGTCGCCGCGCTCACCATCCTCCTCCGATTCTACCAGCGCCGAGCGCACGACGAGTGCTCCGCGCAGTTCGTCGTCCCGACGTGCCTGTACGTCGCGAGCAAGCTCGAGGAGGTTCCCCGACGCATCAGCGACATCGTCAACGTCACGCACAGGGTGTTGTACCCGTGGCGGGGCGACGTCGTGGAGCTTCTGAGGGTCCTTCCCCCCGTCCCGATCGATCCCTCGTCGTCAAAATCGTCGGCGTCGCCGGATGCGCTCGGCGGCTGGTTCTTCCCGAACCTTCACGTGCGCCTCGCGGACCAGCGCGGGGCGGCGCCGTACGACAGGGACATGCGCGTCCGGGGCGGGCGTCGAAGTCGCGGCAAAGCCACCGGGGGAACGGACACGTCGGACGGGGACGGGGGCGCGGGACGATCGTCGGCTGGGCCAAGTAGTATCGGCCGAGTCGGGGGACACATCAGCGAGACGACGATGGACGCGACGAGAGCGCTCGCGGACGATACCGATCGCGTCGTCCGGGATCTCGAGCGCGACGACGGCGACGGGACGTTGACGTGCCTGACGGGCGAGCCGTACTACCGCGTCAAGGAGATCGTTCTGGAGCTGGAGGCTGAGGCGCTCGCCGGCATCTTGCACCGGCTCGAGATTCCGCAGCCGCACCGGATCCTCCTGAACCTGTGCGCCGCGGCGGGTGTCCCGCCGGGGTGCGCGCAGCTCGCGACGAGCGCGCTCACGGACGCGTGCTTCCGGACGACGATGCTGCTGCGGGTGCGCGCGGGGGACATGGCGGCGGGGGCGCTGCGATGCGCGAGCGCCGTCTACGACGGGGAGGTGGACGCAGAAGGGTGCGATTGGATTCGGCGGATGCGCGGAGACGGCGGGTGGTGGCGAGCGCTGGGTTTCGACGCGGTCGCGGTGGAGAAGGCGGCGGACGAGGTGCTGGGGGTGCTGCTGAGCTCGGATTCGACGCCGCCGCCCGTCGTCGTGGCGATGGGGGCCCATCGTCGTGGCGAGGGATGACCGCGTCGTCGACGCTTCGACGAGACAGACGAGCGGTTTGGCCGAATATAGTAGTCTACAATGATGACTTTTAGACGGAGACTCATACTTGTGGGCGACACGCGACTCGCCGCGCGACGGGCCGCCGCGTCGTCTCGTCCGAGATGCCGGACAAGACCTGGGACGTCCTCGGGGACCTCCCCTCCGACGCGTCCGCGACGAGCTCCGACGAAGACGACGATGGATCGCGCGGAAAGTCTCGGGCGGATCTCGCCGCGCCGCGGGAGGTCACGTACGAAGACCTCGTGCGGCGGAGCTACGGCGGCGTCGTGGCGTCCATGGACGAGGACGCGAGAAGGCGGGGGGAGGAGGAGGCCGAGGCGAGCGCGGCGGCGAAGGACGACGAAGGCAAGGGGACCAGAGGGAAGAGGCGCGACGAGCGCGAGGGCGATTCGGGAGATTCCGACTCGGACGCGAAGAGACCGCAACTCGTCCAAAACGCATTCGGTAAGTGGGAGGTGTGCGGACGCAAGCGGGTGCGACGCGAGGAGGAGTTCCTGGCGGAGGCGGCGGCGAGGCGGGAGGCGCGCGGGCCCACCCAGGGCGAGCGACGATCGGCCGCGCTCAAGGCGGAGCTGGCGCAAAGGATGGCGCGAGAAGAAACGTTTGACCTCTCGCGCATCAACCGACGATGACTCCTCGTACGATGACTCTTAAGATTAGTCAGTCTACGACACGTGACACGCACGTCACCCTCACGCGCTGTCCACGTCCCCGGCGGCAAAGTCGTCGTCCCGCAGCACCCGGCTCAACGCGTCCCCGTCGTTCGCCGCCTCGAGCGCCGCCTCGAGCGCCCTGTCGGGATCGTTCGGGTACCTCTTCGCCGCCGCCGCGCGTAGCACCCGCACCGCCTCCGCGATCTCCGCCTTGGTGTAGCGCTGCTTCTCCGAAGGAGGTTGAGGGGGTTCGTTTCGTACGGCGCCGTCGGGGGTCGCCGTCGCGTCGGAAGCTCTGCCGACGCCGACGACCGCGTCGGGTCGCCGGCCGTCGTAGTAGCGGCTGGGCAGCCCGAGCCAGTGTTTCCACATCTCCAAGCCCCGGGACCAGTCGTCGGTGTCGTCCGCGGCGGCGTCGACGCGTCGGTACGGCGTCGCAGTCGACGGGGAGGACGACGACGACGTGGCTGATGACGTGGCTGATGGCGTGGACGGGGAGGACCGCGGCTGCGGGCCCCACGACGACGGAATCGGGCATCCCGCCCTCGGATCCGCCGCCTTCGTCCTCGCGCCGCCGCCGTCTCCATCCTTCACGCGCCCGCCTCGGACGCGCGCGCCCCTCCCAGCTTCTCGCTCGCGCCTGAACCGCGCCTGGAGCTCGTCAACCTCCGCCTGCGACGCGTTTGACCGCTCCACGTCCGCCTCGACGGCGGCTAACACCTCCAGCGCGTCGGCTTTGGCGAGGCCCGCGCGGGCGCACGCGGTGACCAGCGCCAGCCGCACGCGCGCGTCCGGCGGCGTCTTCACCTCCACGCCGACGCCGGCGCCGGCAACCTTCGAAGATCCCGAAGATCCCGAAGATCCCGAAGATTTCGAAGATCCCGAAGATTTCGTAAACTTGCCGGCTGCGTCGTCGACGATCCAAACGTTCGATGACCGACCCGTCATCGCGTCGTAGAGAGCCCTCGCGCCGTGGACGTCCCCCAACCTCGCGAACCCGTCCATGAACGCGCCGTACGTGTTCAGATCCGGCGCGAGCCCGTCGGCGACCATCGCCGCCACCTCGCGGTGCGCCTCGGCGAACAAACCCCTTCGACACAGCGCGTCCACCAGGCAGTTAATCGCGGTGGCATCCGGTCGCGTCCCCGCATCGCTTCGCATCTCGCCCATGAGCCACCTCGCCGCCGCCACGTCCCCTTCCTTGCCAAAGTGCTTGAGCAGGGTGGTGTACGTGACGACGTCCGGCCTGTGCCCCGCGGCGACGAGCGCGGAGAGGACGCCCATCGCCGCCTCGGTGGGTTCGCCGTTTTTAACGCACGCGTCGATGAGGGTGTTGTAGGTGACGACGGTGGTTTCGATACCAGCAGCGCGCATCGACTCCAACACGCGTCTCGCGCGCTCCAGGTTCGCACGATCCGCGTTGTTACCGTCCGGCGGCTTCGCCACCGCATCGGCGTCGCCGTCGAGAACCCCAACCGAAGAGCTTTGAACCCCGGCGCTCGACGAGAACGAATCCGCGCCCCTCGCCCCATCCGTCTTTCCCCCGTCTTTGCGCGACTGCGAATCGCCAAAGACGCACGACTTGAGCAGGGTGTTGTACGTCACCGCCGTGGGCTGCACCCCGTTCGCCCGCATCTCCTCCACCAACGCCTCCGCTCGTGCCACGTCCCCGACCCGCACCAACCCGTCCACGATCGTCGAGTACGTGTGCGCGTTGGGCGATACGCCGCCTTCGTCGGACATTCTCCGGATCCAATCTAAAGCGTCGTCGACTCGCCCGACCCGCGCCAAACCCTGCACCAGCGCGGTGTACGCGTGCACCGTCGGCCGCGCGGAGGCCCGGTCCCCCATGCCGCTCCGTAACGCCCGTTCCGCGGCCGTTAAATCGCCGCATCGCGCGTACGCGGCGACTCGAGCGCCGTGCGTCGCGGAGTTCGGTCGAACGCCGGCGTCCCTCATGGCGCGCTCGGCGGTTCGTATCCCACCCACGTCCCCTCTGCGACCGGCGGCGGCGATGAGGACGTTGTACAGCCTGGCGCCCGCTTGCGCGGCGATGCCGCGGCGGTTCATCTCCCGGACCAGAGCGTCGGCGCGATCCGGCGATCCGTGCGCCATGTACGCGCCCACCGCGGCGGTGTACGCCTGCGCGTCGGGTGTGAGCCTGTCGGACGCCAGGAGCGTTTGCCACAGGTCGACGGCGTCGGGGGTTCGATTCCCGTCGGGGCCATCCCCGGCGGTTTTTGTTTTTGTCTTTGTCTTTGTTTTCGTTTCCGTCGGCGCGTCGTCGTCGCCGGCGCCGCGGCTTCGTCGCGTGAGCTCGCGCTTGGAGAGCGCGGTGATGAGGTCGGTGAAGGTGCGAAGGGTGGGTTCCCCCCCCGCGCGAACGTACGCGTCAAAGGCGAGCGCCACCTCCGCGGCCCTCCCGGCCCTCACGCCGTGCCTCACGAGCGACTCCACCGCGATCGGCGACGCGACGACGTTCGCGTCGAGCGCCTCGCGGAACAGGGCGTTCGCCTGGTAGAGCATCCCGGCGGCGCACAGCGCGTCGAGGAGCCGCGAGATGAGGGCGGGTTCGTCGCCCAGGCTTGCGCGCAGCCCTCCCGGGGCGGCTCGCGCGGCGGAGAGCGCGCGGAGGATGGCGCTGGCCTCCCGCCGGAGCTCCGTGGCGGTCGTGGGCCCCGCCGCGGGGGTCCCGCCCGAGCCGCGCGGGGTGCCCGAAATCTTATCATCCCCGCCCGCGCGCCCGGTCGGCTCGCCCACCGCCGGCCGCGCGGGGCGGGACGACGCGACGCGCGCGCGATCGTTCCCCGTCACGTTAGCGACGTGCCGATCGCCCCGTCTCTTCCGCGCGCCGTCGTCGTCATCCCGGGCCCCGGCGTTGGCGTCCGG
>Ga0181571_10002303_pt1 | contig 14116 bp, 11 predicted proteins | sample 101ome_17_FD_132440 | JGI IMG/M metagenome (GOLD analysis project Ga0181571, IMG submission 132440) | Coastal salt marsh microbial communities from the Groves Creek Marsh, Skidaway Island, Georgia - 101407AT metaG (megahit assembly) | ecosystem: Environmental > Aquatic > Marine > Intertidal... | reverse complement strand
ATTCTGGGTTCCGTCAACCTGCTGCATGAAGAAGGGTTTTACAAACCCCATCACATCGCCCCGGCGCGCCTTTTCGCATCCTTTGCCCTGCCTGCGATGGTGCGCGCCTAGCGTACCGGCCGATCAATCCGCTGGGAGAAAAGCTGTTGAGCCGCACCCAAGGATTGCATTAAATCCAGCGACAAATTAAAGTCTGGTCAGGTGGAAAAAACGGTTATTGGGACCCTGTCGTTATGGATACACCAGAAACTTATGAGCCTCTGACATCGGAAGAATTGCCTTCACGACTTGGCCACCTAGCGGCGTTAACCAGCCGCCTTGGCAACAATCCAGATCAATGGCATGTCGAAGAGATTGGCGATGGCAATCTCAACCTCGTCTTTGTTGTAAGGGGCGAGAGCGGAGCTGTAATTGTCAAACAGGCGCTGCCCTATATCCGTCTTGTTGGTGACAGCTGGCCGTTACCCTTGAGTCGAGCTTTTTTCGAATATCACGCGCTTATTCGCCAATCAAACCGTGATCCCCACTCCGTCCCTGAAGTGTTACACTTTGAGGAGGATCAAGCTCTGATCGTGATGGAGTTTCTAGATCAGCATGTGATTCTTCGCAGTTTGCTGATCGGCGGAAAAAGGGTGAACAACCTCGGCCAGCGCCTTGGAAAATTCATTGCGCGTAACGCATTCAGAGGATCCGACCTAGCATTACCAATCATTGACAGGAAGGCTGACACAAAACTGTTTTTGGACAATCATGCGCTTTGCAACATTACTGAATCACTGGTCTTTACCGACCCCTATTTTGATGCAGAATTGAATCATCACAATGCGGTCATTGATGGGGTGGTGGCCAGTCTGCGACAGAACATCAAACTGAAGACTGAGGCGCAGGTACTGCTGACAAAATTCGTTACCAACAGTGAAACCCTGCTGCATGGAGACCTCCATACAGGCTCTGTGATGTGTACCGAAGACAGTGTTCGTATTATTGACCCAGAGTTTGCCACATATGGACCTATGGGATTTGATCTGGGCATGATGCTGGCCAATCTCGTAATGGCATATATCAGCCAGCCAGCTCACAGATCATCGGGTGAACTGAATTCCTATCAAAGCTGGATCCTTGAGGTAATAGAGGATCTTGTTGTTGCTTTTACTGAGGAATTCTCTGCGCTTTGGCATAGTGAGCGCAGTGGTGTGTTGTTTCCCCACAGTCTTTTTGAGGATCAGCAGCATGACGCCAATCTTCCCTTGCAGGGAAAACTGCGTGAGATATGGAGCGACGCATTGGGTTTCTGTGGCATCGAGATGCACCGCCGCACATTGTCGTTAGCACACAACGCGGATTTCGAAACGATTGAGGATGTCGCGCATCGCGGTGAACTGGAGGCACAGAACCTGATAGCCGGTGCCCAGCTGATTATCGAACGCCACAGCATCGCAGACGTCAAAGCAATGATGGCAGTGGTCCAAAAACCACAGATGGCAAACTGATGCGGGTGGACGGCACACATTATCGTTCCATCTGGTTTAATCAGGCAACAGCCGAGGTCGGCATTATTGACCAACGCTGGTTGCCTAATGAATTTCGCACCGCTGCACTCAAAACACGTGAGCAATTTGCGACAGCAATTCGGGATATGTGGGTTCGCGGGGCACCATTGATTGGTGCCACCGCAGCTTATGGTGTGGCGATGGAGATGGCCAACGATCCAAGCGACCGCGCGCTTGATGATGTTTGGCATGTGCTTAACGAAACGCGCCCAACCGCAATCAATCTACGCTGGGCACTGGATCGTTGCCGGAACCACCTTGCACAACTGGCACCGGATGCAAGGCCCGCGGCGGCCCTGCAGTTGGCGCATGACATTGCCGAAGAGGATGTCGAAACCAACCGGATGTTGGGTGTGCATGGCCTGTCTCTCATTAATGACATTGCCGCTCGCAAGCCATCGGGCGAGCCGGTTCGCATTCTCACACATTGTAATGCTGGATGGCTTGCCACGGTTGATTGGGGCACTGCGACAAGTCCAATCTATCACGCCGTTGATGCAGGCATTAATGTCTATGTTTATGCTGATGAAACACGGCCACGCAATCAAGGCGGGATCACGGCCTGGGAGTTAGGAAGCCACGGTGTCCCGCACGCCTATATTGTCGACAATGCAGGTGGGCACCTGATGCAGCACGGAATGATCGATCTGGTCATTGTTGGCACTGACCGTACTGCAGCGAATGGTGATGTCTGCAATAAGATCGGCACCTATCTCAAGGCGCTTGCGGCAAATGACAATGGCGTGCCTTTTTACGTGGCTCTGCCGTCGTCTACTATCGACTGGTCGATTCATAATGGTGTTTTGGAGATCCCCATAGAGGAACGACCCAAAGAAGAGGTCAGCACTGTTCAGGGCAAGTCGCAGGACGGTCAAATTGCAACAATTGGAATTACCCCGGCATTTTCTGAAATTTGCAACCCGGCGTTTGACGTCACGCCAGGGCGTTTGATCACCGGACTGATTACTGAGCGAGGTATTTGTGAAGCCAGCACAGCTGGCTTGGCTGGTCTGTTTCCCGAGCGCGCAAAATGACAGGACAATTTCAATATGATACGCAATCGTTGGTCTGAAGAAGAAGCCAAGAAATGGTGTGACGCGGCGGCGCAGACGCCTGCCGATCAAAACCTCGCCCTTCGCGTCTATACCAGTCGGCTAATCGGAATCGATCCGGATCTTGTCATGCATGGTGGTGGCAATACCTCTGTAAAAGTGCAGCGCGCAAACTTATTCAATGAGATCGAGCCAGTTCTTCATGTCAAGGGATCAGGGTGGGATCTTGAGGTGATCGAGGCGGCTGGGCTACCCGGCGTCAGGTTGGAACCGTTGCAACGCTTGCGCACATTGGACGCACTGTCTGATGAGGATATGGTCAATGTACAGCGAAACAACCTGCTGGATAGTACGGCGCCCAACCCTTCGGTTGAAACCTTGCTTCATGCCTTTCTGCCACACAGGTTTGTCGACCATACTCATGCAACGGCTTTCTTGATATTGGCCAATCTGCCAAATGCCGAACAACGCTGTCGTGAAATCTTTGGTGACAGGCTTGGTATCGTGCCCTACATCATGCCCGGGTTCGAGCTTGCTAAAGCAGCAGCAGATGTTTACGAGGCCAATCCGGATGTGGAGGGATTGCTGCTTCTCCAGCACGGCCATTTTGCTTTCGGCGACAGTGCCAAGCAAAGCTATGAACGTATTGTTGAACACACCAATATGGCTGCGGCGGCGCTTGGTTTGGATAGCCCTACCGACATTGGTGCGCGGGAATACGCTACACTGCCTGATGCGGTACTAGACCTGCGTGGGGCGTTAACAAAGAGTGGCGGCGATGACACTATATCAATGCCAATTCTGGATGTGCGAGCAAATCACTCAATTCACGAATTTCTCGACAGAGACGACATAAGGGACCTCTCCAGCCGCGGTGTTGCCTCGCCAGATCATGTTATTCGCATCAAAGGCAGACCTTTGTATTTGCCACAATCTCTATGGCAGCAAGGCGCGGCTGCGATAGTTGATGCGATTGTCAGTTTCCAGCAGGATTATAAAACCTATTTTGACCGTGAGGTGGCGCGTTCATCGGAGCCCAAAACGATGCTGTCATCTCTGCCATCTTTGGTTTGGATGGAGGGCATCGGCATCATCGGTGTCGGCGCCAACGCCAAAGCGGCAAGTGTATCGGCTGATATTGGTGTGCAAAATGCGCGCGTCCGTTCTGTTGGTGAAGATCAAGGAGGCTTCTACCCAGTCAATGAGGCTGATTTGTTCGACCTCGAATATTGGTCACTCGAACAGGCAAAGCTTGGCAAGTCAAAGTCGCCTTCGATGACTGGCAAGGTAGTGATGGTCACCGGTGCAGCGGGTGCTATCGGGCAGGCCATAGCCACAACATTTGCGGCAGCAGGTGCGGAAACGGTGCTTATAGACCGCCCTGATACCGGGCTTGAAGCCGTTGCCAAATCCGTTTCAAAAAATGCTGTCGCGGTTGAAATGGACATAACCGAAGATGGCGCGGCCGATCGTGCGGTCGCGGCGGCAATCAGCCAGTTCGGCGGTCTTGACATTCTGGTATCGAACGCTGGTTCGGCACAGACTGGTGCCATGCTCGAACTGGATGACCAGCAGCTTGCCAGCGCCTATGATCTTAACTTTTTCGCACCATATCGTTTTGCCCGAGCGGCGGGGCATTGCCTACAACGACAGGGTCGAGGTGGGCAGTTGCTGTTCAACATCAGCAAACAATCGGTGAATCCGGGGCGGAACTTCGGTGCTTATGGCCTGCCAAAGGCCTCAACGCTTTTCATGGTGCGTCAACTAGCGCTTGAACTTGGTGAGGCTGGTATCCGGGTTAATGGTGTCAATGCTGATCGCATTCGTTCAGGCATTGTAACAGAAGATTTTATCGCATCTCGTGCTGACGCGCGCGGCATCAATGCGGCGGACTACATGTCGGGCAACATCCTGCAAAAAGAAGTCGAAGCAAAGCATGTTGCCGAGGCATTTCTGATGCTCGCCCAGATGGCAAGAACGACAGGCCACGTTGTGACTGTAGACGGCGGCAACATCGAGGCAAGTCTGCGTTAGACAAGTCTAGAATATGACGCCCTTCCGCAGGATATAGCATCCATAAGGAATGTCTTCACTGGTCTGCACTACCGCGTAAGCTTGACGCGCACGTTCATAGAAAGTGGTTCTGGGAATATGACCGAGGCCAGTTCCCTTGGGAATCACTTTTTCCAGGAAAGAAAATACCGCGATGTGTGTTTCGTTCATCTCATCTGGTGAACCGTCAATTTCCATGCGCACCACTGCATGTTCAACAAACCCGTCTAATGGCAGCAAACTCGTAATCGTCTTAATGGCTGCAAGTGCACTAAACCCGGACATCGGAATCACTCTCTGAAAGCAGGTCTGCAATGCCGTTGATGTGGCCGGAAAATTTCGATCAGCTATGACAAGCTCATCGCCATGACCCATTTGCGCGAGGCAATAGAGAAGTTCGGGCGAACAATTAGAATCAAGATTGAACAACATCTGGACTCTCCAGCCTACCCACGGATTTGTTTCAGAGCCGGATAAAGCGCGCGATACCGCTCATATACTTCGTCATATGCGGCCATTGCAGCAGGATCAGGCTCAATCATAATCCCCGGCTTTACCATTGCATCAATGCCCTCATCAATGCTGGCGAAATATCCAGCACCATGCGCCGCGAGAATGGCTGATCCCATCGAAGGTGCATCGGTCGAGGCCGGAATGCGCACCGGAATACCGGCCGTATCGGCGTGGATCTGCATCCACAATCTAGATGCTGTCGCTCCACCGCCAACAGTCATTTCAGTGCTGGTGTAGCCACCATTCTTGAAGCTGTCTAAGATTGTTCGGGTGCCAAAGCAAATGCCCTCAATAATAGCCCGGAAAATATGATGTGGTTCGTGTGAGAGTGTCAGGCCAATGAATGCACCACGTGAATTAGCATCTGTATAAGGTGTACGGTTTCCTTGGAAATGATCTTGAGCAATCAACCCCTCCGAACCGGGAGGCAATAGCGACGCTTTTTCGTTGAGTTCATCCAGATCAATCGAGCCAACCAGCCTTCTGAACCAATTGATGATCGATCCGGTTGATGTCTGGCCGCCTTCCACTATGTAGCGTTCAGGATATACAATGTCCGCATATGAGCCCCAGACGCCTTGCGCATGCAAGGGACTGTCAGTGACTCCAAACTGCAAATGTGATGACCCGGTGATAAGCGCCAACTGACCGGGTTTTGCTACGCCAAGTCCGATCATTCCAATCAGTGCATCGGCACCTCCTTGAACCAGCTTCGTTCGGGTGGTTAGGCCCAGCTCAGCGGCAGCAGCTGCGCTCAGATTGCCGACCACGTCACCCGGCGCCACAACACGAGATGGCCATTTGTCCAAAAGTTCAGACATGCCAAGCTTGTCAATTATACCAGTGGCCCAACCTCCATCCCGGTTGGCATAATGCCAGCGCAGACCAACGTTGTTTAACGATGCACAACGTTCACCAGTGAGGCGCATGGTCAGATAATCCTGATACTCACAAATTGTCACCGCCTTATCAAATATCTGCGGCTCGTTCCGCTTTAGCCACAATGCCTTTGGTATCATCCATTCCGCAGAGACCGGCCCTTGACCATTACCATTCAAAACCAACCGCGGATCACCTGTTTCCAGCACAGCCTCGGCTTCCTTATTAGCACGGACATCCATCCACATGAGCGCAGGACGTAACGGCGCGCCATTCTTGTCTAGTGCTACCACTGTGCAGCATGTGGTGGCATAGGTCATGGCATCTATGGCATCACCGCTGAGGTTTGCCTCTTTCAGGCAGATTTGGGTTGCCTTGACAAGACTCGACCACCAGTCTTCGGCATTCTGCTCAGCTCTTGCCCCAGCCAAAAACTTGGTCTCATAAGGCTCGGCATGTGATGCTACACAATTACCATCCAGATCATAGATGCGCACCCGCAGGCTTTCCGTGCCTCCATCTGCAGTCAATAAATGGCTCATGATAATGTCTCCCTGACTATTCTGCGGTGCTTTGAAATCATTGTTGCAAAAGCGCGGCAATCTCGGTCGGTGCGTCCCAATGCGGAACATGGCCAGCGTTCACTACATGGATGTTGATGTGTGATGGCAATCTGAAAAGGTGGTCTCTTGGGACGACCTGATCCTGTGTTCCAACTACCACTGATACGGACATCTTTTCTCCGATTTCAGCCAGCAATGGGAGAATGTCGAGGCGTGAGGAATTGCCATCCAGCAGCTGGTCCACGAGGTCACGCAAACGTCCACGAGACAATTCCTCAAGCATGGTTGATGCAGCCGCTTCAGGGATCGCGTTTGCTTTAGGGCCCAACATCGCCAGCAATGCACGAAGGTGTTCCATGTCCCTCACGTTGGCCAGCCCTCTGACAAAATCAGAATTGATCTCGGGTCCACAGCCCGCCGGTGCGATCAGGACAATCTTGCTAACAGCAGCTGGCACTTCACATGCAGCCTTTGCTGCGACAAAAGCACCAAGCGAATGCCCCACAAGGCAGACCTTTCCAGACTGAGCGCGAAGATGCGCTATGACATCATCGGCAAGGTCATCAATCCGGTTAGCCTCTCGCGGATTGTCACCATGTCCTGGCAAATTGATTGCATTAACCCGCCCGCCATTGGCCTCAAGGCTGGCGATCAGTCCGCTCCATGACATGGCATTGCTGCCAAGTCCATGCAGCAAAAGGAATTCAGGTCTTTGGGTAATTTCGCCCTTCAGTGCCGCAATTACATCAGTTGCCTCAACACGTTGACGTCGCCCGGTGCCTGCTAATTCTGTTAAATCAACACTGCCCACACTCGCGAGGCGGCGTGCAAAGGGCGTAGCGCGCACACCATCACCAAAAGATGTGGCCTCATTACTTGCTTCATATGTAACAGAAGACGACACGGCGCCCGCTGCCGCGGATGGTGACACCGGTTCGGGTGGGCTGGCTCCCTCATCCTGATTACCAATGATTGGCCACGTCTTGTCAGTTTCGATGATCGCGATGGGATCACCGACATCGACCACATCACCCTCTGCAACAAGGGTTTCAACCAGACGACCAGATTCGAGCGCTGGATATTCAACGAGTGTCTTGTCAGTTTCAAGTTCGAGCAACGTATCACCACGCTCAAAAAAGTCCCCTTCGGACATAGTCCAACTGGCGATTGTGCCACTATCCATCGTCTCACCAAGTCTTGGCATTGGCAAAGTCAGCTTTATCATGACAGCATCATCCTGGCAGCGTCAGCGATCAGGCCCGGCGTTGGAACCGAATTCGCTTCAAGTAGGGGCGAAACCGAAATGGGAATATCTTCTCCGGCGACCCGGACAACAGGATCTTCCAGAAAGTCAAAACACTCCTCTGAAATACGTGCTGACAGCTCGGCGGCGACACCCGCTGTCATAACTCCTTCACTGACAACCATAGCGCGGCCACATCGTTCGACATGCAGGCGAATGGTATCAATATCGAGCGGGTTGAGGGTGCGTAGATCTATAATTGTCGCATTTATGCCCTCTGTGCCGAGTGTGTCCGCGGCTGACAGTGCGTGATGAAGTTGACGTGAATAGGTCACGATAACCAGATCATCTCCTTGACGCGGGACATGCGCCTTTCCCCAAGGTGCAAGTGGTGTTTGATAATCCAGCTCTCCTGTGGTTGCGTAAAGCGCTTTGTGTTCGATGAACACCACTGGATCTGGCTGAACCAAAGATTGCCGTAGCAAGTGATAAGCATCAGAAACAGTTGCTGGCATCGCAAGCCGAAGGCCCGGCGTATGCATGATGTAGGCCTCCAAGCTCTGACTATGCTGCGCACCTGCTGAACGCCCGGTGCCGCCCTGTGTCCTCAAAATCATTGGAACACCAATCTGACCGCCGAACATATACCGAATTTTCGCCGCTTGGTTGGCCAGTTGGTCCATAGTCATGCCAATAAAATCGACATACATAAGCTCCGCCACCGGACGCAGTCCCGACATGGCCGCGCCAACAGCAGCTCCCACGATTGACGGTTCGGAAATAGGCGTGTCAATGACTCGCTCAGACCCAAATTCGTCAATAAGGCCTTTGGTAACCCCATAGGCACCGCCATATCTGCCAACCTCCTCACCAATGAGGACGACATTCGGGTCTGCTGTCATGCCCTCTGCAAGGGCTTTGCGAAGTGCATCACGATATGTTGTGCTTCCCATTATTCAGACCTCATGCTCACAGGGTTTGCCCCAGAACGCGCGCAAGGCGGCCCCGGACTGACTCTGGTGGTGGGGTAGTAGGGTCATAGACATCCTTAAAAATACTGTCGAGCTGAGGTTCGCGCGCTTCCTCGGCAAAGGCGATCGTTGCGTCCATTTCTGCAGCAATGTTCTGATCCAATTCATCGAGGGAATCGTCGTCCATCTCGCCACGCGAGATCAACATCTGCCGAGCTCTGATGACCGGGTCACGAAGACGTCCCTCGGCTTCTTCGGTATCATCGCGATAGGGCGACTTATCCATCCGCGCGTGACCATAAAACCGATAGCAGTCCACAACAAGAAAGCCTGGTTTGCCAGCCCGGGCGTTACTGATCATATTGCCTGCAATTTCTGACACGGCCTCGACATCACCACCATCAACGTTGGCTCCTTCCAAGCCAAATGGTGCAGCTCTTTTGTGAAGGTCAGGGGCCGCTGTGGCGTTGTCAATTCGAGTGCCCATCCCATATTGATTGTTGATGCAAACAAACAGCACTGGCAGGCGCCAAAGCGCGGCCATATTCATACTCTCATAAAGAACACCCTGACCGGTGGCTCCATCGCCAAAAAAAGCCACCGAGACGGAATCCGACTTTTTGTGCCGTGCTGAAAGACCGGCACCCACAACGGATGGTATGCCACCACCAACAATGGCGTTCGCGCCAAGATGACCCAGGTTCATGTCCGCGATATGCATCGAGCCGCCTTTGCCAGAGCAGTAGCCTGTCTCCTTTCCGGCAATTTCAGCCATCATCAGTCGTGGATCTGCTCCACGTGCGAGAAATACGCCATGACCACGGTGATGCGTGGTAAATGTATCTCCTTCGCGCATATTCGAGCCAACCCCAACGGCAGCCGCTTCCTCACCTATAGAGAGATGAAGCATCGATCCAGCAGATTGTCCTCGGACGAACAGCTCTCCAACACGCTCTTCGAAGGTTCGAATGCGCCTCATCATTGCATAATGCGCCGCAAGTTGAGAATTTGTCGGTGAAACCATGTGTTCTAATCCTGTCTGGTCGTAAACATTTAAATCAGGCCGTATTGTTCCGCCTTGTTCCTGAGAAACGGCAAACCTTTTTCCATAACCTCGGCCTCGCCGCTGGCAACCGGCCGCCAGACAGACAGGCCGAATGCTATCTCGGGCGGCATGTTCACAAAGCTTTCCATGGCCAAACCGCCACTGAAGTTAATGGCCCGCAGAGCAACAAAAATTTCATCCCAGTCGACAGTTCCCATACCCGGGGTGCCACGGTCTGACTCTGACAGATGGATATAGCGGAGATGCTCTTGCGCATCGAGAATCGCCTGCGCGGCTCCCTTCTCCTCAATATTCATATGATAGGTGTCAAGGTGGACAAACATGTTCTCGGCACCAATGCGCTTAATCATGTCCACCGCTTGCCATCCGGTGTTAAGCAGATGCGTTTCATATCTGTTGACGGGTTCGATACCAAACAGCAATCCCAGCGATTTGGCGTAAGCCGCCGCCGCCGACAGAGTTCGCGTAACATTGTCAAGCTCGGCATCAGTGGGTGGCACACCAGTGCGCTCACCAATTCCACCATAGACGACTCCAGACAGCGCCTCAGCACCAATCGCCGCAGTTTTATCTAACGCCATTTTAAGAAAAATAATGGCGCCATCGGGGTTCCTTGATGCCCACACGGCTTCCGGAAGCCCAAGGGAACAAACCGCTCTCATCCCGGCAGCCTCTAAGGTCTTGCGGCTGTGCTCGGCATCAACTGATGGTGGGTCAAGCAAAGCGATTTCAAGGAAGTCCATGTTATAGGACTGCGCCTTTGCAACCGCATGCTCGCAACCTTCCTTATCCCAACTCATTGTCCACATGCTCGTATGCACACCAAATCCCTGCATCTTCAAGATCTCCCTCAGTCGTCTTCCAGAAGCTTGCGCGCTAGATTCTCATCAACAAATAATCTGTCCGTGAATTTTGCCCGTAATACCGCCATCGTAGCAACGTGCTTGCTGACGCCACCGGCAAGGAGCGTCATGTCAGTGTGTGGCATTTCATTGGGTTTTGCGCACGGGGTGCATCCATTCAATGGAATGTCTGCGACACCACCATCTGCCGTAAAAAAGACGCCGCAACAATCGGCCACAACCTCGTTGTCTCGAAGCTGTTCAATTTGCTCAGCGGTGAACAAGCCGCTTTCAAACAGCACGGCACCATCACGACATTCGCCAACACTGGTGATTGCGTAATCGGCGCCACGCGCTATTTCGAGAGTTTCTTTGACAAGGCGTTGTTTCAAAATAACATCACAGGCAGCCTTGTCATCGACAACAAAGGGTGCAGGCAAAAGATTTGCCTTTCCCGACGTCAGGGCTGCCAGCCGGACACACACATCAACCGGTTGTGTCGGGTCGGCGCGGTTAAGTAGCCCCATCAGGGAAACAAAAGTCAAATCAGGATTCGTCACGCCAACAAGATTATCTGCCATATGACCAAGCGTTCGGCCCCATCCAAGCCCAACTGTGATCGGCTGACTTGCCAACGCGATCCGTGCCAGAAATGCAGCCGCCACAATTCCCACGGCTCGCCGGGCATCCGCATTACTACCATTCCGTGGGGCTGGAGCTACCTGAGCTTCCTTTAATTCAAACTTTTCAACCAACCGGTCGGCTAATTCCAAAGTGGTTGTGGTGTTGTGCTCAATCGCAATTCGTACCACACCGAGTTGCTTGGCTTCGGCCAGCATGCGCACGATTTTAAAACGCGAAATGCCAAGCTTATCACTAATTTCTTGTTGGCTGAGATTGCCGACATGATACAGCCATGCCACCTGCGCTATGCTGTCGTGACTATGATTTTTGACAAGACTTGAATCCTGTTTCATCGCGATGGCGTGTCTTACAATCCCTCTTGACCACTAACTGAACTCTTATATAGTTACATATGTTGAGTCAATGCACATGTGTTGAAAGTTGCCCGACGCAGCCAAGGCGCACTAGAAATTGTCGTTTGTTAATGCATTGAATTTCAACTAATAATATGTGTTTTGGCCTTTTTGGCCGTGGATGCATTACAATGGCAAGGTACGAACATTGGTCGCGGGCGCGGGCTTTGTTCCAGAAGTCAGTTGAAGGAGGAAACTGTGAAGAAGCAAATAAAGTATCTTGGTGGTGTGGCGTTGCTGGGTTCAGCCTTGATGGCTGGTAGCTCATTCGTTCAGGCTGCCGACACATCAATCGCTACTGTTGTTAAGATTGCTGGTATCCAGTGGTTCAACCGCATGGAGGAGGGCGTCAATCAATACGCCAAGGACAACAACGTCAACGCCTTTCAAGTTGGCCCTGCACAAGCAGACCCGCAGCAACAGGCCGCTCTTATTGAGGACATGATTGCTCAGGGAGTAAATGCGCTGACCGTTGTGCCGATGTCTCCCGAGGCACTTGAGCCAGTGTTGAAGCGCGCAATGGATAAGGGTATTGCCGTAATCACGCACGAAGCGGCAAGCCAGCAGAACGTTCATTACGACATCGAAGCTTTCAAGAATGAAGACTTCGGTGCCAATCTGATGGAACAAATGGCCCAATGTATGGGTGGTGAAGGTGAATACACTGTCTTCGTTGGATCGCTGACATCTCAAACGCACAACCAGTGGGTTGACGGTGGCATCGCCTATCAGAAGGCAAACTATCCAAACATGAAACTTGTGGGTGACAAGAACGAGACCTTTGACGATGCCGAGAAGGCTTATGCAAAGGCTCAAGAAGTGTTGCGCGCCTATCCAAACATCAAGGGTATGCAGGGCTCGGCATCGACAGACGTTGCCGGCATCGGTCTCGCCATTGAGGAGCGTGGCCTCGAAGACAAGACTTGTGTCTTTGGAACATCACTGCCATCGATTGCTGGCCAGTATCTTGAAATCGGTGCTGTAGACGGTATCGGTTTCTGGGACCCATCTGTTGCCGGATATGCGATGAACAAGCTTGCCACCATGGTGATGAACGGTGAAAAGGTTACCGATGGTATGGACCTTGGCCTTCCTGGCTACGAGTCAGTCAAGCTCGATGGAAAGGTCATTTACGGCCAAGCATGGGTTAACGTGAACGCCGATAACATGGCCGACTATCCCTTCTAGGGGCGAATGAAATCCCGGGGGCGGCAGGCTTTGTTTGCCGTCCCCGTTTTTATGTTTTTCGGAAGGCGCCCATGTCCAAACATAATGACGACACTTTCATAGAGTTGAAGGGCATCGTAAAGCAGTATGGTGGTGTGACTGCCCTTGAAGATGTTGACTTCCGAGTGAGAACCGGTGAGGCCATTTGTCTGGCCGGTGAAAATGGCTCTGGCAAATCGACATTAATCAAGATTCTTGTGGGTGTGGAGCAACCTACATCCGGTCAGATCCTTATAGACGGCAGGCATTACAGCCAGCTCAGTCCTCGCCTTGCAGCAGCCAACGGCGTATCAGTTATTTTTCAAGATTTCTCCCTTTTTAGTAATCTTACAGTGGCGGAGAATATTGCTTTCGCCACACAGCTTGGCGAAAAAAAACGCTTCTTTGATCGAAAGGCGACGCGGAAAATTGCCCAAGATGCCCTAGATCGAATCGGTGTCGACATCGATCTGGATGCCAGAGTAGAGAGCATTCCAGTTGCACACAAGCAGCTGGTTGCCATCTGTCGGGGGCTGGCTTCCAACGCAAGGCTTATCATTATGGACGAGCCAACAACCGCCTTGACGGGGCGAGAGGTGCAGGCTCTTCTTGGCATCATTCGCAAGCTTAAAGACGATGGCATAGCTGTCGTTTTTGTAAGCCACAAGCTGGCTGAAGTGCTTGAGGTTTGCGAAGAGGTTTTCGTGCTTCGCAACGGTAGGAACGTTGCTGAGGGCCCAGCGTCCGATTTTGACGCCGCCTCGTTGACGCGGCACATGACCGGGCGTGATGTTCCCGAGGCTAGACCGCCCCTCCATATAGATCAGGCCGATACTTTGCTTGTTGTGGATTCACTTGGCAAAGAAGGGGCCTTTGCAGACATCAGTTTTGAGCTAAAAGCAGGAGAGGTATTAGGCATTTCCGGCGTGCTTGGGAGCGGTCGAACATCGCTAGCGAAAGCCCTGTTCGGGCTGGCAGCGCCTGACCATGGCAGCATCACCCTTTCCGGCAAGAATATCCCGCTCGGTGACCCTATTGCCGCCACACGGGCTGGAATAGGTTACGTCCCCGAAGATCGTCTGACCGAAGGTTTGTTTCTCACCCAGTCCATCATCCGAAACGTGTCAGTTAGCCGACTCGAT
>Ga0181571_10002296_pt1 | contig 14134 bp, 7 predicted proteins | sample 101ome_17_FD_132440 | JGI IMG/M metagenome (GOLD analysis project Ga0181571, IMG submission 132440) | Coastal salt marsh microbial communities from the Groves Creek Marsh, Skidaway Island, Georgia - 101407AT metaG (megahit assembly) | ecosystem: Environmental > Aquatic > Marine > Intertidal zone... | reverse complement strand
TTATCCAGACTCAGCGTTCGGCACAGGGCGGCGACCGTCCACGTCTCCATGTGGACGGATTCCTCCGCGGGCGTCATCACCGCGCACCCCCCCACATCGGGACGTCGACGAGCTTCGAGGCTTCGATACACCGCGGGAGATTGCCACGTCGGATCATCCGGACCCTCCCCGCGCTGTTCCCCCGGGGACGGCGTCCCGGGTCGGTCGACGTCCCCGCCGTCCCCGCCGTCCCCGCCGCCGGCTACTTTGTCCCCGCCGCCCCAAGCGACTTCGTCCCCGTCGGCGTCTACCGCGTCACCCTCGTCGGGTACCCTCCGAACGAACCGCACGGGCGCCAGGTCCGGCAGCGGCGAGAACGCCACCTCCCCGCCCGGCGCCGGGATCGACAGCGCGCGGTACTCGCACAACACCCGAAGCGCCTCGGATCTCTCGCCCAGCTCCTCGTCGGTGGGCGGCGACCTCCGGGAACCGGCGTCAAACGGAGACGCGTCGCTCGTTTCCGTCGGACGCTGCCCGCCGTCCAATCCCCCCGAGGGACTCTCCCCCGACGCGAGGCCACCGGTCGGCTCCTCGTACGACAGCTTGCGGCCCACGAGCGGCGATGCGTCCGTCCCGCCCGGACCGGCGGCCGGCTTCTCGGTACCCTTGAGGTTGTCGTAATCTTCGGCCCAGAGCTCCTCCGCGCACGCGCGTATGCGCTCGAGCCTGTCCACCCCGAGCATCCTGTGCAGCACCTCGAAGTGCATCGAGAAGAACGGCACCTTGCTGATCAGGCAGTAGCACCGGTCCGCGGCGATGAGGTACCTTCCGCGCAGGTGCTTCGTTCCCGAGCCGTGTCGAAGGTCTCCGATGTCGCCGCGTCGAGCCGCCGACTCAGCCGCCGCGATCATCCCGGGCCGCCGCCGCACGAGCTCCCTCGCGTAGCAGCACACGCCGTACAGCGTCTCTATCCGCTCGTCCCCGGCGCTGCCCTCGACGCCCTCGAAGTTTTGGTTCCTCAGCGCCCACACGAAAGACGCGTCGTCAGCCTGAGCGTACCTCTGCGAGTACACCAAGTCGTTCAAGCCGCTCATGCTGGGCGTCCGCTCCAACAGCCAGGGCTCGACGCCGTGGGGGAAACAAAAGGACGCGACGTCGTCGATGGGCACGGGCACGTCCTCGGGATAGCACCACAGCACCCGCGCCGGGTACGTCTCGCCCACGGCGCTCTTGTACGAGTCCCTTCGGTTCCCCTTGGGCGCCGTCACGTGCACCTCGGCGCCGGCGATGATGGCCCTCTTCGCCTCCGTTCGAGACGCCGCCACGCCGCTGACGTCCGCGTCCGTGGGCAGGCCGCACACGATGAAGTGCTCGAAAGGCGAGGTTATCCCCGCGTCGCCGGCCACCTCCCCGGAGACGGCGCGCCTCTGCTGCGCCTCCCTCTGCTGCCGCATCCACTCCCTCTTCTCCTTCGTGAACGCCTCGGGATTGAACCACGACGCGGGTTTGGGCGCGGCGCGGCTGGGCGCGACCCTTCCGCTCGTCTCTCCCGGACGGTCCCCGCCCTCCCCGGGGACGCAGGGTGCGTCCCCGGGCCCGAGCCTCGACCGGGTGCCCACCTTTTCCGACTCGGCGACCTCGCCCGCCACCGCGGAGCCGAACATCGAGTCGTAGAACTTCTTGAACGCCGTCTGCGGGATGGGCACGGTCGCGTCGTCGACACCCACCGAGCTCGTTCGCCGATGCGTGGGATTCGTCCCGACGGCGGACGAGTCGCCGGTGTGTGGGTCCGAGTCCTTCATCGCGGTAACCAGCTGCGAGGAGCGGGGCGTGGGTCGTCAGCGGAGGTGCGCGTGGACGAGCGAGCGGATGGAGAGGGAGGTGTTATTGGACGTGCCGACGGGAGGCCGTCGGCTGCCAAGGCGAAGGAGCGGGCGGAGATCGTGCGGAGACTCACGTGTGTCTTCGGCGTCTTCGGATCGCGTGCCCCATGCGGCGCGGGTGTCTGCATCTGGGCCGCGCGCTTCCGCTCGGCCGACCGGGCGCGGCCGCGGTGCGCGCCAGTCTGAGCTGAGCGTCAGCTTCGGAAAAGTTGAGCTGACGCCTCGAGGTTGCAATCGGCGCTTCTTCGCCACAATTCTTCGCTCAGCCGCACGCACCACTGGCCCATCCCAGCCGAGCGTCGATGGCCACCGCGGCGCAGCCACCCGCGGGATCGTGGAATCGAGCCAGCTACGAGCGCGAGCTTCGCGAAACTAGGCGGCTCGCGGCTCGGGTCGGCAGTACCGCCCTCCTTTTCGTCGGTACCACCACGGCGTTGATCTCCAAATACGTGTACGAGGTCCACGGAGAGGGGCGGGGCGATGCGACGCACCCCCCGGTCCACGCCTTCAAAAAGCCGTTGTTCATGACGTTCCTTTCCTTCGTGGCGATGGCATTGTGCCTCGTGCCTAGTGCATGGAACACTCGACCGAGGGAGGAGCGCGGGGAGAACCGCGGGCGCGTGAGGCGAAGAAGGTCACGCGAAGGTAATAACGCAGAGCTGACGCGTGGGCTGCTATCGGGCGACAGCAGCGGCAGCGGCAACGAGGGGACCGCGCCGTCGCCGGAGCGCGACGATCGATCGCGGTGGACGTTACCGCCCGCACTGCCCGCTCTGCTCGGGCTGGTACCCATAACGCTCGCGGATCTGGTGGCCACGGCGCTCATCTCCTACGGCTTGCTGCACGTCCCGCTGTCGACGTTCCTCATGCTTCGGCACGGTCAGCTCCTCTTCGCGGCGCTCATCGCCGTCCTCCTTCGAAGGTCGCTCAACGACCTGCACAAGCTGGGCGTGTCCCTGTCCTTCTCCTGCGTCGCACTCGTCGCCCTCGCGGCCATACTCGCCGACCCCGAGAAGAGAGCGCCCACCGCGCGGGGCGTGGCGTACATCTTAGCCTCGCAGGCGGTGCAGGCGGCGCAGCTCACGTTCGAGGGGTACTTTTTGCGCGACCTCGCGAGGGTGTTCGAGACTTCGACCGCGATGGTCGGCGCCGAGGGATGCGTCGGCGTCGCGCTCATGCTCGGCGTCGTCCTACCCGTCGCGGAGCACCCGGGTTGGTTACCCCGGGGCGGCGACGTCGGCGGCGTCGTGGAGAACACCTCGGGGGACACGATCGTCATGCTTCGCAACTCGCCCCACCTCATCGCCATCGTGTCCGCGTACGTCATCGGCCTCATCGCGTACAACTACGTGGGCCAACAGGTGTCGCCGATGGCGGGTGTCGCGTCTAGGACGTGGTTGGAGACGCTACGGACGCTGGCGTGCTGGTTCCTCGCCGCGTGCCTCCACTACGGCGACGGCTCGGTGTTCGAGGGTGAATCGCTGACGTGGCAGATGAGCAGCCTGCAGTTGATGGGATTCGTCATGGGAACGCTCGGGACGCTGCTCTACGGCCGCGGGGACGCGGCGGAGCGGCAGCGAATCTTCGAGCGGCGGCGGTTGCGAGCGGAGGGTTTAGACGGAGGCGTTAACGCCGGTCACCCGGGCGCGACGACGGCGACGACGTTCTCCGACGAAGCGGACCGCGTTCAGAGCGGGCGGGTTCGTCGCGACAGGAAACCTCCGAGGGGAACCCGGGGACGGGAACGGGGCCGGGGACGCGCGGGTACCGGCGGCGACCTCTCCGGGACGGACGACGAGCGGGCGGCACAGCTGGACGCGCCGAGCGGCGGCGGTGACGAGGCGGCGCTTCTCTCGCCGGCTCGAACGAGCGTCGACCTCGCGTTCGCTCCCTTCGCTAGGACGTCCGCGGGAAGGGAGGCCGCGGAGACTGCGGCGGCGCTGGCGGCAAACGCGGCGGCGGACCCGGAGGGGGGCGTCGGGGAGGGGAACGTCGGGACGGGCCAGCCGAGCCCCCTGGGTTTGGGTTTGGGTTTGGGTTTGGGTTTGGGCGGCGAGTCGTCGGAACAAGTCGTCGGATCGAACCAGTTCACGTCGGGATCTTTCAAGGCGACGATGTCGTTCTCGAGCTACTCGGGCGTGCTCCCGGAGCAACGCAGGACGTCGAACGAGGCGAACGTCGGGTCGTTCGGCGCGGAAGGGGCGAACGTGGTCACCGGATTTCACGTCCGGGGCGCGGGCGACGCGGGCGACGAGGGCGACGAGAGCGTATGAAAAGTGTGGGGGCAGCCGTACAAGTAAGAGGGCGACGAGAGCGTATGAAAAGTATGGGGGCAGCCGTCGACGTCGGACGGTTCGACGGTGGACGACCTCGGTGACTGTCGGACGTTTTAAAATAGAGCACGCGCGCGCTCGGAGGTACGTAATCTTAGCCATGACATCAGTCGTCCTTCTTGAGCGCGTTGTCCAGGGAGAGCGCGCCTCCTCCGTTGACGACGAAGTAGAAGTAGATGAGGCAGTACAGCGCGGCGGGCTCGTACGCGTACTGGTGTTTCTCGACCACTCCCAGCGGGAACCCCTCGAGACCGGACTGCGCGATGTGAAAGTACACCGCCAGCCCCATCGTGGAGAAGAGCGACAGGGCGCTGAGACGGGTGAGGAATCCGAGGGTGAGACCGGCGGCGCCCGCGAGCTCAGCCGCGGCGGCGAGGTACGTCCAGGTCACGAACGAGAGCGGCTCGTCGTGTGGGAGAAAGCCGAGGTACGGCTCGACGACAAACTTGGCGAATCCCTCGGGGTCGACCAGCTTATCGAGGCCGTTGTGGACCATCAGCACGCCGGCACCGACGCGGACGACCGCGGAAGAAAGCTCCCGCCCCCAGTTGGTGTCCTCGGCTGCGCAAGAGATGGGGAATGTTAGTTTTCGGCCAGCGATTCTTCTGCACGATTGGCAGGAGGAACTTTCATCACCGAACGGACCGGGGAAACCGGGCGCAGCCAGAGGCGGGACTTCGCGGGAAGGCTCACCCTTGACGACGACGGCGTTGGCACGGCCTCGGCGTGACACTAAAGCCTTCGACGGGGTGACCGCGCGCGCACCGCGAAGGGACGCGCGGGAGGTCAGCCTGGGCGGAAGTGCGGTGGAGAGCCCGCAAACGTGTTGCTGCGTCAACATCCTGCTGTAGATCGTGCCTGGAACTTTCGGGGGATGAGATGTGAGATCGCGAGCCGGGATGAGCGCGCACGCGAACTCGATTGCAGTCAAGGGCTGGAAGCGCTAGCTCGACGCCTCGTGCGCTGCGGCGAGTGTCGCGGCGGGGAAGCGCCTTGCCGGGGGAGCAGAAAATAGTTCTATAACCAACCGCCAGCTGGCGATGCCTGATTGGACCCTGATTTTCGCCGGCTGGAAAAGCGGGAGGGGAATTCGAACCTCGAGGGACAGAAGAAGGGGGAAGGATCTTTGGACGCTCGTCGCGGGTTCGTTTGGATTACAATCGGCGACGTCTCTCACTGCTGGGGCTGGAATCCACCCGTGGATCCGAATCCTCCCGCACCCCGGTCCGTGGCGTCCAGGTCCTCCACCTCCACAACCTCCGGCGTGGTGATGCGCTCGAGGATGAGCTGAGCGACGCGGTCACCCTTCTTCACCTCGAAGTCCTTCTCTCCGTGGTTGAACAGGATGACGCCGACGTTGCCGCGGTAATCGTAGTCGACGACGCCCGCGCCGGTGTCGATGAAGTGCTTCCACGCGAGTCCGGACCTAGGGGCGATGCGCGCGTAGGTGTCCTGCGGGGGAGGATGGTTCCGTGGATGTCAGTCGACGCCGCAGAACTGAAAACCAAAAAAAAACCAAAGAGGAGGGTTCGCGCGCACCTTGGGAATGGCGATGGAGAGGTCGGTCTTGACGAGCTCCTTGCCGCGGGCGGGCACTACGTAGTCGTAAGCGGACGCGAGATCGTATCCCGCCGCGCCGTCGCTGCCGCGCACGGGCAGGGTGGCGTGCTCGCTGATCTTCTTGACTCGGAGCAGATCGGCCATGTCGGTTTTGGGCTTCTTGTTCGCCTCGTACGGGGAGTTCTCTTTGGTGGACATGCAGCGGACGGGGAAGCGCCGGGCTGCTAGGGTCTTGTCGAAGACCTTGCGGAGAGTGATTGGACGGAGGAAGAGCCTTCCGGGGAGCGCGAGCATACACTGCCTGCGCGAAGCTGTTGTGCCCGTCGGGGGTGCCCAACTCCAGATCTCAATTGTTTGAATTTTTCTCGGTCGGCTGGTCGCACGTCCGTCGGGTTTCGCATTATCATTGGCGCGGGCCGCACGTCGCAGCCTCGCGGCGAACGAGCGTCAAACATGTCGGGCGTATCATCCAAACTAATGGGGCTGAAGGTACGCGCGATGCCGACATCGACTCGCCTTTTCAACCCGCGGACGTGAGCGCGCCACAGACGAACCCGCCCCGCCGCCGACTGAACCCCGTGTCGATACGACCCAACCCCCGAACGCAGTTCATGCAGCGCGCCAAGGAGAGGGAGACCATGGCGAAAGCGCAGGAGGAGACCGCGCGACGCGAGAAAGAAGCGAAGAAGAACGAAGAGTGGCACGCGCCCGGCTTCGGGCCAGGAGCAACGCCCGCGGACGGCGTGAAGGTGCAGTACGTGCCGGCTTCGTTCTTTCGCGAGGCCAGAGGCCCGGTCAGGATGTCGTTCGGTGGCTTCAACAAGGAGGTGGAACGGATGAACGAGGAGTCCGCGGAGAGGAGAAGACGGGCGAAAGCGATGGCGGAGGCGGCGAACGCGAAGAACGAGGACGTCACCGACGCGGAGATGGCCGCGTCGTTGGGAAAGGGAGCGGGAGCGGCAAAGAGCGGCGCCAAGTCGGCCGCGAGCGGCGAGGGCGGGGACGGGGCGAAGGGTGCCGGGTTCAAGAGACCGCCGGCGCTCGAGGCTACGAGGAAACGCTCGGGCGACGATGACAATCACGAGCGGAAGAAGAAGAAGAAGAAGAAGGGCAAGGAATAAATGACGAGTATCAAAATTACAAGACCCTTTTGACTGCGCTCACTCGAAGTGCAGCTCCTCGTCTATGTCCCCGTCGTAGTACGCCTTCATGTCCTCCGTTCCGAAGTATCGATCGCCAAACTCTCCCACGCCCGGTACGACCCTGTTCTGATCGTTCAGACCAGCGTCAACCTCGCTCGTGATGATCTTCATCTGCGGGTATCGCATGCAGAGCGAGTGGATGCCCTGGGAAGCCGCGATGATGGTGACGAACATGATCCTGTCCTGCCTGACGCCAGCCTTGATGAGTCGATCAATCGCAGCCATCGAGGACACGCCCGTGGCGAGTATGGGATCGAGGAGGAGGACGTATCGATCGGAGATGTCGGCGGGCAACTTCTCGTAAACGACCCTCGGAAGGTTCGGGCTTCCCTCGCCGCTTCGAGTCCCGTGCTCACCGAGATACGAGTTGATCGGCGAGTCGATCGACGCCTCCATCGCGACGCGACTGACGGATTTTGCAGTCGCCGCGGGGGTGTTCGACGCGCTGCTCAGACGATGCCCGGAGAGCGTGCTCGGCAAGCCGTCGTTGTCCCTCCTGGCGACGAGAATTTTGCCAATCTTGATCCCCTTGCAGCACGCTCTGAGCGCGTTTTCCATCGCCTCCCCGCTGCGGATGAGCGCTACGCCGCAGATCTTCTTGCTGAACGTCACCCCGTTGTATCGATCGCCGTTTGGCGTCGTCACGATCTCGTTCCTGAAAGGCAGGTGCCCGAGCGCGTGCTCCACGACCAGTCGGATGAGCCTGTCGGAGTAGAACACGAAGTCGCTTCGGTTGCACGACGCGCTGCGTATGATGGTGTGCATGCCTCGAATCTGAAAGTTGGGCGGGAGCACGATGAGGTTCGGGTAGATCCTGCGCAGGTCGTTCTGACCGAGCTTCGTGCGAATGTGCTGCACGATGAGGTCGATGGCGACGTTGTTCTCGCCCTGCGCCCACGGAATGATCACGTCCGCGTGCCTCTTGCTCGGTGACACGAACGTGTCGAACATCGGCTTCACGAACGTGGTGTACTGGGTGATCACGCCGTCGACGCTCCTGCCCCTGTCCACGGTGTCCCTCTTCAATCGCCTGGCGAGTCTCAGGTCGTCGTCGGTGTCGACGAATATTTTCATGTGGCACAGTTCCCGTACCTCCTGCATGGCGAGCACTAAGATGCCCTCCACGATGATGACGTCCGCGGGCTCCACGGTGACGGACTCGTCCTCCTTTCTCGAGTGCGTGACAAAGTCGTAGATGGGCACCTGCACCTTGTTTCGAAGCCCGAGATTCTTGAGCGTCTCGACCAGCGCGGCGACGTCGATGGCGTCGGGGTGGTCGAAGTTGTAGCTGCTGACGTTATCGTGCTCCTCCTGCGTCAGGCCTCGATAGAACGAGTCCTGCGCGATGAGCACCACGCGCTTCTCCTGCAGGTTGTGCATGATCAGGTCGCACACGGTGGTCTTCCCGGATGCGGTGCCCCCCGCGACGCCGATGAGGAAGGGCTCCTTGCCGCCGTTGCGCTCTACGCGCTCGTCGACGACGGACGCGAACTCGTTCAGATCCGCGCCGCTCCTCCTCCCTTTTCCGACGCTGCAGTTACGCTCCAGCATGGCGCTCAGGATGGAGTCGCGGTGCAACGAAGACAGCGCGCCCGGAGATCCGGGGGGCGGGGAGTTCACCAACCCGTTCCCGTTCGAGCGTCCACTTCGCAGGGGGCTCTGACTCAGCGGCGTCGACGGTCCGCTCGACATCTTGCCGCCCCTCTGTCTATCTCGTCGCGGAGCCGGAGACCGTGTCGGACCCTGCCTCGCGCCGTCGGGAACGCTGAGCCATCCTCCGCGCCGTCGTCAACATAAAAAAGATGGGAACAGAAAAAGCAAATTCCCGCCAGTAAAACCGAAAATGCTTAAACAAGCAAACAGTTGCACGTTTCAGTGAGTATGTTATTACAAATAGACTTAAAATTTGAATGGATTCACACGGCAACGCAGTCAGATGTGGAAAATCGAAATAGTGCTACAAGGGGAACGTCAACTCGTAAACTCACCAACTCGACCGCGGGGCTCACTGCGACCGTCGCAGGCACGATCGATGTTCGCGATTACCTCCCCGGCGACCCTTGTTGGCGCGCCCACGGCATGTTTTAAGGTGCGCGACCCCTTCCTCGTGGACGATCTCCCCTTCCGGGGGCGCGCCAACCCCGATCCTCCCGATCGTCGCGCCCGCCAAAAGATCTGATCCCTCCTTCCCGCCTTTCGTGATGCAGGCCAACACGCGCGCCAGGGTTTGCGCGTCTAGGCGCGCTAGCGTCGCCGTCAGGGCCGATTACGACGCCGGCGAGCGCCGCGGCCGCGACACGACCTTCGGCATGCGCCAGCAGATGCTCGAGAAGAAGGACAAGGGCGCGGACACCTCGTCGTTCTGGGGCAAGGTGAAGGCTGCGTTCGCGATCTTCTTCCCTCCGAGCGAGGAGGAGACCGCGCGCCTCGAGGCGAAGAAGCGCCTGAGGATGATCCTGGTGGCGGACAGGTGCGCGATGAGCGGTGCCGCGATGTCGTTGATGAAAACGCGGATCGTCGAGGTGGTGTCGGACTTCGTGGACGTCGACGAGGAGCTCGGCGTGGAGGTGAGCATGAGCCAGGACCCCGAAGTCACCGGCACCATGTACGCGGTTTCCATCCCGGTGCGAGGGGTGAAGCCTCAGTTCGACGTGGAAAACGAGACCTACGGATGGGACGAGGAGCCCATGTACGACGACGACGTGTGGGAGAAGTCGGAATCGGAGAAGTGAAGGGGCGTGCCAGTCGGCGCGCCCGGGGATGACTGAATGTTAGCCAGTTTGCCCCGCGTTTTTAAGCAGCGTTTCAACCGCCTACCGCACGACCCGCATCGACATGGTGAACCCGGGCGCCGCATCGTCACGCGTCGGGACGAGGACGCGTCGCGTGATATCCATCGCCACGCCCAACCCCGTCGCCGCGACGGGCTCGAGCCTCAGCCGCCCCGACTCGTCGCCCAAAGCGCGCGACGCCTCCGCCCACAAAGTCCGTTTTGAGCCGACGTTCGACCCGAGGGCATCGGCGCGTAGCCACTCCGCGCAGAGCCCCTCCGCGCGCGCCGCCCGCGTCGACGCCTCGTCGTACGGGACCCCGTGGTTCTGCGACGCGATGTGGCACAGCTCCCGCGCCGATTGCGCGAACGCCTCCCACGCGAGCGCCCTTCGAACGACGCGTTCCTCGGATTTGCTCGCGCCCGATTTACGTCGCGACGCCTCGACCCGCGACTCGGCCGTCAGCGACGCCGCCGCGACGAGCTCCGCGACGCCGCCGCCCGGGACCACGCGTCCGCCGTTCGCGAGCGTCCGACGGACGCGACGGACGAGTCGCCCGACCTCCCCGGCGCGCGCCTCCGCCACTTCACGGACCGGATGGCACAGGACCGCGGTGACGAGGCGAGGCGTTTCGTTCACGTACGTCGCCGAGAGGTACGTGACCTGCGCCGTACGTGAGCCTTCGCGACCTGGATCGTCCGGGTCCCATCCCCCACGCGCGGACGCGTCCAGGCACATCTCCACCGCGCTCCCGCTCGTGCACTCCCGCAGGTCGCGGACGGCGCGCGGGTCACTCCGCGGCCACCGGGTAGACGACGCCCCAGTACGAACGCATTCGCCGCCGACGGAAATAATCTCGCCGAGGTTTTGGATCACCGCGCGGACCCCCAGGCGAGACGCGAGCGCCCGCGCGACGACGTCGTCGCATCGTCCCGCGCAGAGTATCGCGTCGACGGCACCCGCGGCACCCACGGCGGCGCAGACGTCGTCGACGTACCCCTCGATGTTACCCCTCGACGTTTCCGTATTATATTTCGGATCCGGCACGTCGCCGGCGACCAGGACGGTTCTCCACGTCCTCGTCGCACCCCCCGACTCCTCTCTGTTCCTCGCCTCGATCGCCTCGCGCAGCCCCGCGACGCCGCCGCCGACGCCGCCGTCGCTCCATTCGCCGGTGACGTGCCGGGGTTCCAGGGGCACGAACAAACCGGGAACGACCCTCGAGCTCTCCGCGGGGACGCCGGCGACGACCCGGGTGACGAAACCCGCGCCCGCGGCGCCGTCGCCAGCTGTGCGTTCGTCGTCGCCCACCCCGATGGAGGACACGAAGAGGAGCACCGCCGCCGCGAGAGCGACGTCGACGTCCCCGGGGAATCGCTCGCGGTCGAAACCGAGCACGAGCGCCGCGACGTCCGCCGCGTCCGCGCTTAACTTCTGTCCGGGCCGTCCCGAACGATTGTTGAGAGATTGGTCCGGCTCGGGGTCAGAGCCGAAGTCGCCGCGCGTCCTCACCGTCGCCGACGCGCGTTCGATGGCCTCAGCGATCGCGCGCGTAATGTCGTCCGTCGCGCCGTCGCGCGTGATGTCGCGCACGCCGGCGGAAGCCTTCGCGAGGGCCTCTTCGGCGGCGGCGGCGGCGGCTTCGTAGTGCTCGCAGCATTCCGCGAAGTGAAGGTCGTGCTCCACTCGCAATCGCTGCGCGTGACCGGCGAGGAGTCCCGCGAACACCAGACCCCACGTGCCGCCTCCGGCGCCGCAGCTCTCGCCGGTGACGCGCGTCAACGCGAGACCCACGACTGGATGCGGTCTCGGGCCGCCGAGAGCCACGAGGAGCCCCGCGAGGTCCGAGATGAGCTCGCCGTGCGCGAGCGAACCGTCATCCCAGTTGGCGTATCCGTGCGCACCGCTCGCCGCGACACCCCTCCGCCGCTCGAACGCGCCCGCCAGCTCGCTCGCCCTGCCCATCAGCGTGGTCATCACCGTCGTCCGCTCCGCCCACGCGCCGTCGTCGGCGTGCGCCTTCATCCTCGGGCCCCGTCCGAGGCGCGTGCGGACGGACGACGCGAGCGCCTGGAGATGCGCGACGCGCTCGAGGATCTCCTCGTCGGCGGCGCGGGAAGGGCCGGCGTCTCGACCGGAACCCTCGCGCCTCGGCGTCCCTTCCGCGGCGGTCCAAAGCGGCGTCGTATCGTGGAAACCCATGCGTCACGCCATCGCGCGGGTCGGGCCGAAGTGTCGCGCTCCAAAGACTCGCTCGCTCGTGAAAACTAACATTGTTTTTACAGGTCCTATTTTTACAGGTCCTCCCGAGTCTCATCCACGCTCCGCGCTCACTCGGACCGCGGCTGGCGCGAAGGACGCCGCGTCGTCGCCCGAACCCGCCCCCGACGACCCCGACCCGACGCTGGCTTCGGACGCTCGGATCGGAGGCCCGAACGCCGGTCTGGAGCCAAACACCGAAGTCGAGCGTTTTTCCCGAGCATTGCGCCACCGGAGCCGACCCCCGCCCCCGCCGTACTCGCCCCCTGAGGAGCTGCCGTGACTGCTGTGACTGGGCGTCGAGTCGGTGGGCATGCGAAGCCCGACGCCGCCGATGAGCGGCGCGCGCTCCTCGTTGCGCCGTCTCCGTTCGACCGACGCCTCCCCTCCGAGACGTCTCTCGTCCCTCGAACCGGCGTCGAGGAGCCTGAGGTCCGATCCGGACGAGCCCGATCCCGATCGTAACGGCTCCCCGTAACGGCTCGCCTTCCGCTCGTGACCGGCCGTCTTCGGCGCGGTCGTTCCGCGCCGCCTCGCGCCGCCGACGGCCGCGTAGTAGTCCTCCGAGTCGTGGTCGAAGTAACGCTCGGTCATGTCCGGGGTGAGGCCCTTGACCCGAATCCGTTCCTCCTCCTCGCGACTCGCCCACTCGTCGTCGTCGTCCAGGTTCCTTCGCAGCGCGACGCAAGCCGCGCACGACAGCGTCACGAGCGCCCCGATCGCCGCGAGGGACAGGAACCTGTACACGTTCGCGTGCACGGCCACCTCGGCCCGCCTGTAAACCCTCACGTAGTCGACGTAGTGGAAAAACTCCCCGTCGCATTCCGTCATCGCGTCCGGCATGCCGAAAGGCGACATCTCCGTGTTCAAAATCAGGTAGAACGGCCACCTGGGCACGATGGGCACCGTGAGCCTATCGAGGACGTTCGTGAGGACGCCGTCGACGTAGTACCGGAGGGACGATTTGTCCCACTCGACGGCGAACGCGTGAAACTCCCCGTCGAGGTTGAGATTCTTCGCGTTGTGTCCGCCCCTCGCCTCCGAGCGCGCGCCGCACACGCCCCCGGGCGCGAAGTGGTACCCGCTCTCCACCGCGTTCGGCGACGACCCCGGCCCACCCCTGCCCCCGCCGTGCGCCCCCGCGATGTCGATCTCCCCGCCCAGCGGCCAGCACGCCTCGCCGTACCCCGTGCTCGGGTCCGGAAGCATCCAGTGCCTCGGTCGGATCCCCGGGCACGATTGGTCGGGGAACCGCGCTCGAACCTCCACGCGCCCGTACGTCTGCGAGAACGACCCCGACGTGTCCACCCAGCACGACACGAACGGGTACTCCGCCTCGGACGTTCGCACTGTGCCTGGTTCGTGGAAGAAGAAGTCGTCCGGCGAGGCGTTCGGCCGGGTCCGCCGGGTCCGCATGGCGAGTTTACCCCCCGACACGACGCACTCGCGCGGGTCGTACCACTGCTGCGCGCCCCCGTGCGGCGCGCGTTCGTCCAACCCGGAATGAATGCCCGACGAGTTACCTCGCGGGGTCCACTTGGTGAGGTCTAAGCGATCGCCGTCGAACTCGTCGTGCCACGTCAGCTCCCATCCCGGAACGCGAGCGTCCGCGGGCGGGTCGACGTTCCGGATGGCGCGTTCCGTCCCGATCGCGAACGAGGCTCCTTCGCGCCCGCGGCGGGCGGTGGGATCGCGGCGCGCGAGCTCGTCCGCGAGCGTACCCATCGCGGGGCGCTTCCCGCCGACGTTCGCGGCGCTCTCGCGCGCGCGATGCGCCCCGTCCCCGTCCCCGTCGCCGCGTTCACCGCGCGGTGGTTTCATCCGCGACGGGGGCGCGGGCGTCGGCACCGGCCCCGACCTCTCGTCCCAGCCCCCGCCCGTGGCGTCGCCTTCCCTCGCGCGTCTGGTCCGATGAATCGCGACCCCGAACGCGTCGTCTCTGATCCAGTCCGGGTTCGCGCCCAGAGACGACGCGTGAACGCGCGGATCCGCGCGCGTCGCGTCGGCGGCCGCGGCCCGAAGGTGCCGGTCGGCATGTTCAGCTCCGAGGAACCCGCCTCTCGCCGAGGAGAGGTCGTATCGGATCTCCGACGGCTCGACCTCGACGATCACGGTCAGCAGGATCGCCGCGATGAGCGCGACCGCCC
>Ga0181571_10002293_pt1 | contig 14140 bp, 12 predicted proteins | sample 101ome_17_FD_132440 | JGI IMG/M metagenome (GOLD analysis project Ga0181571, IMG submission 132440) | Coastal salt marsh microbial communities from the Groves Creek Marsh, Skidaway Island, Georgia - 101407AT metaG (megahit assembly) | ecosystem: Environmental > Aquatic > Marine > Intertidal... | reverse complement strand
GCAGGCCAAGCGCAGTTATACGGTCATCTGCAATCAGGTGGGTGGCCATTGAGGCTTGCGAGATGGAACGCTGATTTCCGGCCGTGCCAATAAAGCCAATGGGGCAGGAGCGTTTCTGCATCGAGATGTTAATGGCCATATTCGAGCTTTGCGTAATAATCCCGACGCCGCGTTCTATCGCCATGCCGCCATGCTGGTCTGGCCATAGTGCTACCTTGTCCATATAATTGACAAACCCATAGCAATTCGGCCCGATAAAGGGCATGCCATCTGCCGCTTCAACTAGCCTGTCTTCGAATGTTGCCGCAGATTCATCCTCGCAAGATGCTTCTGAAAACCCAGAGGCAAAGCAAACCGCGCCACCAGCCCCGATCATACGTAATTGCGCCAGAATATCTGCTGTTGCTTGTCGGTTAACACCGATAAATGAAACATCAGGCGCAACAGGCAAATCTGCCACATTCTGATAACATTTAATGCCGCCAAGAGACTGTTTATAGGGGTGAACGGTAAAAATTTTGCCGTCAAAGCCAATGGCTGTAAGCTGCTGAATTACATTTAATGCCCAGCTACCGCCAATCACTGCGATGGATTGTGGTGAAAATAAACGGGATAAATCAGCCACAGCCTGTCATCCGTCAATTGCCCGCAACAAATCGCGCGAAATAATATGTCGTTGAATTTCTGATGTGCCATCCCAGATGCGCTCAACACGTGCGTCTCGCCAGAAGCGCGCAAATGGCAGGTCTGACATCAGCCCCATGCCGCCATGAAGCTGAAGACATGTATCTGTAACACGCCCCAGCATTTCTGTTGCATATAATTTGGCGCTGGCAATTTCTCTATTACAGTCCATCTTCTGGCTTAATTTCCATGCCGCCGACAGTGTGAGCCAGTCAGCTGCATCAATTTCGGTCACCATATCTGCAAGCTGGAAGCTGACGCCCTGAAACTTGCTGATTTGCTGACCAAACTGTTTGCGCTGTGCGGTAAAGGGCAGGGTAAGCTCAAAGGCGCGTCTGGCTCTGCCTACCGCACTTGCCGCCACCGACAGGCGCGTGCCAGCCAGCCATTCATTGGCCACCTCAAAGCCTTTGTGAAGCTCGCCTAAGATTTGCGATTTTGGAAGGCGGCATTCATCAAAGCGCAAAATACAATTCTGATAGCCGCGATGCGAGACAGAGTCATATCCATCTGCAATTTCAAAGCCTTTAGTGCCTTTATCAACCAGGAAACAGGTAATCTTTTTCTTGATTCCTTTGGGGGTTTCTTCTTCGCCTGTTGCCACAAACACAATCACAAAATCGGCAATATTGGCATGGCTGATAAAATGTTTTGTACCATTGATAATCCAGTCATCTCCATCTGGTCGGCCAGCACATTTCATCCCGCGCAAATCTGAGCCTGCATCTGGTTCTGTCAGTGCCAGCGCATCGAATTTTTCACCAGATACGGCAGGCAGCAGATATTTTTCGCGCTGTGCATCATTACAGGCCATCAAAATACCGGACGGACGGCCAAAAAAGACAGTTAGCGCATAGGCCCCGCGCCCTAATTCACGTTCTACCAGCGTAAAATCAAATTCATTCAGACCTGCCCCGCCAACCTCTTCAGGGAAATTGCATCCGAAAAAGCCCAAATCACGGCATTTGGTGGCAATATCTTTGCCAATTTCCGCCGGCACATAGCCCAGCCTGTCAATCTCAGCTTCATGCGGATAGATTTCCTGTTCGACGAATTGTCGTACAGTAGCAACGATCAATTCCTGTTCTTCAGATAATGCAAAATGCATGGCTGTTTCCTCTATCCAACATGCCGCCCGATATAATCAGGTTTTGAGATGGTATCATGTGCTGTCTGGAATAAACCAAGCTTATCCTGCACTGGCTGTTCTGCCGGACATGCTTTGTTTTTTGCCCTATCAACATGTATCAGCATATGTTCTGCGCTCGCAATCAACGTCCCATCTGATAGATACATCTCATGAACAAGATGCAGTTTTTTCGGACCATGTGATTGAAGCAGGGTTTTGACCTCAATCTTTTCATCCAGCTTTGCTTCTGCTAGATGGCGGATATGTGTTTCAACCGTGTAATAGCTTACGCCCTTTGCGATATAGCCATCATCTACCCCTATCAATGCCAGAAATTTATCTGTGGCTTCGGAAAATATCTGCAAATAGCGAAATTCTGTCATATGTCCGTTATAATCCAGCCAGGAAGGCAGAACAGTTGCGCTATGGGTTGATAATAATTCTGATGATATTTGAGGTGCAGGGGGTGCTGATTTAGATCTAAAATCTGCTTCACATTCAGCCAGAAATGCGCCTGCTCCCCAGCTATGTGATTTCAGGGTGGTAAGAAATCCAATCAGGTTTCTATCCCTGATACGTTCAAGCTCCCGAATTGAAAATTTGCCAGACTGCTCATCTGACTGGGTAGCGATTTTGTTGACAAGCTGGTCATCAAGCTCAGGCACATCCATCAATTTGGTCCATGGCCATTTAAGCGCCGGGCCAAACTGGTTTAGGAAATGACGCATGCCTGCTTCACCGCCAGCAATCCGGTAGGTCTCAAACAACCCCATCTGCGCCCATCTCAATCCAAAACTATGGGTGATAATGTCATCGATTGTCTGGGTTGAGGCAATCCCGTCCTTTACCAGCCACAAAGCCTCGCGCCAGACTGCCTCTAACAGGCGGTCGCCAACATGGGCATCTATCTCGCCGACAATATGCACAGCCTTCATGCCAATGCCTGCCAGTATTTCTTTGGCTCTATTGATCGTATGGGGCGGGGTGGCTGAAGATGCTACCAGCTCGACAAGCGGCAATAGATAGACAGGATTATAGGGATGGGTCACCAGAATTTGGCTTGGGCGCGCTGCACCTATCTGTAAATCTGTCGGGGTAAAGCCAGAGGTAGATGAGCCAATAATCGCATCCTTGTCGCACACAGCCTGAATCTGGGCATATATCTGGTGCTTTAGCTCAAGACGTTCAGGCACTGCTTCTTGTATCCAGCTTGCGCCTGCTAGCGCATCTGACAGATCATCGCAAAATCTCAACTGCCCTTCTTCTGGCAGGGGGCTATCAAATAGCTGGGGATAGGCAATACGAGCATTTTCCATCACTTCGGCAATTTTGCGTTCTGCTTCAGGGTCAGGGTCAACTATATTGACATGCCATCCGCTCAGGATAAACCGTGCCGCCCATCCGCCGCCAATTACGCCGCCTCCAATGATACATGCCTGTCTGTTCATATTTTTCTGCCGCCTATGTTCTTGGTGAACGTTTGGTAAGGCCAAGCTTGTCACGCACCTGTTGCGGGCCAATAAGCTTCGCACCCATCGCCTCGATGATGGTTTTGGCACGCGCTACAAGTGCTTCATTTGTGGCAAGAACGCCTTTTTCAAGCCATAGATTATCTTCTAGACCAACACGGACATTGCCACCTGCCAGCACAGCGGCGGCAACATAGGCCATCTGGTTGCGCCCTAGTGAAAAGGCAGAAAATGTCCAGCTATCAGGCACATTATTTACCATTGCCATAAAGGTATTCAGATCATCAGGCGCCCCCCATGGCACGCCCATACATAGCTGAACAAGGGCATCAGGGGCTAGATGCCCATCTGCAACAAGCTGTTTTGCGTACCATAGATGGCCGGTATCAAAAGCTTCAATTTCGGGTTTCACGCCTAATTCTGTCATCATGCTGGCCATTGCGGTAAGCATGCCGGGCGTATTTGTCATTACATAATCTGCTTCTGCAAAATTCATCGTGCCGCAATCAAGCGTGCAAATTTCCGGCAGACATTCGGCAATATGGGCAATTCGCTCGCTTGCCCCTGCCATATCAGTTGCTTCTGTCAAGGGCAATGGCTTTTCCGGACCGCCAAAGATCATATCTCCGCCCATGCCAGCGGTTAAATTCAGCACTACATCAACCTCAGCATCTCGAATTCTATCTGTGACTTCACGGTAATAATGTAATTCCCGACTAGGAGCACCAGTTTCCGGATCTCGGACATGACAATGCACGATAGCGGCACCTGCTTTGGCGGCGGCAATGGCACTATCTGCTATCTGCTTTGGGCTTCTAGGCACAAGGGGGCTTCTGTCCTGTGTGCTGCCTGAACCTGTTACAGCGCAGGTGATAAACACCTCTGAATTCATGGTAAGTGGCATAATTTATCTCCTGACAGCTGAATAGAAACCTTTTTTCACCTATTGCATAAGATGATGTTGATAGATGGTATTGTGCTAGTATGGCACAGGATTTTGCCGTATAAGACATTAATGATACAAAAACGGTCAAAATAACAGCAGCTTTCCTAGCAGACGTGCAAAAAATCAAACCCGCATAAATGTCTGTACCCATGACCAGAGTAATCTGGCGGCAAGATGTTCAGCAAACTGATGATATGGTGTTAGATGGCAGATAAAGATAGTCAGGTGCCTGCGTTAGGCGGAGTGCGTGCATGGTGCATGTGGCTTCTTGCGGGGCTTAGCTTTGGATATGCGTTTTTCCATCGGGTGACGCCCTCTGTCATGGTCTCGGAACTGATGACAGATTTCGCCATTGGTGGTGCGATGCTTGGCGCTTTATCAGCTCTTTATTTCTATCCATATGTATTATTGCAGGTCCCGCTAGGGGCTATGCTTCAAAGTTTTGGAACACGGATTTTACTAGGGCTGGCATTAATGCTTGCGGCTATTGGTTCGCTGATCTTTGGCCTTTCTGAGACGATTTTGCCAGCCTATATCGGGCGCATTTTAATTGGCATTGGCTGTTCTGTAGGGTTTTTAGGATCGCTTGCACTTGCATCAAAATGGTTCAGGGCAGAACAATATGCCTTTCTGGCTGGTCTTGCGATGTTTATTGGCATGTCAAGCGGGATGCTTGCGCAGAAACCGCTTGCCTTTGTGATTGAAGCGACTGGCTGGCGCGAGGCCATGTATATGCTGGCGATTTGCGGCGCCTGTCTGTCTTTGCTGGTATTTATTTATGTTCGCAATAGCCCTGACAGCCAGCCTGAATCTGTTTCTGGTAAGCTAAGCTGGCAGTCATTAGGGCATGATTTGCGCCATGCCCTATGCTGTGCAGATGTGTGGAAAGTTGCGTTTGTTGCGGCCGCCATGTCAGGGCCGATGCTGGCACTTGGCGCGTTATGGGGTACGCCCTATGTTGTGCAGGCCTATGGTCTGTCACGCCCTGATGCAGCTTTTCAAATGTCCTATCTGCTGATGGGCTGGGCTATTGGTGCGCCATTCTGGGGGTGGGTGTCTGCTAAAACTGGCAAGCTAAAGCTGATTTTGGTCGTGAATGCCGCCTTGTTATCTGCACTGGTTGCGATTATCATTGCGGTGCCGGCATTGCCTCTGGTCTGGTTTAGCGTTATCGTGTGTTTGATGGGCTTTACAGGCGGCGGCATGAGCGCCTGTTTCGGTCTGGTAAGACATGTGGTACCTGCCGAGCTGGCAGGGGCTGCTACGGGGGTTGTAAATTCGCTGACTGTTGCATCAGGTGCAGTGTTACAGCCTCTTGTCGGTCTGGGTCTGGATTTGCTATGGTCAGGCCATCTGATAAATGGTGCGAGGCTTTATCAGGCCAGTGAATACCGGATATCATTTGTCGTCATTTTGGTATCATGTATCTTAGGGGTTGTGACCGCTCTGAAATTAAAAGAATAATCTAGCGAGCTTGGTATTTCTGGAGTGTTTTAGGGGGAGTGCATAATGCGCGCTACAAAAATTGTTGCCACGTTGGGGCCATCATCATCAGATGAATCCCAGATAGCCAAGCTTGCATCTGCTGGCGCAAATATATTTAGATTAAATTTTTCTCATGGCACTCATGATGAACATCGCGCCCGCATCACCGCTATTCGGGCTGTAGAAAAACAAATCGGCCAGCCGCTTGGCATTATTGCCGATTTGCAAGGGCCCAAATATAGAATTGGCGATGTCAGCCCTGAGATTGAATGTGAACAGGGTGCGATATTATGTTTTGCGCTTCCTTCAAAAATAGCGCAGGCAGCATCAGATTTTCCAGATGCTCAAACAGTAATAGCGTTGCCACATGAAGATATCTTTGCCGCGATAATGCCCAAAGCACGATTGCTAATGGATGATGGTAAAGTGGAACTTACCGTGCTTTCTGTGAAGGATGGGGTTTTTACCGCGAAAACAGAAAATAAAGGCAGGATTTCAAGCAAAAAAGGGGTTAATCTGCCAGATACTGCACTTGATATTACCCCGCTTACACAAAAAGACAGAGATGATCTGGCATTTGCCCTGCAAGAAGGGGTAGATTTTGTTGCGCTTTCATTTGTGCAACGGGCAAAAGATGTCATAGAATCCAGAACGCTCATTGGAAAAAAAGCGCAGATTATCGCCAAAATTGAAAAGCCGATGGCACTGAATGAAATTGACGATATCATTTCTGCTACGGATGCGGTGATGGTTGCGCGTGGCGATCTTGGGGTTGAATTACCTGCACCACTTGTGCCGTCAATTCAAAAAACTCTGGTCGCAAAATGCAGACGTGTCGGCAAGCCGGTAATTGTCGCAACCCAGATGCTGGAAAGCATGATTATATCACCTTCACCAACACGTGCTGAAGCGTCAGATGTGGCAGGAGCGGTATTTGATGGCGCAGATGCCGTAATGCTTTCTGCAGAGACTGCGGCAGGGCAATATCCTGTAGAATCTGTAAAAATGATGGCGTCTATTGCTCAGGCGGCAGAAGATCATATCGCCCTTTATCCGCATGATGGGCCAGCGCGGATGGATGTAGAAAATTCTATTTACCATGCGGTGGCCGAAGCTGCCGTCAGGCTTGCCGAGACCATTCAGGCAAGTGCCATCATCGCGTTTACCGCTTCGGGTAATACAGCCGTCAGGCTGGCACGCGAACGCCCGAGGCGGCCTATTTTAGTGCTGTCTCCTTCTGTTGAGGTTGAACGCCAGCTTTCGGTCTTATGGGGTACACAAAGCTGTCACCAAGAAGAGTCAAGCTATGAAGATGCGGTAGAAGAAGCTGTCCGGCAAGTATATGCGCGCAAGCTAGGCGCGCCCGGCCAGTCTGTTGTTCTGGTGTCTGGCATGCCGTTTGGGCTTGCTGGCACTACCAATGCCTTGCGTGTTGTCAATTTGTGATAATGAGGGCTAGCCATGAAGCAGACAAATGAACAAGGAATTTTGCTGGAAGCACGACAGGTCAGCAAATATTTTGGCGATTTTGTTGCTAATGATAAAATTGATTTTGCGATCAGGCCTGGCGAGATACTGGCGCTTTTAGGTGAAAATGGGGCTGGCAAATCGACCTTTGTGAAAATGATTTATGGCCTGCTTGCACCAGATGAAGGCGCATTTTACTGGCAATCAAAACCATTAACCCTGTCTAGTCCACAGCAGGCGCGTGAAATGGGTATTGGCATGGTGTTTCAGCATTTCTCTCTGTTCGAAATGCTGACAGTAGCCGAAAATATCGAACTTGCTCTTCAGGGTGTGCATGACAGAGAAAAGCTGGCTGAATTAATTGTTGAAAAATCTACTGCCTATGGCATTCCGCTAAATCCGGATAGTCTGACAGCTGATCTATCTGTAAGCCAGCGCCAGCGTGTTGAGATTTTGCGATGCCTCCTTCAGGATCCGAAATTGCTGATTATGGATGAGCCTACTTCGGTGCTAACCCCCCAAGAGGCAAACCAGCTATTTGACGTGATTGAACAGCTTGCCGATTCTGGCTGTGCAGTGCTGTTTATCTCACACAAGCTAGATGAAGTAAAACGCCTGACCAAGCGGGCCGTTATTTTGCGGGCTGGCCAGAAAGTTGCTGATGTAGATAGCAAAAAACAGAGTGCAGGCGAGCTTGCCGCATTGATGGTCGGTGATGAGGTGGCACATATTAAACGCCAGTCTGCGCCAAAACAAAGCCTGCCGCGCCTATCTATATCGGCGCTGAGCCGCCCTGCTGAAGGGCCGTTTAATGTGTCGCTGAAACAGATTGAACTGACAGTTAATCAGGGTGAAATTCTAGGCATTGCCGGTATTGCCGGTAATGGGCAGACAGAATTGATGGATGCGTTAACAGGTGAATGGATCGATAAATCAGCCACCGCTTCAATCCTGCTTCACAAGGATAGGCAAGCAGATATCGAGCTGATCAGGCAAGGGCCAATAGAACGCCGTAGAGCAGGGGTTGGGTTCGTGCCAGAAGAACGGAATGGCCATGCTGCTAGTGGTGAGCTAAGCCTGTCTGAAAATACCCTTCTCACCACCCATCACATAGAACAGGCAAGCCAGTATGATCTGGTAAATGATAATTTTTGCCGTGATTATGCGGGCCAAATAACGCAAAAATTTGATGTACGTTTGCCTTCAAAAAATCCGCAAGCAAGCCAGCTTTCGGGCGGCAACCTTCAAAAATTTGTGGTTGGGCGGGAAATTTTGAAATCACCTGATTTGCTGGTGGTCTCTCAGCCAACATGGGGCGTTGATATCGGGGCAGCGATTTTTATCAGAAAGGCCATGTTAAAGCTTGCTGAAGAAGGCGGAGCAGTTATCATGATTTCTCAGGATTTAGAAGAGATTTTCAGCATTTCGCATCGTATTGCGGTTATTAATAATGGCCAGCTTTCCAAAACATATGATGCGGCTACAATCACCGCGCAGAAGGTCGGGTTGTTGATGGGGGGTGCAGGATGATTACGCTTACGCCCAGACGCCATGTGGCATGGCAGTTGACTTTGCTGATACCTGTAATCGCAGTGCTGATCACCATTCTGGCAGGGGGCGTTATCTTTGCAGTTTTGGGGTATGAGCCGCTAGAAACATTGTTTGAATTTTTTATTAAGCCGCTTTCCCAGCCCTATCAGTTTGGTAATTTGATGGTAAAAGCATGTCCGCTTATCATTATCGGTACTGGTCTGGTATTTTGCTATCGGGCGAATATCTGGAATATCGGTGCCGAAGGACAGCTTATTTTCGGTGCGCTAGGTGCGGGTTTGCTTGCGCTATCTTTTCCTGATGTCACCAGCAAATGGTTTTTAGTGCCGATGGCGATTGCCGCCATGCTGGCAGGCGGGCTATGGGCATTTGTGCCTGCAGTGTTAAAAGTCAGGTTTAATACTAATGAAATACTGGTTTCGTTGATGCTTACCTATGTGGCCGGTTTCTTTCTTGACTGGCTGGTCAGAGGCCCATGGCGTGATCCGATGTCATTTGGGTTTCCGCTTACACCTAGCTATGGGGACGGGGCGTTAATTTCAGGGCTGGTCTTGCCCGGCATTGGCAGGCTGGGACAGCTTCACTGGGCAGTACCACTCAGCTTTGTCGTGGCATTTATCGGCTGGTTTGTAATGCGCCATACCCTTACTGGTTTTCAGGTCAGGGTAATCGGCAATGCGCCTCAGGCTGGCAAATTCGCCGGTTTCAAGCCAGATCGCGTAACCTATGGCGTGCTTATTGCCTCTGGTGGGCTGGCAGGGCTGGCAGGCATGATCGAGGTGTCGGCAAATATTGGCCAGCTTCAGCCCAACGTGTCATTTGGCTATGGGTTTACAGCCATTATTGTAGTGTTTCTGGCACGGTTAAATCCGGTTGCGGTGATTGTGGCTGGTCTGGTGGTGGCGCTGGCCGAACTAGGCGGCGATGCCGCTCAGATATCATTAGGCGTTCCAAAAGTTGTCACAGGGGTATTCAAGGGCATTTTATTATTCATGCTGCTTTCTGGTGAAACACTAACCCATTATCATATCCGGTTTGGGCGCGCGCAAACTGCTAGCAGAAAACATCAGGAGGGGTAGAAATGATTGACGAGTTGCTTATCACCATTCTGCTTACATCTGTGCCTCTTGTGTTTGCGGCAACAGGCGAGCTGGTTGCCGAAAAAGCAGGGGTGCTTAATCTTGGTGTGGAAGGGATGATGCTGATGGGAGCGGTGGCTGCATTTGGCATCACCGCGCAATTTGGCAATCCCTATATCGGTGTTGTAGCAGGCGGTATCTCAGGCGGCCTGACAGCAATGGTTTTTGCCTTTTTCGTGCTGGGGATGGCTACAAATCAGGTAGCAACAGGACTTGCCCTTACCATTTTTGGCACGGGGCTATCTGGCTTGCTGGGGGCGCCTCTGGTCGGTCAGGCGATTGATGGTTTGCCTGAATTATCTATCCCGCTATTATCAAATTTGCCAGTTATGGGCGTTGTGTTTTCCCTTGATGTAATGGCGTATCTATCTGTAATTATCGTGATTTTGGTAAGCTGGTTTCTAAACCAGACAAAATCAGGCCTTGTGCTACGTGCTGTTGGGATTAATCATGACAGCGCACATGCGCTTGGCTATGAGGTGCTGAAAGTGCGATTTTATGCGGTGGTATTTGGCGGGGTAATGGCAGGGTTAGGTGGTGCGTATCTGCCGCTTGTGCTGACCCCTCACTGGGCAGAAGGCATGACTGCAGGCAGAGGCTGGATTGCGCTTGCGTTGGTGGTCTTTGCCGCATGGCGTCCCTACAGGGTGATCATAGGGGCAATTTTGTTTGGTGCGGTTACAATTTTTCAGCTTCTTGGTCAGGCAAAAGGATGGGCGATCCCTATCCAGTTCATGTCAATGATGCCATATCTGGTGACCATTTTCGTGCTTGTAATCATGTCAGGGTCTAGCAGAATAGCGATTGGCGCGCCAAAGGAACTTGGTCGAAGTTTCACCTCAGGCAGATAGATGGGGTACGCTCACCATCAGCATATCTGTCATATCAGGAGATTAATGTGGTAGCCGCATTTGGCTCTGGATTTGCCATCAGCTTTGGTCTGATTCTGGCTATCGGGGCGCAGAATGCCTTTGTATTGCGTCAGGGGCTGTTGCGCCAATATATTGTTATGGTTGTGCTGTTTTGTGCGCTATCTGATGCGGTGCTTATTTGCGCAGGGGTATTTGGTCTTGGCAGGTTATTTGCCCCTATCATGCAGGAATATCAGAATGTTATTTTTGTAGGGGCGGCGCTCTGGCTTGGCTGGTATGGCGGCATACGTCTTTATCGTGCGATTATATATAGACAAAAAATGCTAGATGCTGAGGTGATGACCTATCCGTCTCGCTGGAAAGTGCTGGTCGCTGTTGGCTTGATGACATGGCTTAATCCGCATGTTTATCTCGATACGTTGCTTTTGATAGCCACCCTCTCGCTTGGTCTGGAAATGCCAGAAAAAATTGCTTTTGCGGGGGGTGCTTGTTTGGCCAGCCTGATATTTTTCTGCACGCTTGGCTTTGGCGCGGCAAGGTTAAGTCCGCTCATGAAAACAGCGCGTTCCTGGCAGATTGCTGACAGTGTGATAGCTGGCATTATGTTTGTGCTGGCAATAAGCATGCTATTCCAGACAAGCTGGTTTCAGCATTGGTAGAACTGTTTTTTAGGACAGATCTTCAGACAGAACAGTCATCTGGATATGATAACATAATTCGCCTTCATCATCATCGCGATATACAGCACCAAATGTTTCATCATCTATCAGTAATTCGACAGAATCAGGTGCTTCTGGTCTCTGTTTCAGGCTGATATTGTTGTTGCCTAGACGCTGGTGTAAAAATTTTTCCAGCTTTTGAACTTCAGTAGGTGTCATGTCTTGCTATTTCGTCTGGTTGTGTAACAGTGCAGGCATGATGACGAAATTCACCTGATTTGTCTATGTAAGATTTTATCTGGTCCTATCCGTGCCGTGCTATCTGCCCGCCAAATTTTGGCCATGAAGGACGAGTGGATATGTTCTTTGACTGGCAATGGCTACATTTAAGAGATATGCCTAGTTCTGGTACTGGATATTGTTTTCCAAATCGCTCAATAAACCGTTCAGCAGGAATCTCGGCATTATGCCCACAGGCATTGCACCAGCAAAATACGGCCAGATTCTGAGAAGACAGCCATTCAAGCGTTACTGGCTGCACATCTGCGCTTTGCTCAATAGCCTTCTGTTTGATCCGTCCCACTGTGGTGATTTTCCGCTTATATGTTCTTGTTTTGTTCTAATTTAGAAAAAACTTAAATAATAAACAAGCCTAAAGCAGAGGGCAGGCAGATTTTTTTCATAAAATGATATTTTGCTATATGGCTATCTGGTTCTAGCTGGCTAATGGATAAGGCGGGGTAGCCTATCAAGATAGCTGATCAGATCGGCAAAGCGGGTTGTTTTCAGCAATGTTTTTTTGCGGTCATACAAAATAAATTGTGGCTCGCTGTTGGTTTTTAACAGACGCTTTTCGATGCTGAATAGGGGATGTTCATGAGCATGTTTGAAAATTGAAAAAACAGCTCTGTTCGGCAGGTGGTCAAGCGCATAATCACGCCAGTCACCATTGGCAACTCGAAATGAATAGGCAGAAAGCAGGGCATTCAATTCAGATTTTGAAAAATAGAGCGTTTTCTGTTTCTTGCGACCAAGAGGATAAATGTGCATTTCAGCCTGACAAATTGAAAAAAGAACAAATAGCGTATCTGAGCAGATTTCTGCCCTCACACGATGGTATTTATGTTGATATGATGAAAACTGCTGGTCAAGAAAAATGTCAATTTCGTATATATCGGCATGAAAAGGCTGGAAAAGGCAGGCATGATGACGGTATAAGACAAAGGCGCCGTTATGGTGCAGCTATCAATGCACACCAGATAAAATAGGGAAACAGGCCTAATGGCTGATATTTTTGACGAAATTGAAGAAGAATTGAAGCAGGATAGGCTCAATAGCCTATGGACAAAATATGGCAGTTATCTGATCGGTTTTGCGGTGGCAATCGTGGCTGTTGTGGCTGGCTATCAGGCCTATACAGGCTGGCAGAAAAATACCATTGAAACGGCGGCAGATACTTACCATCAGGCGTTAAAATCAGAACAGCCAGCTACAGCACTTGGCGAGGTGAGGTCTGATTTAAGTGCAGGGTATCAGATGCTGGCTGGATTTAGACAGGCTGAAGCACTTGCCAAAGACGGCAAGATGGCAGAAGCAGAACAGGCATATCTAGCGCTGTCAACAGATAGCAATATCGACAGCCTGTATCAGGATATCGCATTATTACTGTCTGTTATGACCGCTGCCCAGACAGCAGATACAGCTGAACTTAAACAGCGTCTCGAGCCGTTAATTTCTTCAGCGAATGTACTTCAGGGGCTGGCGCTGGAACAGGCTGCGGCACTTGATATCAGAGATAATGATATGGCCTCTGCGCGCACCAGACTTGAGCAGATTGGCCAGTTAACAGATATTTCAGGCAATCTGAGAATGCGCGCAGAACAGCTTCTGGATATTTTAGGAAAATAGGCTGAGATTCTCACCTCTATTCACAAAAAGGGTAAGATGCAATGACACTGGCCGCAGTAGATTTAGATAAAAAACAGGCACATGCGATAAAAGCGCTGATGCCATTGGCGCTATGTGTAATTGCAGGGCTGATGCTAAGCGCCTGTACCAATCGCGAAGTGATATTAAAAGGAGAGCGTGAAGCTATCCTTGCCCAGCCACAGCAATTGGTCGCAGAGGATAATGCACAGGCAGAAGGTGCGGGCCTGTCGCAAATGATCAGAAACATCAATGCAGGTCATCCAGGTTTGAATGCCGGACATGCTGGCGGTCATGTTGAAGCAGAACTACCCTTTGCAAAACAGTGGACAGCTTCTATCGCAGGGCCTGAAGAAGATATTGTCAGCCTGCCTCAACCGGTATTTGGAAATGGAAATCTATATCTGCTTACAGGCAAGGCAGACGTGATTGCGCTGGCTGGTGATACAGGCGAAGAAGTGTGGTCAATGTCAGTTGATAATGGCAATCGCGGCGTATATCCGGGAAGGGCAGGTGGGTTGGCTCTGGTTGATGATATGCTGGCAGTGCAAGCCGCCCGCAAAGACCTATCGCTGCTAAATGCTACAACAGGTGAGCTTAGATGGTCGGTGACACATGATGCATCATTGCAGGCAGGCCCTACCTTTATCGGAAAAGACGCGGTGATCGTGTCTGATATCGAAGGCCAGCTTTATGCCTATCTAACAGAGACTGGCGAATTATTATGGGAAAATGCAGGATTGCCTGTTAGCACAGTTATTTTTGGTGCAGCTTTCCCTGCCGTGCATAATGATATGGTGGTGATCGCAGGGT
>Ga0181571_10002292_pt1 | contig 14141 bp, 14 predicted proteins | sample 101ome_17_FD_132440 | JGI IMG/M metagenome (GOLD analysis project Ga0181571, IMG submission 132440) | Coastal salt marsh microbial communities from the Groves Creek Marsh, Skidaway Island, Georgia - 101407AT metaG (megahit assembly) | ecosystem: Environmental > Aquatic > Marine > Intertidal... | reverse complement strand
TTACTGACCTTCGGCCTTCAGGTACTCAATCACCGCGGCCACGTCGCTTTCCTTTTTCAGGCCCGCGAAGGACATCTTGGTGCCCGGTGCGTAGCCCTTGGGGTTAGCAAGGAACCCGGCCAGCGCCTCTTCGGTCCAGACCTGACCCTCGCCGCCCATACCGGTCAGCGTGCCCGAGTACTTGAACCCGTCGACGCTACCGATCGTCCGGCCAACCAGCTGGTTCAGCTGCGGACCGCTGCGGTTCACAGCGCCGTCACCAACCTGGTGGCAAGCCTGACACTTCTTGAAGACCTTCTCGCCAGCGGCGGCAAGATCGGCGTTGGTATACGCCTTTTATAAAGCAACTTGTCGCGATGGCTCATCATGTTAACTTAGTCTCAAAAGGAGATCTTTTCATGTTTATTCGGTGTGTGTTAGTTAGTACTTCATTATTTTTTGTCACGACACAGAGTTTACATGCGCTTGAATATGGCCAAACCAGACAACAATTCCAAAACTCAAATTTGAATGAACGATTGTCAGTGCAGCGAACTCTCACAAAACTTGGATTTTATAAAAGTTCTATTGATGGTCTTTACGGGCGTGGGACTCATTCGGCGATTGAGCAATTTGTAGCAAGACTAAGTATTCCTGAAGCAAAGTTTAGTTTAGAAGACATACTGAATTTCGAATATGAAAACGATTTTGCTTATTCGTTGGAACTTGGAAGCGGCGAACTAGTTGGCGAATTTGACGCTTTTTCAGCAACTGGTGACGCTGCGGAGATTTCTATTGGGCCAATGCAGGACCTAAATGGAGACGGATTTCTCGATATCCCAGTGGAAACATTTCGATGGAACCATGACTTTGATCCTAGTGAACCCACTATAGATGGTTTCGAGCGAACCACTAAACCTGTTTTCATGTTTTATAACAGTGAAAATGAAAAATTCGAAGTGAATTTTGATATCCAAAGTCAGATTGAGGCCACTAGTCGGTGGATTAGTGAGATCGCAACTGCTGATATTAATATGGATGGTACGGTAGAGATATTTTTGGCGGATACTGGTCCTGATCAACTGCAATGCGGCCATACAGATCGGCTTATGAACATCACCGCTGGATCAGTGGTTGAACACCCAAACACACCAAATTTATCCATGTATTCCCATGAGTTGGTGACAGGGAATTTTGATCAGTTTGACGGTCTTGAATTTTTAGTTTTACCCATGAAAAGTATCTGGCCAAACAAAGAAATATGCACTTACATCGATCATCCGATGAGTGACAAGCCTTACCTCGTATTTGTTAATGATGATGGAGAATTTGATTACAGGTTTATCGAGTTTTTCGATAAATCCAACAAAAATATTCGCAGAACTAGTGGCGACATTGCGACTGCATTAGCTTATGATTTTGATGGCGATGGGATGTCCGAAATACTTGGGGTTGGAGAGGTAAATTACTCGGGCAGTATAATTCTTTACGACCAGAAAAACGGGTATGATTTTAATGAAATTTCACGCATTGACTTGGGCCTGAATACCGACATCCAGAATGAGCGCATCGTTTCAAACGATATTTTAGTATTGGCGGATGAAGATGATTATGCTGATGTCATGCTCGTTATGGCTCGCTGGGGCTTGTCTGGGTATTCAGGCACCTTTTATAAGGTTGTACGAATTGGTTCGAACTTAAAATTGCCGATCGAAGATGTAACGGACGTTTATTTTGATTTTCAAAATATCGCTTCGCAGTTTTTGTCAGGTGTTTCCGACGATGAAAGTTGTTTTGAAGCGAGTATCGAGTATTTCGAGAACGTTGATCAGACTGTTTTAGTTTGTTCTTTTGCCAAGGGTGACGAGGACTTTTTACCCCAAGAGAGTTACTCTCCCAGAGTTTGGTTAAAGAATGATAATGGATTTTTCACACCAGTTAAAATAAACTCTGAAAGTATTGCTGACGCATATTATTTCATGCCGTTTGAATCAAAAGGCGAAGAGTACATCCTAGCCACAAAAGAGGTAAAGTTAGGCCCCGTTAACTGGGGATATCAAATTTGGAGATATCCAGTATTAGATATTCAAAAAAATCAAGATTAGCATTTTGTTCTTGATATGATCACTTAATTTCCCCCTCATGTTCGCACGGAGACCCCTGAAAATAAGTGTGCAGGCTACTCTCTGTAAAAGCTAATCCCACACATGTGCCAGTCCGCAGCCCACCCCTTGTGGTCTTCACCTCAATATGGCGAAGAGAGCCATCAAGATCGTAAGAAGTTATGTCATACCCTGCACCATCACCGATCTCTTGTGAAGTGTGAACTATTTTATTCGCTAAATCCTTCCGACCAGCTGCAGTGAGGCGGTCTCTTTCGAGTGCCAGAACAAACATTTCTCCCTTAAGCCCAAGCTCTTTATCATTCACTTCTTTTGATGTGAAATCAGGTGACTTTTGAGCTTTAAATTTTCGAGTTGACGTTTTTGCCACGCCTTTAGCCGGCGGCCTTACTTTTAAAGGTGACCTTGGATCATTTGGCTCTCCAGTTTTCGTTAACGTGAAAATGGTCACTCTACCTTTAATTATTTCATAAAGCCATCTCGTGTCTAAAATAGCACCGTTCGAAGATTAGACGCCCCTCACGAGGATAAGTTGAACGAAATGGACTACCACGACGCGTCGATGAACCTGCATCAGAGGCCCTCAGATCTGCTTTGACATTAACCATAAGTATAAGAACCTGAGTTTGCCCCGCAGCTGCCAGCTTTTGCGGTATCGAGTTCTAAAAAGAGTAGTACTAGTTTCTACAAGTCTCCTTTGACCTCTTCTCTTCAATGCTCTTTCTGGTCAGGAGGTTGACGGTATCTGGGATACACTAAGGCCACGCCTAGTTCTCTTTGTCTTAGTTTGGAGAAGGAAAAGAGATACCTGAAGAAGATACCCATACAGCGAAACCCTTACGTTTCTTTTGCCTGATACCTTTTAGCTGATTACTTGCAGTTAAGATGGTGAAATCTTCCACTATATGCAAAGGGCTTAGAAAAGATGAGACCTGACCTGGGATATACGGGAGCTTCAGCAAGGCAGGCACTACAACCAAGTCGCACGAGTATTACTGACACGGGTAGGCTTCTCTCTTGGCTACCGGCATTAATGAGGAGCGCCATACAGCTTGCAACATTCAGAGCGGGAGATCAGCGACTAACGGAACACAAGCACGTCTTCTTACCCAAAGACTTTAAGGGTGACCCCAATAGTACAACCTTCAAGCCTTGGACAGAAACGGAGATAGTAGAACATCTAGCAGCAGGCTGGGGCTTGGGAGCAATAAGAAACCTTGAGGTAAGCTATCTACTTCCTGCAGACTCATGATTTCCGGGCTAGGAGAACCGTTAAATTGTCAAAGTGCTATAGTACTCTATAGGAACCTGACAAATTAAGCATGACGGAACACTAAGCCGAAAACGTAGAGAAAGTGGTTAACACCTCCTTCACCCTAAATCTGGCAGAGCCCAAGTATATATAACCCCTACGCCCCCTATGGCCCATGCCCCATACCGAACCCCAATCCCTACGCATTACCAGTTGAGAATAGATCTGAGGTAAGACTGTGCAGAACCTCACTGTGGGATGCGGACGGAGCTATGCACTGGGAAAGTCTATCTGCAATGTATGGAGGGGCGCGAACATCTGCCGTGAATCACCCGGGCGCGAAACATCATCGGGCGAAAGGAGGCACTGGTTGAGTCTACTTCTTTTTGATACGCAATTTTAGTACACAAAAATATGAATTTCCGGTACACTCCCAGCAACCACTTAGCCACTAAGTAATTGATATATAATAATTTTTTATTTTTAATGGTGCCCCCAGAGAGACTCGAACTCCCGACCCACTGATTACAAATCAGTTGCTCTACCAGCTGAGCTATAGGGGCACTGAGCGCCGTTTAATCGTTCATTCTGCCGGACGCAAGCCTCAACGATTGGCTCTCGCAAGGAAGATCACCGCGACGAGCCCAACACCCGTAATCATCAAAGATGCGGTCGATGCCTCAGCGATTTTCTCCAACGACGCTTTCTCATGAACGAGTGTGGCGAGTGTGTTGTAATTAAAGGGCCGCAGGAGCAGCGTTGCCGGAAGTTCTTTCACGGCATCCACAAATACCAACAACAATGCTGACCCGACCGACGCGCTCATGAGCGGCAGGTAGACACGCCTCAATGCGCCCCCTGCCCCTTGCCCGAGCGATCTAGCGGCCATCGGCAAACTGGGTGAAATACGCCCGAACGCGGCGTCAACGGCCCCCTGTGCAATCGCAAAGAACCGCACGACATAAGCCAAAACCAAAGCCGCCGCCGTTCCGGTAAAGATCAATCCCGGATCCCAACCGGAAAGCGCGAGAATGCCATCCGCGAGCCAGTTATCGAAGGCGGCAAGCGGCACCAAGATTCCCAGCCCCAGAACAGCCCCGGGCGCGGCATAGCCAATCGCTGTGACAGGCATCAGCATGGATGGCAATTTCCGGCGCGAAATTCTCACCCCGTAGACCATAAACACGCCGCCGATGACGGTCAGAAGCGCCGCTACCCCGCCGACGAACACCGTATGCCAAAGCGCTCGTAACAGTCCTTGCCGCGCCCAGTCTGCCGCATCAAGCGAGTGCGAGATCAACACCGACACAGGCAACAAAAAACCCATAAAAAACGGCAAGAAACAGGCAATAGCCGCCGCCGCCGCCCGCATTCCCTGCAAAGGCGTGCGCACAACCGGCCTAAAGCCACGGGCCGAGCTGGAGAACTGGCTTCGCCGCCTACTCAGTTTCTCCAATGTGACCAAGATCACGATAAGTGCGAGAACGCAGGTCGCAATCTGGGCCGCACCACCTAGGTTGCCCGCCTGTAACCAGACCGAGAAGATCCCCGTCGTCAGTGTCTGAACTGCAAAAAAATCGACCGTCCCAAAGTCATTGACAGTTTCCATCATCACGACGGCAACGCCCGCCATGATCGCAGGTCTGGCCAGCGGTAGGCCCACGCGAATGAACCGTCCAAGCGGCCCTGCCCCAAGCGCACGCGCGACCTCAAAAGGAGCGCCGCTCTGCTCGCGAAACGCTGCTCTCGCGAGGATATAAACATACGGGAAAAGCGCACCACTCAGGACAACAACAGCCGCGCCTAGCGACCGGATCGGGGGGAACCAATAGTCCCTCGAACTTTCCCAGCCGAAAAGGCCGCGCAGTCCTGTCTGAACTGGGCCTGCGTACTCTAAAAAGTCAACGAGAGCGAAAGCGCCGACATAGGCTGGGACTGCTAAAGGTAACAACAACGCCCACTCCAGCCAACGGCGCATCGGAAAATCATACATAACAATCAACCAAGCCGCGCCTGCTCCAACGGATGCTGTTATCGCCCCCACGCTGAACATCAAGATCAGCGAATTGGCGGCGTAGCGCGGCAACGTGGTCGCCAAGAGATGCGGCCAGATGTTTTCGCTTGGAAAAAATGCAAAGTAGAAAACCGCAGCAATCGGCAATAGAACCAATATCGCGATGACGGCAGCGCCGATCGACCACGGATCTGCGCGTTTGACAGAGCGGCCTTTCGCTAAAAACTGACTCGTTTCATCAGACATATCGAGCGGTTACCGAAATCCGGTTTCGCTGTCCAGAAATGTCCTTATATTGCGAACAAACAACAGACAGGCAAAGACCATGTAAATCGCCTTCCACATTGGCGCCAATTGCACCGACGATGACCAGCTCATCGAGTCGATCTGTAAAAACGCAGCCGCGCTCGAGCTGGAAGGTATCCATGTGCCGCCAATAGGGCGGTATCGCAGAATTATCCGTAAAACCGTTCAGAACCTCGACAGCCCGCAACCCCATATCGACGTTCGCGAAAAACTTCTCGACGCGATCATCGATAACCCGCATCACACTAAGCGCCTTGTTCTGTCCAACAGCGCATTCCTATGCGTCTCTGACAGAATATTTGAAGGTGCCAGTTTCTACCAACTCGCCGACGAAAAGATTGAAGCCATCAGCAGGATATTCGCCAACGACGAATTGGAGCTGTATTTAGCCATCCGGAATCCTGCCAGCTTTGTCCCCACGGCTTACATGTAATCCAAGAAAGCCACCTTCGGCGCATACATGCACGGCATGAACCCGAATGACATTAGATGGTCCGAGCTGATCACGCGTATCCAAGCGCTTGCACCAAACGCCACCCTAACCGTTTGGGCCAATGAAGATACACCTCTTATTTGGGCTGAGTTGATGAGAGAGCTGTCCGGGGTTGATCCTCTCACCCGCATCACAGGCGGGTTTGATCTGCTCGCAACCATCATGTCAAAGGCTGGGATGCAACGCTTTACCAGCTACCTGAAGAGCCACCCCCCAGAGCGAAGCCCAAAAAAGGCGCGTGATTTCCGCCTTCCTCGACAAATTCGCTCTTGAGGAAGAAATCGATCATGAGATCTCGATCCCGGAATGGACCGAAGCGCTCGTCGACAAACTCACGGAGACGTACGAAGACGATCTCGTCACGATTCAGCAAATGCCGAATGTGCGATTCATCGCGCCCTTGGTTGCCTCACATCCCGAGCGCGGCCTTGTACATATCCAAAACAGCTTCTTCTTCTGCGATATCATTAGCGTCCCGCTTGCGCAGCGCAATCAGCTTACGCATAACTTTAGTGTCGTAGCCGCGGCCTTTTGCTTCAGCCATCACTTCTTTTTGGGCGTCAGCGATATCTTTCTTTTCGATTTCCAAGCGCTCATAGCGCTCGACAAATTGCCGCAATTCCTGCGCAGCTACCGAAGATTGTGCGTCGGTTACGTCATCGCTCATGGTTTTTCTCCTACCCCGATATTGGTTCGCTCTGCGTCCTATTCGCTGCCGTTCAAACGCACAAGCCCACCCTTGTCAAAGCCACAAACCATCGCTACGCCGGCTGCAACAAAATCGAAGGAAATTGGCATGGAATGGCTCGTCTACATCGGCGCTCTGATCTCGGCGATCGGCCTATTTGGAATTGTATGGACAATCACAAAGGTCGCCTCAGCCCGCCGCGCGAAACTCGAAGACGCAGAACTGCGCGCCCGCCTTTCACGCATTCTTCCAATCAACATCGGAGCACTGCTTTTTTCCATCATCGGCCTTATGATGGTCGTGGTAGGTGTTCTATTGGGCTGACGGCTCAGTCGATATCGCAGAAAACCTCGTAAAGCCGCTCCAGAATTGGATGAACCCGTTGGTCTGCAATTCGATAGCGGATCACCCTGCCCTCACGCGTCGCGGATACGAGCCCTTCAGCCCGCATCTTCGCAAGCTGACCCGAAACATACGACTGACTGGCACCGAGCGCTTCCTCTATGTCTCCGACACACTGCTCCCCCGGCAAGAGGGCACACATTATTCTGAGCCGTGCAGGATTTGCGAGCACCTTGAGCAGTTCAGCGGCCTCACCAGCGGCTGCATCCATGGCGTTTGCTTTTTCTATCATGTCCATCGGATTCACCATTCACATACATACCTGATTTTTTATATTTTGATATTGAAATATATAAGCACACGATCTAACTAGTTCCAGTAACAATTCATCTTGCGGTTCGCGTCAACTGTGAACTGCCAGAGGTGAAGGGTTTACCTTGTAAAACCACCCTTGGTTGATCGAGGTTGCAATAGAAACTGTAGCGAAACGGACACGCGCAATGCAGCAAGAATGGATACTCGGCCTCATAGGAGGCGGAATTATTGGCTTGGGAGGAGCAATATATCTCCTTTCGAACGGTAGGATCATGGGCGCCTCGGGCATCATAGGCGGCGTCGTAGATGGTTCGGCAGGGAATCAACGCAATGAACGGCTCGCATTTATTGTAGGGCTGTTCCTCGTACCAACCATCATCGCTTTGTGGGTTGGCGGCTTTGACACCCATGTCACAGATAACCTTGTGGTGCTTCTCGCTGCGGGCCTCTTGGTCGGTATCGGGACCAGATTCGCGAATGGTTGCACCTCTGGTCACGGTGTTTGCGGCATTTCGCGCCTCTCTCTGCGCGGGATTGTTGCAACAGTCTTCTACATCGGGGCCGGTGGTTTGTCTGTCGTCCTCTTCCGCCATCTTTTGGGAGTGATCTGATGCGAAATTTCATGGCATTCATCGCCGGCAGCACATTCGGCACCGGACTGCTGATTTCTGGAATGACCGATACGACCAAGGTTCAAGGTTGGCTCGATATTTTTGGCGCATGGGACCCGACGCTCGCATTCGTAATGTCAGGCGCAATCATTCCGATGGCCATAGCATGGCGCCTTGCAGCTGGCCGAACACCGCTTCTAGGCGGGCTTTTCCCTCCTCGCCCAGAACCCCGTCTCGGCCGCAACCTGATCATCGGTTCAACGCTATTTGGCGTCGGCTGGGGCTTGGCCGGTCTTTGCCCCGGCCCGTCAATCGCCTCGCTCGGCTTCAGTGGCTTCGGTGGAATCACCTTCGTGGTTAGCATGTTGCTCGGGATGTGGCTTGCACCCTTTATCCGGGCGCAAGTCGATCAATTGAGCTCCGACTCTGCCTAATCATTTGGCCTCGCCTGTTCAGCAGGCGAGGCTCTTCATTATCGATACGCGGGTTTTATCGCCCGTTTCGGGTCGAAAGCGGGGCCTCCCCCAAACGGTCGATCCGAACGGCCCGTTGCCTTTCATCAGCTCCCAAAACCCCACTAAAAACCGCAGCACCACCTGCCGAAACCATTTCGACCGACGGCGAGTGCGCAGACTGTTCCAGCGGGATCACCTGCCCCTTCGACATTTGCTCGACGATTCCCAAAGCGACCGTCGCGCGCGCTTTGGCCAGAGACATCAAGGTTCTTCTCCTCGACGAACCATATGAGGGGCTCGCACCTGTCATCGTCCAAGAAATCGCAAAGACGCTAAAAATTATTCGCGATCAGGGCATCACAACGATCATCGTCGAGCAAAACGCCGTCGCGGCGTTGAAACTTGCTGATCGTGCTGTCATCCTCGACACCGGAACCGTCGTTTTCGACGGTGACGCAAAAGAAGTTCTTGAAGACGAAGAGCTTCGCGCGAAATATCTCGCAATCTAAATTCCTGCGCCCGCACCCCGAGCGGGCGCACCCCATTCCAAGACCAAAGGGATTGCTATGACCACCAGCTCGAACTACCCCCCTTCTTCCGAAGTCGCCGCAAAAGCCCACATCGATGCGGCGAAATACGAAGAAATGTACGCCGCATCAATTAATGACCCAGAGGCCTTTTGGGGCGAGCACGGCAAGAGAATTGACTGGATCAAGCCCTACACCAAGGTCAAGAATACGAACTATGATTTTGGCTCTGTCTCGATCAACTGGTACGAAGACGGCACGCTAAACATTGCCGCAAATTGCATTGACCGCCACCTCGCCACCCGTGGCGATCAAACCGCCATCATTTGGGAACCTGATAGCCCCGACGACGAAGCCCTCCACATTACCTACAAGCAGTTGCATGAAGAGGTTTCCCGTTTCGGCAACGTGTTGCGCGATATGGGCGTAAGCAAGGGCGACCGCGTTGTCCTTTATCTTCCGATGATCCCACAAGCAGCCTATGCAATGCTGGCCTGCGCACGCATTGGCGCGATTCATTCGGTGGTCTTTGCCGGCTTCTCGCCAGATGCCCTCGCCGCCCGCGTGAATGGCTGCGACGCAAAAGTCGTCATCACCGCAGACGAAGCCCCACGCGGCGGCCGCAATACACCTCTCAAGACCAATGCCGACAAAGCTTTCGCCAAGGTCGATGGCGATGCCAAGATGCTCGTGGTGCGCAGAACCGGCGGCGACGTCCCCATGCAGGACGGTCGCGACTTCTGGCTCGATGAACTCGAAGCGAATGTGAGCGCTGATTGCCCACCCGAGGAGATGAACGCCGAAGATCCGCTGTTCATCCTCTACACATCGGGTTCCACCGGCCAGCCCAAAGGTGTCGTTCACACCAGCGGTGGTTATCTCGTGTTTGCCTCAATGACCCATGAATATGTCTTCGACTATCATGACGGCGATATCTACTGGTGCACCGCCGACGTGGGTTGGGTCACGGGTCACAGCTATATTGTCTACGGCCCACTCGCCAACGGCGCGACGACCCTTATGTTCGAAGGTGTCCCCACCTACCCTGACGCATCACGCTTCTGGCAGGTCTGCGAAAAGCATAAGGTAAACCAGTTCTATACCGCCCCCACGGCCATTCGCGCGCTGATGGGACAAGGTAACAGCTTCGTCGAGAAGTGCGACCTCTCGTCCTTGCGTATTCTGGGCACCGTGGGTGAGCCGATCAACCCGGAAGCATGGAACTGGTACAACGATGTCGTCGGTCATGGCCGTTGCCCCATCGTTGATACCTGGTGGCAAACCGAAACCGGCGGCCATCTCCTCACCCCGCTCCCCGGCGCAACCCCGCTCAAGCCGGGATCGGCAACGAAGCCGTTCTTTGGCATTCAGCCGGTCATTCTCGATCCGCAATCCGGCGCGGAGATTTCCAGCACCGAAGCCGAAGGCGTCCTCTGCATCAAAGACAGTTGGCCAAGCCAGATGCGCACCGTATGGGGCGATCACGAACGTTTCGAAAAGACGTACTTCTCTGACTATAAAGGCTACTATTTCACTGGCGACGGTTGCCGCCGCGATGCAGATGGAGACTACTGGATCACTGGCCGCGTCGATGACGTGATCAACGTCTCCGGTCACCGTATGGGCACAGCCGAGGTCGAAAGCGCACTTGTCGCACACAAGGCCGTCTCGGAGGCAGCGGTGGTCGGCTACCCGCACGAGATCAAAGGACAGGGCATCTACGCCTACGTTACCCTTATGGGCGGCGAAGAGCCTTCAGAAGCGCTGCGCAAAGAGCTTGAAACATGGGTGCGCTCCGAAATTGGACCAATTGCCAAACCGGACCTTATCCAATGGGCTCCCGGTTTGCCAAAGACACGCTCGGGCAAGATCATGCGCCGCATTCTGCGCAAAATCGCTGAAAATGACTACGGCTCCCTTGGCGATACGTCCACGCTTGCGGATCCATCAGTCGTCGATGATTTGATCGAGAACCGCATGAACCGCGGTTAAGTCGGCCCAAATCTCCTAGATAGCACCGGGCATTGCCCGGTGCTTTTCGTTTCAAATAGCACTTTCAGCAGTACCGCTCAAAAATCCTGAAAGCGAATGCTTTCCACCCAATTCACCTTCGCGTATAACAAACTGCTAGACGCGCCTCTCCAGACAGAGCCGCGCAATTTGGATAACGGGCAAAGCCGAGGACAACATGAGCACCAAAAAAAACCACGACGGCGATGTAGGTTTCATCAAAGCGCTCGCAGAGCTCCTGCGCGAAAACGATCTGACAGAACTCGAAGTTCTGCGTGAATACAGCGAAAATGATAGCCTTAACGTTCGCGTCAGCCGTCAGACACAGGTTGTCTCGCAAGTTGCCGCCCCTGCTGCCGTTGCGGCACCCGTGCAAGCCGCGGCTCCGGCCGCCGCTGCAGCCCCCGCGCCCGAATCGGCCGATCCGGTCGATCACCCCGGCGCGGTGACATCGCCAATGGTCGGCACCGTTTACTTGGCGGCCGAGCCCGGCGCGGCACCGTTTGTTTCTGTTGGCAGCAAAGTCAACGAAGGTGACACGCTGCTGATCGTCGAAGCAATGAAAACGATGAACCAGATCCCTGCCCCGCGAGGCGGAACTGTGACGCGGCTCCTCATCGAAGACGGCGCTCCTGTCGAATTCGGTGCGCCCCTGATGATCATCGAATAAGGCCTTGGCAATGTTCGATAAAATCCTGATCGCCAACCGTGGAGAGATCGCTCTCCGTGTCGTCCGCGCCTGTCGCGAAATGGGTATCAAATCCGTTGCGGTCCATTCCACGGCTGATTCCGATGCGATGCATGTGCGTATGGCCGACGAGGCCGTCTGCATCGGGCCGCCCTCCTCCGCGCAAAGCTATCTCAGCTTTGCTGCGATCATTTCAGCTTGTGAGATCACAGGCGCGCAGGCCATCCACCCAGGCTACGGCTTTCTCTCCGAAAACGCAGCCTTCGTGCAAGCGCTCGAAGATCACGGCATAACCTTCATCGGCCCCACTGCGGAACATATCCGCATCATGGGCGACAAGATCACCGCAAAGGAAACAGCGGAAAAGCTTGGTATTCCGGTGGTTCCGGGCTCGGACGGCGGCGTGAAAGACATTGCCGACGCAAAGCGCGTGGGCAAAGAAATCGGCTACCCCGTTATCATCAAAGCCACGGCAGGTGGCGGCGGTCGCGGGATGAAAGTCGCCCGTAACGAAGCCGAGATGGAAACTGCCTTCTCGACCGCGCGGTCCGAGGGCAAGGCCGCGTTCGGCAATGATGAGGTCTATATCGAAAAGTACCTCACCACCCCGCGCCATATCGAAATTCAGGTCTTTGGCGACGGCAAAGGCAACGCGGTTCACCTTGGCGAACGTGATTGTTCACTGCAGCGGCGTCACCAAAAGGTCTTCGAAGAAGCCCCAGGCCCCTGCATCACCGAAGAAGAACGCCAGAAGATTGGTAAAATCTGCGCTGATGCTGTGGCAAAAATCAATTACATCGGCGCGGGCACGGTCGAGTTCCTCTATGAGAACGGCGAATTCTACTTCATCGAGATGAACACCCGCCTTCAGGTCGAACACCCGGTCACTGAGGGCGTCTTCGGTCAGGATCTCGTCCGCGAACAAATCCGCGTCGCGGCTGGTTTGCCGATGTCTTTCACGCAGGATGATCTGGTTCTGTCTGGCCACGCAATCGAAGTCCGCATCAATGCCGAACGGTTGCCGAACTTCTCGCCCTGCCCCGGTAAGATCACCCAATATCACGCTCCGGGTGGTCTCGGCGTCCGCATGGATTCCGCCCTTTATGATGGCTACTCTATCCCCCCCTACTACGACAGCTTGATCGGCAAGTTGATTGTACACGGGCGCGACCGACCAGAGGCATTAGCGCGGCTCAAAAGGGCTTTGGGTGAATTGATTGTCGATGGCATCGACTCGACCATCCCCCTTTTCCACGCCTTGCTGGAGGAAGAAGCCGTCCAAACAGGTGAATACAACATTCACTGGCTCGAACATTGGCTTGAGCAAAATCTATCCGCCTAAAAGTCGGTTACACCACATTCAGGATCGTCGATGAGAGACGAACCGTTCGAAATAACAACGGAAATCTTGCTGAGGGCATACACCCTCGGCATTTTTCCGATGTCCGAATCCCGCGACCAACATGAGATTTTCTGGGTCGATCCGAAACGGCGCGGCATTCTACCAATCGAGAGGTTTCATATCTCGCGATCCCTCCGCCGCAAAATACTGAAAAACCCTTTCCGCATCACCTTCGATAAGGCTTTTACGCAAGTCATCTCCGGTTGCGCGGACCGTCAAGAGACATGGATCAACACCAAAATAGCCAGCCTCTACGAAGGTCTGTTCGATCAGGGCCACGCACATTCAATCGAAGTCTGGAACGACGATAGGCTTGTCGGGGGCGTCTACGGCGTTGCAATCGGTGCAGCTTTCTTTGGCGAGAGCATGTTCTCGCGGGAGACCGATGCCTCGAAGATCGCCCTCGCCTACCTGACGTATCGACTATGGAAAGACGGATTCACCTTATTTGATACGCAGTTCATCACCGATCATCTGCTATCACTAGGCGCCGAAGAAATCTCTAAATCAGATTATCACAAACGGCTCGACGCTGCGGTGATCCGGCACGCGCTATTCAGAGCAAACGCCCCGCTACCATCACCTTACGAAATCACGCAACCAAGAACCCAGACATCATAGCGCGGATGGTCCATTGCGTTCAGTGCGGGCGCAGACGCAATCATCCACCCACGGAAGACAGGCTCCTCGATAGACTGATAAGTAATCGTCAAACCTGCATAGGCGTTACCGGCTGGGTTATTTACCGGATAGCGGCAGTCGATCGAAGCAATTGAAATAAGCCCGACCCGTACCGCGCCACCGGAAGGTACATCAATATCCGTCACAGCACCGGTGATCTTATCAAGAGCACGGACACGAGCAGCCCCGGATGACTCCACGCGCTCGGAGAGTGGCAGCTCTACAATTTCCTCGAATTCCGGCCCAACCAAGGGG
>Ga0181571_10002284_pt1 | contig 14163 bp, 14 predicted proteins | sample 101ome_17_FD_132440 | JGI IMG/M metagenome (GOLD analysis project Ga0181571, IMG submission 132440) | Coastal salt marsh microbial communities from the Groves Creek Marsh, Skidaway Island, Georgia - 101407AT metaG (megahit assembly) | ecosystem: Environmental > Aquatic > Marine > Intertidal... | reverse complement strand
GGCGTTCATGACGGTTGCCAGCATCCCCATGTGATCGCCGGTCACACGATCTAGACCGGCGGCCTGTAGGGCGCTGCCCCTGAACAAATTGCCGCCCCCGACTACCAGCCCTACCTGCACGCCAATGCCCACAAGCTGTCCAATCTCCAAAGCCAGGTGGTCTAACACCTTGGGGTCTATACCAAAGGCTTCCTGGCCAGTCAGGGCCTCACCGCTCAGCTTCAGCAAAATACGCTTGTAGACTTTATCTTGTGGCACGCCTTTTATCCCCGAGATTTACCCGCCCGTATGGTACCGGACTCGCCTGTAGGCGTCAGGTACCCAAAAGGGCATTCCCCCGTCAAAACCTGAATTTGTGGCAAAAAAAAGGGACCCAAGGTCCCTTTTTTACCCCGGAGGGTCGCTAAATCGACGGCAAGTTAGCCTTTTAGCTGCGCTGCCACCTCGTCGGCGAAGTCAACTTTTTCGACCTCGATACCTTCTCCCACCTCAAAGCGAGAGAATGAAGCCACCTCGGCACCCGCCGCCTTAACCAGCTTACCTACTGTTGTGTCAGGGTCTTTCACAAAGGGCTGTTCAGTCAGGCTGTTTTCAGACAAGAACTTGCGGATCCGGCCGTCAATCATTTTCTCGATAATCTCTGCCGGCTTGCCAGAGTCCTGCGCCTGTGCAGTGAAAATCTCACGCTCTTTAGTGATTAGCTCTTCGGGCATATCATCAGGCGACACCACCTGCGGATTGACCGCGGCAACATGCATAGCCACATCTTTCGCCAAGTCCTGGTCGCCCGCTTTGAGCTCTACCAACACGGCAATACGATTGTTGCCATGGACATAACCACCAACAACACCCGCCTCGGCGCTCACTTTAGCGACTCGGCGTACGGCAATATTCTCGCCAATTTTTTGCACCAACGCTTGACGAGCTTCCTCGATCTCGCCCTCTGCCAGTGAGTCAGCGCTCTCAAGCTGCTCGCCAAAGGCCTTGTCGACAACCTGATTAACAAATGCCAAAAAGCCAGCATCGCGTGCCACGAAGTCCGTTTCACTATTGACCTCAACTACCACCCCGTAACTGCCATCTTCAGCAATACGAATCGCGACCACGCCATCTGCTGCGGTCCGGCCGGCCTTCTTGGCAGCTTTCATACCGCTAGATTTGCGCAGCTCTTCAATAGCTGCCTCGATATCACCGTTAGCTGCTGCCAGTGCTTTTTTACACTCCAACAAGCCGAGCCCGGTGCGCTCACGTAATTCTTTGACCAATGCTGCAGACATGGACCTTCTGCTCCTATAGGTAAAATGGTGGGGCTACCACCGAAAACGAAGAGGGCCCGCTAGGGCCCAGTTATTCAATAGCGTAGCGCGAGTACGCCGAAATCTTAGGCCTCAGCAGCCTCTTCGGCGGCAGCGTCCTCTGTGATTTCAACGAACTCATCCGCGGCAACCACTTCACCAGCATCGGCTTTGCCGTCTAACACCGCATCGGCAACCGCTTTGACGTAGAGCTTGATAGCGCGAATGGCGTCGTCGTTACCCGGAATCACAAAATCGACACCGTCTGGATTGCTATTGGTATCGACAATACCGATCACGGGGATACCCAGCTTGTTGGCTTCAGTGATAGCAATACGCTCGTGATCAACGTCAACCACAAACAGCGCATCAGGCAGGCCACCCATGTCCTTAATACCACCCACTGATCGCTCCAGCTTGTCCTTGGCACGAGTCAGCATCAACGCTTCTTTTTTGGTGAGCTTGGCAAAAGTGCCGTCACGCTCTTGCTCTTCCAATTCACGCAAGCGCTTGATGGAAGCGCGCACGGTCTTGTAGTTAGTGAGCATGCCGCCAAGCCAACGGTGGTTGACATAAGGCATGCCGCAACGTTCAGCATTCTCTTGAATGATTTTGCCTGCCGCGCGCTTGGTGCCCACGAACAAGATTTGGTTTTTATTGCCAGTCAAACGCTTGATGTAGTTCAGCGCATCGTTAAATGCGGGAACGGTGTGCTCAAGGTTGATAATGTGTATTTTGTTGCGCGCCCCAAAAATGTATTGATCCATCTTGGGGTTCCAGAAGCGGGTCTGGTGGCCGAAGTGCGCACCTGCCTGCAGCAGTTCACGCATGCTTACTTGCGTCATCATAATGTCCTTTTGTTTGGGTTGTTGCCTCCGTGCGTCCCTACAGACCAACCAGAAACTGGCACCCGGTCCTCGGTTGTTGGCGCACGTGTGTCGTTTAAGCTCCCAAAAAATGGTGAGCTCTCGCTCCGGCCCTTGCCGGCGAGGCGCGCGTTATACCATAGCCGTCACCGCAAATGAAGCCCGCGGCAGACATAACTCTAAGTATTGGTTAAAATTGCGCCTCCTAGCCAAGTTGTGACGTAAAAAATGCCTGTTCAACCCAAAACCGCCGATGAAATCGAAGGCATGCGTGTCGCGGGGCGCCTCGCCGCTGAAGTCCTGGAAATGATCGAGCCCCAGGTTGAGGTGGGCATGACCACAGGCGAAATCGACCGAATCTGTCACGCATACATCGTTGAGGTTCAAAAAGCGATTCCCGCACCGCTCAACTACCATGGCTTCCCCAAATCCATTTGTACCTCAATTAATGAGGTCATCTGCCATGGCATCCCCTCGGACACAAAAAAGCTGAAAAACGGGGACATCATTAACATTGACGTCACCGTAATTAAAGATGGCTGGCATGGCGACACCAGCATCATGGTCGGCGTGGGCGATGTACCCAGTCACGCTCAGCGCTTGATTCAGGTGACCCAAGAATGCCTCTACAAAGCGCTTGCTCTAGTCAAGCCTGGCGCCACACTGGGCGACCTTGGCCATGTTATTCAGACCCACGCTGAAGGTAACTATTATTCGGTGGTGCGTGAGTACTGCGGCCATGGTATCGGCAAGATCTTCCACGAAGAGCCGCAGGTGCTGCATTACGGACAGCCAGGCTCTGGCTTAGTGTTGGAACCCGGCATGACGTTTACCGTAGAACCCATGATCAACGCCGGCAAACGTCACACCAAGCTCAACACCCGCGACGGCTGGACGGTCACCACCCGCGACGGCCGGTTATCTGCACAATGGGAGCACACTATCGTCGTCACAGATGACGGCTGTGAAGTCCTCACACGACGCGCCACTGAAACGCTGCCATTTTGAGCAACATACCCAACATCGAGCGAGACGTCGAAAACAATGGCGATCTCCACAGCGTCTCCGCTGTACTTATAGATAGTGGCAATCCTGCGGCAGACTGCAAGGCTTTCTTGCATCAGGTCTCAGCAGAGCTAGCGGAAGCGTTCAGTCCTAACGAACCGATAAAACCCCTGCTCAAAGCCCGCGCCGAGGCTGTCGATAGCGTCATGCGTCACCTGTGGCAACAGTCTTTAGCCGACGAGCCTCGTGCGATGCTCGCGGCGGTGGGTGGCTATGGACGCGGAGAGCTCTACCCTCAATCTGATATCGATTTGTTGTTTTTGTTGCAAGAGGAGCCCAGTGCTGAATTGGGCGAACACATCTCCTCCATGCTGCAGGCACTGTGGGATCTGGGTTTGCGAGTAGGCCAGAGTGTACGACTGGTCTCTGAGTGCCGCGAACTGGCAGAGCAAGACCTCACTATCTTTACCACCATGCTTGAAGCGCGTCACTTGGCCGGTAACGCTGCGCTTCTTGACGCGCTCAATACAGAGCTGGCTCGAGATAAGATATGGGACAGCGCCGCTTTCTTTTCGGCCAAACAGCAAGAAACCGTGGAACGCCATGAGCGGTTTGCCAATACCTAATTCAACATTGAACCCAATGTCAAAAATGGTCCCGGCGGGCTGCGTGATATACAGGTCATTGGCTGGGTGGCTCGTCGCCACTACGGCGTCGCACTGCATCAACTGAGCGCCGATAGCTTTCTCACCGCCGAAGAGCGCCGCATGCTGGAGGCTGGGGAAAATTTCATCGGTCAGGTGCGCTTTGCCCTGCACATGATCAGCGGCCGCGAAGAGGATCGCCTACTGCTCGATCATCAGCGAAAATTGGCTGCGCTATGGGAAATGGTAGACGGTGAAAAGCTCGCAGTAGAGCAATTCATGCAAGTTTATTATCGCTGGACCAAGTCCATTAATCAGCTCAGTGAACTACTGATGCAAATTTATGATTGGGACATCCTGCACAGCGCAACGGTACCCCACACCCAGGTGCTGGACGACGACTTTGAATTACAGGACGACCTGCTAGCAGCGCGGCACGCCGACGTATTTACCCAGCGGCCGGCCAACCTCCTCCGCGCCTTCGTTGTTATGGCCAACGATGAACGCATTCAGGGCATCGCCCCAGAAACTTGGCGGTTGTTACGCAGGGCCAAGGAGCTGATTGACGGAAATTTTCGAGCCCAACCAGAGCACCAAGAACTCTTTATGGCGCTATTGCGCTCGCCCTTCGGTGTCACGAAACAGCTTCGACGAATGGCTAGCCATGGCATTTTGGGCCGCTACCTACCGGAATTCGGCAAAATCATTGGCCAGATGCAGTTCGATTTATTTCATGCTTACACGGTAGACGCCCACACCCTTGCGGTACTGGCCAATACACGCCGCTTTAAACGCGCCGATTACACCGACCGCTTCCCGGTCTCCACGCGTATTGCACAACGGCTGCGCAAACCAGAGCTACTTTACATCGCCGCGCTTTACCACGACATTGGCAAAGGCCGTGGCGGCGATCACTCCGAGCTGGGGGCAGTCGATGCGTTAGGATTTTGCCAACGTCACAACCTTGATGCGCGGGACACCGAACTCATTGTTTGGCTGGTTCGAAACCATTTGGTCATGAGCTCCATATCGCAGCGAAAAGACATCTCTGACCCAGAGGAAATTTTGCGGTTCGCTTCCCATGTGGTGACCGAGGAGCGTCTCGACTATTTGTACACACTGACCGTCGCGGATATCGACGGCACCAACCCCGAACTCTGGAATGCCTGGCGCAGCTCCCTTTTGCGTCAACTGTATACCGAGACTCGGCGCGCCCTAAGAAGAGGCCTGGAAAATCCTATAGCGCGCGAAGATGTGGTCACCGCCACCAAAAAAGCCACTGCCGATCTACTGGAATCACGCGGTTTCTTGGACAGTGAGCTTGAGGAAATCTGGGATCGGCGTGGCGACGATTATTTCTTGCGCGAGCGTCCCGGGGATATTGCCTGGCACACAGAAGTACTGGCCGAGCTTGAAGACCCTAGTAAACCCCTGGTGTTAGTGCGTCAGGCAAGTGATTCATCGGTGGCCAACGCTACGCAAATTTTTGTGCATGCGCCCGATAAGCCGGACTTGTTTACACGCATTTGTGTGGCGATTGAATCGCTGGAGCTGAGTGTTCACGATGCGCGAGTGTACTCCGGCAACGATGGCGCCACACTGGATACCTTTTACGTCCTGCGAGCCGATGGCAGACCAATAGCCGACACTGAGCTCACTCTAGAGCGAATTCGTGCAGGGTTACAAAAGGCAATGGAATCGGAACAACCTCGAGCGGTGTCTCGCCGGATGCCCAGACAACTTAAAAGTTTTTTGATGCCCACCGAAACGCAATTTTCGCATGATCTGAATCGAGATTGGACCGTGCTTGAACTGGCCACGCCGGATAGACCCGGACTACTGGCAAGAATTGGACAGGTCTTCAGTAATCAGTCTATTGCCATTCAAGGGGCCAAGATCCAGACGCTGGGTGAGCGCGTGGAGGACGTGTTCTTCATTACTGACTACGAGGGCCATGCATTGCCCTCAGGTGAGCGCTTGAATGCCCTGTCTGCGGCATTGTCTGAGGCGCTAGATGATAGCAACGAGGCAACCCTATGAACCCCGGCTTAGCGCAACTACAGCCCTACCCCTTCGAGCGCTTGAGAGCCCTCACAGCCGCTGTGACACCCGCGGACATGCCCGCCATTGCGCTGACTATTGGTGAGCCCCAGCACGCGCCGCCTCAGCTTGCGCTGGACGCACTCACCGAAGCGCTTGCTGGTATCAACAAATACCCGGCAACGGCTGGCGAGCCGCGACTCCGCCAAGCGATTAGTCAATGGCTGGAGACCCGGTTTGACCTCCCCGGCGTTGATTGGCAAAAACAAGTCGTTCCGGTAAATGGCACCCGCGAAGCGCTATTCGCGCTAGCCCAAACTCTGGTGACACCCGGTGCGCCCGGACGAGTAATTAGCCCCAACCCGTTTTATCAGATTTACGAGGGCGCAGCGTTACTTGCAGGCACATCTCCCACGTTTGTTGCTTGTGACGCGACCACTGGATTTCTCCCCCACTTTGAAGCCGTCACTGCTGAGCAATGGCAAGCCTGCGAAATCCTGTATACCTGCTCACCGGGGAACCCCTCAGGGGCTGTCATACCGGAGGCTTCACTCATCAAGCTCATCGAACTCGCCGAAGAGCACAACTTCGTGATCGTCAGCGACGAGTGTTACAGCGAGATATACCGTGACGAAGATCAACCGCCAGTGGGGTTATTGCAGGCGGCAACCGTGGCTGGCAATACCGATTTCAAACGCTGCTTGGTATTTCATAGCCTGTCAAAACGCTCCAACCTACCGGGTCTGCGATCGGGCTTCGTCGCGGGCGATGCCGATGTGCTGGCAAAATTTCTGCAATACCGCACCTATCACGGCTGTGCCATGCCGCCCTACAACCAAGCCGCCAGCATAGCCGCATGGCGTGATGAAGATCATGTCAGGGCCAATCGCCAACTTTATAGACAAAAATTTGACGGTGTTTTGGCGCGCTTAGGCGAGCCCTTAGGTGTCAGCGCACCCGAGGCCGGCTTTTACCTTTGGCCTGAGACTCCCGTAGACGACGAACGATTTGCCGTGACATTACTTGAGCAGTGCAATGTTGCTGTTCTCCCTGGGCGCTACCTCGGGCGTGAGATCGACGGCCATAATCCTGGCAGCTTCCGAGTGCGAATGGCGCTAGTGGCGGAGGCTCACAATTGTTTTGAAGCAGCTGATCGCATAGCCCACTTGCTAAAGAGCGGTTTATGACAGGTTCATTCAACCGTAATATGAAAAAAGCTGAGCGGGCCGCCTTTATCGATGCCTTCCTAGCACAGTATTACCCTGAAACACCGGTACCTCTAGACCATAAGGACCCCTATACCCTGCTGGTCGCGGTGCTACTAAGTGCCCAGTGCACTGACGAGCGCGTCAACCAAGTGACGCCTGAGTTATTCGCGCTGGCCGACAATGCCCACGACATGGCGGAACACACTGCCGAGACCATTCGGGCTATTATCCGACCCTGCGGATTATCGCCCCAAAAGTCCAAAGCGATTCAACGCTTGAGCGAGATACTCAGAGATCAACATGACGGCGAGGTACCAGCCGATTTTGAGGTGCTGGAGAGTCTGCCCGGCGTGGGGCATAAAACCGCGAGCGTGGTAATGGCGCAGGCCTTTAACGTACCAACTTTCCCTGTGGATACGCACATCCATCGGCTAGCCCAGCGCTGGGGTCTAACCCGAGGACGCAATGTTAATGAGACCGAGCGGGATCTGAAAAAAGTGTTCCCAAAAGCGCGCTGGAACGCGCTGCACCTGCAAATTATCTTTTGGGGACGAGAACACTGCACCGCTCGGGGATGCGACGGTCGCGTCTGCGAAATCTGTCAAACTTGCTATCCCAATCGCAAACACCCCAAAGTCGTTAATAAGCCCTGAGTTTTATCTCTCGGACTGGGTGCCAACCCACGCTTCTGTTAGGCTTGCCCCCGCATAGGAGAGTGACCATGACCATCAAGCTATACGGCATCAAGAGCTGCGATACCGTTCGCAAGGCGCGGAAATGGCTAGAGACTGCCGGGATAGACTACAACTTCGTCGATCTTCGTCAGGAACCCGTTTCACAACAAACATTAACCGGTTGGCTTGAGCAAATTGGTCACGACGTACTGATCAACCGCCGGAGTACCACATGGAAAGGGCTATCAGATAGCGAGCGTGAACAGGCGAGCGGCGCCCAAGCGGCGGCACTACTTGCCGAATACCCCACACTGATCAAGCGCCCCGTGTTAGAACACGGTGACCGCACGCTGGTGGGCTTCGACAGCGCTAGATACCAAACCGAATTCAACGCACAGTAAGGACACCGATATGACACAACTACACGCTTTTGGCCTGGGGATTGCCACGAAAAGTGCGGCCGGAGACACCCTTGACGTGTACTACCCCGCACCCATTGCCAACGTCGAAGGCGCACTGGCTGATATGCTAACCGACGTGAACGGCGAGCTCGATGCCGCCGCTCTCAATACCTTGGAAAACCAGCTTGCCGGGGCCGGTGCCGACGAGCAAGCCGCCATTGCACGGCGACTGAAGGATGCGGGTAGTACTGTCGTAGCCACCTCGCTTGCCGATAACCAAGCCCCCCAGAATGTGGCGGAAGCCTACTTAAAATTGCATATGCTGTCGCACCGCTTGGTTAGACCCCACGGCACCAAACTCGATGGCCTGTTCCCCTTATTACCCAATGTTGCCTGGAGTAATGAAGGACCTATCAGTCTCGATGAGTTACCCGACCGACAATTCGATGCCCGACTTCGTGGTCAGATAATTGAAGTCGCGAGCGTGGACAAGTTCCCCAAGATGACCAATTACGTGGTGCCCAAAGGCGTTCGTATAGCGCACACCGCACGGGTCCGCCTTGGCGCCTACCTAGGCGAAGGGACCACGGTGATGCATGAAGGTTTCATTAACTTCAATGCCGGTACAGAAGGCCCGGGGATGATCGAAGGTCGTATTTCCGCTGGTGTTTGGGTCGGCGCGGGCTCAGACCTGGGTGGAGGCTGTTCCACCATGGGCACCCTATCTGGCGGCGGCGATATCGTCATCTCTGTGGGCAAGGAGTGCCTGATCGGCGCCAATGCGGGCCTAGGTATTCCGCTGGGGGATCGGTGCACTATTGAGGCAGGCTTGTTCATCACTGCCGGTACGAAAGTCACCATGCTCGACGGTGCGCGCAAACCTGTAGAGACGGTTTCCGCCCGTGATCTCGCCAAGCGCTCTGATCTCCTGTTTCGCCGAAACAGTACCACTGGTGTGGTCGAGTGCCTAACCAACCGCTCTGCTATTGAATTGAATGAGCTGCTGCATGCCAACAACTGATTGGGCAGAGGCAACGATCGATCTCACCCGGGAGCTGATTACCCGGCAGTCAGTCACGCCCGAGGATGCCGGCTGCCAGGACCTCATGGCCGAGCGCCTCGAGGCGTTAGGCTTCACCTGTGAAAGCCTGCGTTTTGAGGACGTCGACAATCTTTGGGCCGTTTACGGCACAGAAGGCCCCACCTTGGCCTTCGCTGGACATACCGATGTGGTACCAACCGGACCACTGGAGGCGTGGCAATCGCCGCCTTTTAGTCCTAGTGAACGCGATGGCTGTCTGTATGGACGTGGCGCGGCAGACATGAAAACCAGCCTCGCCGCTATGGTAACGGCCACGGAATCGTTTATTGGCGAACACCCCCAATTCACGGGCCGTATTGCATTCCTGATTACCTCTGACGAAGAGGGTCCGTCGGTAAATGGCACCGTTAAAGTGGTTGAAACACTGCAACAACGAAAAGAACACATTGATTGGTGCTTGGTTGGGGAACCCTCAAGCAGCAACACATTAGGTGATGTCATTAAAAATGGGCGCAGGGGCAGTCTTGGTGCCACCATTACCGTGCACGGAAAGCAGGGGCATATTGCCTATCCACAGCTGGCAGATAATCCTATTCACCGTGCCTTCGCCGCGTTCGACGCGTTAGCTAGCGAATCGTGGGATGAAGGCAACGCCTTTTTCGAACCCACCCGATTACAGTTTTCCAATATCAATGCGGGCACCGGTGCCAGTAACGTCATTCCCGGTGATTTGCAGGCACAATTTAATATTCGCTTCAGCACCGAAACCACGGCCGAACAAATACAAGCCCGTTGCGAGCAAATCCTCGCTGCTCACGGTGTCGCCTTTTCAATTGATTGGCGGTTGAGTGGCAACCCGTTCTTGACCGAACCGGGACAGCTGGTGTCAGCGGTGCAAGGCAGTTTGACCGAGGTAGTTGGCAAGCCTGCCGCCCTTTCCACCGGTGGTGGCACTTCAGACGGGCGATTTATCGCCACCTTGGGGACGCAAATTGTAGAGCTCGGACCAGTCAATGCCTCGATTCACCAGATAGACGAACACGTGCGTGTTGCGGACATACCCCGCCTTGCACACATTTACCGTGGCGTCCTTAATCGGCTGTTCATCGAGGCATAACGCCCCGAACATAATCGATTCAGATACTCAATCGAAATAGGTGACGGCGATGCCATCAAAGCCGTCCTCGGCTAACCGGCATTTTTGCTGAACCACCCATGCTTGCCAAAAAGCGGCAATTGCTGCGTCGAGATCGGCTGCACCCTCGGGTGCATGGAGGCAAACTCGGCCACGCCCCTGTACCTTCATACCCGCCAAACAAGCGCGCAGGGCAAGTGCCGGTCCGGCTATCGCCAACTGCACACGCTCGGCCTCGGCTTCAGCCGCGTTGGCGTCGCTACCCTCGAGGGCACTCTTTAAAAAAACATGACTCTCTTCTAGCGGGCCTCGCTGTCTAATCAAATCACAAACGCGGCCCTGATCAATCACCCGCGACAGCGTCAACGCATGATGCTCAATCCGACGATCGCTGGACTCAAGCCTATGAGGGCTCGCCAACAAAACACGCTCCACGGCCGTGCCAACGCCACAGAGCTGTTCTGTTGTCACCGCAGTGGCCGATATGATCAAAGCTGTCGTCATCGCATTCTCCTAGCGTGCATAGACATCAAAGCGAATAGCCTTGCCTTTCAAACTGAAGGTGGGTTTGCCACCCAGCGGCACATCTTTTAATCCACGCTTGACGACGATTCGAGAGGCTTGCTGGGATATCGCCCAGTCAAACAGTGCGCCAGCCTCGTCATCTACAGTCGACCCATCTGCCGAGCCATGCAAATGCTGCAGTAAGGTCAAATCTTTTTTCGCTGCGGCCTTCTGCCTTCGGTCAGGAAACATCGGGTCCAAATACACCACCTCTCCAGCTTGCACCACCTGGCCCGTGCTATCGGCCGCGGTGACCGCCATGCGTTGGGCTGCCTCGCGCACCGCAGGGATAGCCGAAATCGAGGCTTTCTCTATAGCCTGCCGCAACAGCCAGGCCAATACCGGCGAACGCTCAATCAACCGCACATGGCACCCTGAATCCGCTAGTACGTAGGCATCGCGCCCTAACCCTGCGGTAGCGTCAAGTACGTGAGGTAAATTGCCCTGCTTAATACCCACCGCCCGGCCTAACAGTTCGTTGTGGCCGCTGCGTCGACGAAACTGCAACGCGGGCGCATCAAAGTTCACTGCCACCGGACCTGGGCGCGGTTCGACATTTAACTGCAGCCAAGCATCGTTCACATCGACCACCAATAAAATGACGGCATTGGGATCGCTCAGATCAACTGAAAAAGGGTAGTTCAGCTCTGTGGCAATCTGCTGCGCACGATGCCGAGAAGCACCCATGGCAGGTACCACACTAATGGTAGAAGCTGACGTTGCCCGATCTTTGATCATGGAGTGTTTCTCAAGCCATTTAATTGGCATCATGCACCCTTCTATGACGGAGGATACATGCGCTCAACGGTCGCTCTATTACTGGTCGCCATTGCCTTACTGCCAGCATGTCAAAACTATGACATAACGTTCAACGACCGCATAATCATTGGCGCTCAGCCTTTGTTCGCCAATTATGACGTCGCAGATCCAGCCCTTGAGCAATGTCTGCGTCAGCAGATTATAGACCGAGATGTCCGGGCAGCGAGTCAGCTTACCGTATTGGTGTGTACCAATGCGGGGATTGAGTCACTGGCTGGTCTGGCGATATTCACCGGTCTTGAGCAACTTAAGCTGTCAGAAAATCGTATTCGCAACTTGGTCGAGCTGGGTCAACTACCTGAGTTGGTCAATCTAGAACTCGATGGCAATCAAATTGTAGACAGTGTACCCCTGAGTACGCTGCCCAAACTGGAGCAACTTACGCTCACGGGCAACAGCGCACTTCAGTGCTCAGGTCTTGCCCGATTCAATGAGCGCGTTACTATCAAAGCCCCAGCGCACTGCCAATCATCATGACGTATCGCCTCTACCAACTACTGGCGCGCCTACCCTTGGGTATATTGTATTCGCTGGCGTCAATTATGGCCTTCGTCATTGAGCGGTTAGCGGGCTATCGAAGAGGAGTCATTAACAGCAACTTATTGCAGGCTTTCCCTGAAAAAAGTCCAGCTGAGCGCAAACGACTCAGGCACGACTTTTACAGTAACCTTGCCGATACAACGTTAGAGGTAATTAAAGGTTCCGAGCTACCGCTGGATACGTTTCGAGAACGCTTAACCATTGTTAATCCCGAACTACTCACCGACCTCAGTGATAACTTCCAGCAGTCGGTGATCGTATTAACACTTCATATGGGCAACTGGGAGTGGATGTTGCATCGGGCTGCTGCTGAGTACCCGGTGTCATCCGCCTTTGTCTACAAGACACTGCACAGCCCTGACGCCAACCGGTTTAGTTTAGAGACACGCTGCCGATTTGGAGCTCACGCCATTGAAATGCGCGATGCGGCCAGAGACGTGATCAAAAATCGGCGCACACCACGCTTGATTTTCATGGTTGCCGACCAATCGCCCGGCTTTCGGGAGCGCGTGCACTGGACGACTTTTCTCAATCAAAACACCGCGTTTTTCTCTGGCGGGGCCGCCCTAGCGCGTGCCACCGGTTTTCCACTGGCGTTCACCTACTCCCGGCGAACAGCCCGCGGCCGTTACCAGATCGAGCTGGCGGAGATAGCTAGAGATCCTAAAAGCGTTGATGAGGATGTGCTAATCGAGCGTTACGCGCGACTTACTGAAAACGCCATCAAAGCGTCACCAGCAGACTGGCTGTGGAGCAACCGACGTTGGAAGCTTCAACAAGCCAATGCGATAAAAACAGACGGGTGAGACTTAGTATTAACTCGCGAGCCCAGGCCGAAGCGTTTCGACATGAACGCTGTGCGATTCCAGAGACACGTCTATCCAATCAAAACCCTGAGCTTGCTCAGCAATGGTGAGGGACGTCAGCTGAGGGTCATAAGCGCCATCAATAGCGGCATAGACATGTTCTGGAGTATTGTTTTGCTCACTCAAATGCGCCAGAACCAATGCCGTTGGCGGTGATCCTGGAAGTGCCAACAGCAGCTCGCGAGTTTGTGTATTGTTGAGATGACCGTAATCCCCACCCACTCGACGCTTTAGTGAAGGCGGATAAGGGCCTCGCGTTAGCAACTCCAGATCATGATTGGACTCAAGTAATAGCGCCGTACAGCCCGCAAACGCCTCAACCACATGCGGGGTTAAAGAGCCCAGGTCAGTCAAAACACCCAGCTTGAGTGAATTCCAGTGGAAACAAAATTGTACTGGCTCGCGGGCATCATGGGGTACTGCCACGGACTGCACATCAATGTCACCCACGGTGAAAGCATCACCGGCGTTGAAGGCGACGGTTTGAGCGGATCCCGTCAGTCGGTTACTCGCCAAAGTGCCATGGCTGGTAAATACCGGCAGGGCATAGCGTTTAGACAAGGCCGCCACACCACCCGAGTGATCGCCGTGCTCGTGGGTCACTAAGATCGCGTCCAGATCCTCGGGAGAGATACCGCGCTCAGCTAAGCGTCTTTCTGCTTCGCGTCGACCGAAACCACAATCTACCAAGAGACAAGTGCTGCCGGCGTAGACCAGCGTGCCGTTACCCTTGCTGCCGCTCCCGAGGGAGGCAAAACGCATCAGCTAATGTTGCCTTTGAGCAAGGTCAGCAAAGCCTGCTGCTCTTTACGGTCAGCACTTGAGCCGTCTTGCTGACTCAAGGTAATGATCACGGCATCATCTGCCACTGTTGCCAGTTTCACTAAATATTGCCGGCCTGCCAGCGGATGCTCCTCTTTTGAGCCCCAGAGCCAATCGAACCAGCCTTGCTCGCGCTCTTCACTGGTACCAATAAAACTCACGTAATACACGCCTTCACTGCGATTCTTATCATCAACCGCAAATCCCGACTCGGGCAAGGCTTTGCCCACCGACGCCCAGGC
>Ga0181571_10002283_pt1 | contig 14164 bp, 5 predicted proteins | sample 101ome_17_FD_132440 | JGI IMG/M metagenome (GOLD analysis project Ga0181571, IMG submission 132440) | Coastal salt marsh microbial communities from the Groves Creek Marsh, Skidaway Island, Georgia - 101407AT metaG (megahit assembly) | ecosystem: Environmental > Aquatic > Marine > Intertidal zone... | reverse complement strand
GGGCGTGGACGTAATGCTCCCAGTTGAAGCGAGCCTTGTACCTGCGATCGGATCGCGCGGGGGAGAGGGCGGGAGGTCAGTGGTGGCGGGAGCGCGGAGGGGAAAAAAATCTCGCCGGGGAGACGGCGCGCGCGCGCGCGCGCGCGATCGCGTCCTCGTCGCCGCGCGCCGGCCGCGCCGCGCGCGACGTCGAAGACGCGGAGGTTCCGCGCGCCCGCCCGCCCGAGGGCTCGTTCGCGCGACGCGGTTCGTCGGGACACGCACAGGAGCTGGTTGTTCGTCGGGCGCTGGCGCGGGACGTCCTCCGTCTTGGCGGGGGCCTGCGCGGTCTTCTTCGCCGACACCGCCTTGGCCGCGGGCTTGGGCGCCTTGGCCGCGGCGGAGTCGCCGTCGCTGCCGCTGTTCGCCGCCTTCGCCGCCGCCGCGAGCGCGGGCTTCGGCACCGTGGCCTGCCGCGTCGCGAACTTCGCGCCGCGCGGCTTGGCGGGCTCGACCGCCGGGTCCGTCGCGCCGGCGGACTCGGTCTTGTTCATGCCGGTGTCCGCAGAGCGGTCGGAAGAGCTGTCCGGCGGCGCGACGGGCGCCGCGTTACGGCGCGTGGGCTTGACGGTCTCGGTATCGAGATCCTGCGGGAGTCGATTCGGGGCGATGCTCGTCAGCGCGGCGCTCGTCGCCGTCACCGGCACGCGGGGACGGGGGCGACGGGAGGCGGGATTTCGCGCGCGCGGGACGGGCGAGGTTTTTTTTCTTTTTGTTGACTCCGGGGACGCACCTTGCTCGCGGGCGCGCGACGCTCGCGGCGCCCCGCGGCGGACGCGATGCCGACGGAGCGCTTCACGCGCGGGACCTGAGTCGTGTCCTCGGGTGCTGCCATGGTGCGGTCGCGTCGGGCGGCACGGGCGCGAGTGCGGAGTGAATTCGGGCCTAACGAAACGACGGTGTTTCGGCCTTCCCGCGAGTCTCGGAACAGCACGAATTTTAAAATTTGGGCCCGCGCGGTTCCGAGACGCGATTCGACGAGTCGTAAACCCCGAATCGGGTCACCGAGAAAAAAAGCGGGAAACGCGAGACGCCTCTCGTGACGAACCAAACTTGCGGACGGCGAGACACCCCTCGCTCGAGCTTGGCACACCGGGCCGGGTGTGTGCCCACGCCCGCGTCTCTCTCGGCGGGCGGCGCTTTTTTTTTCCTCCTCGCCCCGACCCCGCCTCGCTTCTCGTCGTGACGCGGCTCTGACTCGGTCTATTTACACGTCGCCTTCGCCGAACGTTCGCTCGGGGCGTGCGAGGACGATCCCCGGCGCGCGCGTCCGGTCGAGGCGGTGAGGCGCGCGTGACTACGGTCGAACGCGCGCGCGGGGGACGCCGCGCGCATCCCGCCGCGGCGCCTTCGTCGTCTCCTCTCGCCCTCCTTCGTCTCGCGTGCGCTTACTTGGTCTTCTGCTTCTTCATCTTGACGGGCGGGACGGTGTCCTCGAGCGAGCCCACGGGCTGCGGGGGGGCGGCCATGGCGACCTCGGCGTTGTACGCCTCCCTGGCCCTGACGGCGGCGGCTTCGTACTTTTCCCGCTGCTTGGGGGTGAGCTTTTTCCACTTGGCCGCCATCTCCTTCGCCTGCTCCGGGATCTTCGTCCCCTTCGGGAACTTGGGCCTCAGCTCCTTGCAGAACTCCTGCCACGCCCCGAACCGGCGCGTCTTCTGCTTCTTTTTCTTCACGACGAGGAGCTCGTCGTCGGAGTCCGGCTCCGGCGGCGGGTTCGCGGCGATCTCGGCGAGGTACTCCTTCTTGGCCGCCTCCGCCTTCTCCTTGTACTTCTTCTGCTGCTTCTCCCCCAGGCTTCGCCACTCCTGCCCGAGCTTCTTCGCCGCCTCCGGGACGGACTCGTTCTTGTACTTGTACCTGTGCTCGGCGCAGAAGGAGAGGTACGGCGAGAACCTCCGCGTCTTCTTCTTCTTCCTCTTCTTCCTCTTGCGCGCCTTGAGATCGTCTTCGCCGTCGGAGTCGCTCTCCTCCGCGCGGTTCGCGTCCTCCTCGGCGCACTGCTTCTTGTACGCCTCGCGCTTCGCGAGCGCGGAGGTCTCGTACGGCGCCTTCTGCGCGGGCGTGAGCGCCTGCCAGCGCTCGCTCATCACCTTGGTCTGCTCCGTCATCTTCAGGTCGGTGAGGTTCGGCCTCTGCGCGGCGCAGAACTCCTGGTACCCGCCGAAGCGCTTCGTCTTGCGCTTCTTCTTCGCCTTCTTGCCATCCTTCGCCGGGAGGTCGCCGCCGAACGGCCCGGCGCCGAACTCGAGCCCGCCGAACGCCTTGCCGATCGCCTCCAGGGCGCCGTCGAGCTTCTTCACCGCCGTGCGCGCGACGACGTTGCCCTTGACGTACTTGATGCACTGGCGGATCTGCTCGCCGACGTCGAGCGCGAGCGCGCCGCCGGCGGCGAGCGCGGCAGCCTCCTCGGCTTTGCGCTTCCGGGCGCCGTAGGGCGCGCGGAGGAGCTGCGAGAACTTCATCACGAACGCCGCGGTGGAGCACTCGACGACGTTCTTCATGGAGACCTTGGCGGGGTCCTCGGCGGGAGGCTCGGCGGCGAGGGACTCGCACGCGGCTTTGAGCGTCGCGGCGACGGCGCGCACGGCGGCTTTGTCGCCCTTCGCGCCGACGGTGTGCCACACCTCCTCGAGCGACGTCGGTTCGCCGCCGCCGTCGCGGAACTTCTTGACGGTCACGGTGGCGACGCCGTGGTCGATCTTCACCTTGTGGCCGGCGACCTGAGCCTCGCCGCGACGGCGGGAGAGGGAGAACTGCGAGGACGACGACGAGAAATCGACGACGGGATGGGTCGGACGGGTGGCGGTGTGAGAAATTTGAATCGCGTCGAGCGCTCGCGCGTCGCGAGGCCGCCCGGGGCCCGCGGTCGGCGCGCGCGGAGGGTCCGGTCGGGCGGCGCGTTTCGTCCGTCGCGTCCTCGTCTCGTCTCGGCGGCGTCGTCGCGCGGGGAGGGGAAGGGTCGCGGGTGGGAAAAACGTTCGCGCGTTCGAATTCTCTCCGCGACGCACCTGCACGACCGCGAGGCGGTTCGGGATGGTGGAGATGCCGACCTCCTCGAGCGCGGCGTCGACGTCTTCCAGGGTGGGCACCTCCATGATCGCGCCGAACTTGTGGCAGTTCTCGTCCGTGTTCTTGAGCGCGACGCGCACGTCCACGGGCCCGCTCGGCGGGCCGTCCAGCGTGGTGGCCCCCGCGAAACGCAATTCCACGTTCACGGAGTGCGGGAGGTACGACTCCGTCCCCTCGGAGGCGCTCGCGCCCTTGAGACATTCGTGCGGGACGAAGTCATCGCCCGTCTTGGGGACGTGCTTCAGCTTGCGCTTCTTGAGGTCCGCGGCCGAGGCCGGGCGGTAGAAGATCCGATACTCGTGCTGCCCCATGGTGGCGCGGCGTCGACGTGCGCGCGCGTCGAGGGGAATGCGGGCCGCGGCCAATTATGAGCGAGCAACGACTCTTTCGCGACTAGGGTAAAATCGCGCGCGCGTTCGACGAATCACGAACCGAAACGCCGTCAAATTAATCGAACGGATATTTTCCGGCCCGCGCCCTGATCTTGGTGCGCTGGATAATCCGTATCGGCCCGACGGGAAAACCCGATCGTCGATAACTTTGCCGCCCTCGGAGCGATCGGGGTTGCACGTCATCAGCTCGCGCCTCGTCACTCGTGATGTCAGTGAGACGGACGCGAGGGCGGTCCATTCATTCGGCACCTCTCCTCGGGCGCGCGCTCGTCCCGTCCCCCCCCGCCGCGCGCCTCCGTTTCGCGCGCCGCGCGGATCCGATGTCGTCGCGCGCGTGCTTCGCCGCCGCCGGCGCGGCTCGCGTCTCCGCGTCCGGCGCGTCGCGTCGCGTCGCGCGCCGCGGCTCGTCGCGGAGGCTCGGCGCGTCCCTCCTCGTCTCGGACGACGCGTCCCGATCCTCCCGGCGCGCCGTCGTCGCGTCGCCGTCCCGCGCCCGCCCCCGCCGCCGCGCCGCGGTCGCCCCCGCGGCCGCTCTCCCCGCCGAGGTCGGGTCGGTCCTCTCGCAGTTCCCCGCGTTCCTCGCGGACCCGAGCCCCGGCGTCGTCCCCGCGGCGGGGTTCAACACCGTCGTGTTCACGCTCGGCATCGGCGTGCTGTTGCGCGGACTGACGTGGCCCGGCGTGCTCAACTCCTGGATCCTCGGCGCGACGGTCATGGCGGCGTTCGGCGTCCGGGGCTACCTCCTGGTATGCTTATACTTCATCCTCGGCAGCGCGGTGACGAAGCTCAAGCTCGAGCAGAAGCAGAGGGAGGGCATCGCGGAGGCGCGCTCGGGCCGCCGCGGCGTCGGATCCGTGTGGGGCAGCGGCGGCGCCGGCGTGGCGTGCGCCGCGCTCGCGCTCCTCGCCGCGCCGCCGGGCGCGGACCTCTACCGCCTCGGCTTCGTCGCGAGCTTCTGCTCGAAGCTCAGCGATACGTGCGCGAGCGAGGTGGGCAAGGCGTACGGCAGGACGACGTACTCGTCCGTGCCGCCCTTCCGCGCGGTGCCGAGGGGGACCGAGGGCGCGGTGAGCCTGGAGGGCACCCTCGCGGGCCTCCTCGCCGCCGCCGCCTTCGCCCTCGCCGCGCTCGCCGCGGGGCAGGTGGACGCGAGGGGCGCGGGAATCGCGACGCTCGCCGCGTTCGTCGCGACGACGCTGGAGAGCTGGGTGGGGGCGACGACGCAGGGGGAAGAAGGGTTCGAGTGGCTCACGAACGACGTCGTCAATCTCGCGCAAATCACCGTCGCCGCCGCCGTCGCCATCGCCGTCGCCGGCGCCGGGGGGGGGGCGTGAAGCGCGGGAGTATCGGCCAGTGCGCACGCGGTGTACTTGTGGTGAGAAACAGACGACGATTCATTCGGGCGGGGCGGACGCGGCGTGCGAAAAGTGCAGTCATCGAAACAAAAGGATCCGTCTCCGATCCCACTCCTCTTCCCGCGTCCTCTCTCTCCCGACGCGCGCGTGTTTTTTTATATTGTCATCCGCGCGCTCGAACGCGTCGTCGGCTTCTCCGATGGAAGACATCTCAGAGCTTGGACCTGTCTGGTCCTTTGATGGGTCCCTCCGCGAGCGTTCGGTTCTGCACGGCGCAGTCCTCGAGGTAGGGGCACGGGTTGTAGATGCCGCCGTACATGGTGCTCCACCGCCTGAGCTTCTGCGCAATCTTTTTCGCCCCGACCTGGTCCGCCCAGTGCACGACGCCGCCCCGGAACGCGGGGAAGCCCATGCCGAGGATGGCTGCGACGTCGAGGTCGCCCGCTCTCACCACGACGCCCTCCGCGAGGCACCGGCACGCCTCGTTCACGACGGGGAAAAAAATCATCTCCACGATGTCGTTTTGCGTCAACGCCGCCGCGAGGGGCCCGAAGGCGCTCTGCTTCAGCCGCCCGCTCGTCTTCGCGCTCTGACGCGACGCCTCGAGCAGGCCCTTGATGCCGTCCGGGTCGGGAATCGCCCTGCGCTTGGCGTCGAAGGCGTAGAATCCCGCGCCGGATTTCTCTCCCAGCCTGCCCGACTCCATCAGACTCGGGATGATGCGGCTCTCGTACACGCGCTCCGGGAAATCCTCCACGAAGTTCTTCCCGACGTGCACGCCGATGTCCGTGCCGACGAGGTCGTTCAGGCGGAACGGACCCATGGGCATCCCGAACATCCGGATCGCGTTGTCGATCGCGTACGGGTCGCACCCCAGGTCGAGGAGCAGACACGCGGACATCGTGTACGGGAAGAAGACGCGGTTCACCGCGAAGCCGGTGCAGTTGCCGACCATCACGGGCGTCTTCTTGATCTGCTTGGACAACCCGAGGACGTCGCACAGGACCTGCGGGGGCGTCTTGTCCGTGCGGATGATCTCGAAGAGCTGCATGACGTGCGCGGGGGAGAAGAAGTGCGCGCCGACGATGCGCTCGGGGGCGCGCATCTTCGCCGCCACCTTGGTGACGTCAATCGTGGACGTGTTCGTGCTGAGGATGGCGTCCGGGCGGCAGCTCGCCTCCAGATCCGCGAAGATCTTCTGCTTCAGGTCGAGGTTCTCGATCACCGCCTCGATCGCGACGTCCACGTCCCTGAACGCGTCGTACGACAGCGTCCCGTGGCACAGCGAGAAAAGCTCGTCCGCCCGCCGCTGCGTCATGCGCCCTTTCTTGACGTTGCTCTGCAAATTCGCCCGGACCCGCCCCAAGCCGGCGTCGAGGAACTTCTGGTTGATCTCCTTGAGCTCGACCCTGATGCCGTTCAGCACGCACGCGGTGGCGATGCCGCTGCCCATCAGCCCGCCGCCGACGACGCCGACGCACTTCGCGGCGCGCGGCTTGAGGCCGACGTCCGTGACCCCGGGCACCGCCGCCGTCTCGCGCGACGCGAAGAAAAAGTGCACGAGGCCCTTGCACGCCGCGCTCGACACCGCCTTCGCGAACGCCTCCTGCTCCACCGCCAGGCCCGCGTCCGCGCCGCGCGCGACCCCGGCCTCGACCGCGTCGAGGCACAGCCAGGGGTGCGGCATCACGGACTTCACCTTCTTCGCCTGTCTCCTCGCGGCGGCGAAGATCTGCTTCGTCTCGGCGTCGGCGCGCGGGAGCTTGTCCGAGCGAAAGCTCGCCATGGCGCGCGGCTTTCGCTTCTCGGCAATGTCCCTCGCGAGCGTCATCGCCGCGGCGAGGAGGTTCGAGGCGGGCGCGATCTCGTCCACGAGCCCGAGCTTCAGCGCCTCCTCGGCCGCGATCGGCTTAGACTTGAGCATCATCTCGAGCGCCTTGGGCAGACCGACGAGTCGCGGGAGCCTCTGGGTGCCGCCGAAGCCCGGGATGACGCCGAGCTGGAGCTCGGGGAGGCCGAGCTGCGCCTTCGGGGTGGCGACGCGCGCGTTGCACGCCATCGCCACCTCGAGGCCGCCGCCCAGGGCGAGGTTCTCGATCGCCGCGACCGTCGGTTTCGGGCCCGCCTCGACCGAGGCGTTGAGGACGGCGTTGAAGTCGGACATGTTCTCCACGGGTTTGCCCTCCGTCCGCGCGCGGAGCTGCGTGATGTCGAAGCCGCCGCTGAACTTGCCTCGGGCGCCGGTGACGACGATCGCCTTCACGCGAGCGTCCGCGTGCGCCGCCGCGAATTTCTCCTTCAGGCCCTTGAGGACTGGTGCGCGGAGGACCGCGGACCGGGGATGGGAACGGGGGGTCAGGAGGCGGCGGGGCGCGGGGCGGGGCGGACGGATAAAATTAGGGTAAGATCGGCGAGCCGAGAAAAGGTAACAACAAAAGGAGGGCGCCGGCGGAGGCGCGCGCGCGCACCCGGGATGGCGAGCGCGTTCACCGGGGGGTTGCTGATGGCGATGATCCCAACGTCCCCGCTCACGTCGAGCGTGACGGGAGAGTTGGAACCTCGCCTCGACATGGAAGCTTCCGTCGCGAGCATCTGAGGAGCGGCGCCGGGCGAAGTGACGTCTCGGGGGGCGCCGCGTCAGAAAGCGGGGGGCGACGCGGGCCGGCGGCAATCGGCGGCGAACGACTCGTCGTTTCGGGTCTGTGATGAACTTCGTCTCCACGTCTCGACGCACGTGCTTTTTCCGAGGGTGGCGCGCCCCGAGCGTCGGACGCGCAGACGGTAAAACGATTTTTTTTCTCACGGGCGCTCCAGGCTGATCACGCGGCGGCGACGCCCCCTCTTCTTCGGACGCTCTCTTCACTTCATCCCGTGCGACTTCATCGCCTTTCGCTTTTCCGCCTGCCCCTCCTCCCTGTACCTCTTCTTCCTCGTCTCCCTCTGCAGCGCGTCCCTCCACGCCTGTTCCTTCGCGAGCTCCTTCCCCCTCTGCTTCCTCCGCTCCGCCTGCTTGATCTTCGTCTTCTCGCTCCGGTCGTTGCGGATGGTGTTGAGCTGCTGCACGAGCGTCGCGAGCCGCTTCTCCTCCGGCTCCATCACCACCGCGCGCCTCTGCTCCAGCGTCGACCGCTTGCGCGGGGCCTCGATCTTGGGCTTGGACTTGAACGGCAGCGCGGCCTGGAGCTGCTTCGGCACCATGAGCCGGTTGAACACGCGGTTCGGCCTCTCGACGGGTTTGTAGATGGAATCCGGGTTCACCGGGATGGGCATCGATCGCTCGTACCGCAGCTGCCCGACCGTGCGCATGCCCTGCCACGCGCCGCCCCTCGCGACGAGGAGGCTCGTGACCGGATTGTAGTACCGCGGGATGTCCACCCTGACCCACCCGCGCAGGAAAACAATGTCCGACAGGAGGAGCTTATCCTCGAACGACGCGCGGAAGACGCCGTCCTCCGTCGCGCGCGTCGGGCCTTTTTCGTCGGCGCCTCTGGCGGCGCCGCCCTTGAGGTTCGACCCGGGTTTGACCGCCTTCTTCACCGTGCCTCTGATCCCGGAGACCGTCCGCAGCGTCGCGCCCTCGAACTTCGCCACCTCGAGCGCGGAGTTGAACATCCCGGACACGAACGCGGTGTTCTTGAACACCTTGCTCGGCGTCCCGACGAGCTTGAGCTTCTTCATCACCTTCACCGAGTGGTCCACCTCCAGCACGACGGCGGTGGCGGCGACGCGGAAACTCGCGAGTTTGTTCGACAGCGACTGGAACGCCACCACGCCCGTGTTCTGCGGGACCATCGGGCCGAAGATGGTGGCGTGGCAGTGCATGTGCTCGGGCGTGTACTTGATCATCCTGTGCCGCGAGTTGGCGTCCTGCATGCTGTACACCGGGAGCGACTGGAACCGCCGCCACCCGACGGAGAACACGAGCGGGTCCTGGTTCTTGAGCGTCTTCCGGTGCCACCGGTGCTTCTTCAGCCGCAACTGCTGGTACCCCATCGCGTCCTCCGACGGCAAGAGACCGCCCACGAGAAGCGGCCGGGACGGGTCGAAGTGGTCCACCCACTCGTGCGGGACGCCCCTCAGCACCAGCCTCAGGTACGCCCCGGGGCGGAACCCCTCCAGCGCCTCGCGCGTCGCCTCGGGCATCCGATCCAGCTCCCGCCGCGTCCTCGCCATCTGGTCCTGCATCTCGCCCTTGACGAGGTCGAAGTACGACGCGGGCTCCTCCTCGTCCGCCGCGCCGTTCGCGCCCCGCCCGAACCCGCCCCCGAGCTTCTTCCCCCTCCCGCCCTCGCCGCCGTCCGCGAGGAACGCCTCCTTCTTCGCGATCTTCGCCTCGCGGCGGCGCCGAGCCGACGACGTCGACGCGCCGGAATCCGAGTCCTCGTCCTCGTCCTCGTCCGACGCCCCCCCCGCGTCGTCTTCGTCTTCGTCTTCGTCGTCGGACCCCCCGGTTTTTTTCCTCCCCTCGGACCCCGTGAACGTCTCCCCGGTCTCCAAATCTTCGAAGTCGCCGTACACGTCCCCGTCGCTCCCTTCGCCGGCGTCCTCGGACCCGGAACCGCCCCCGTCGGCCCCGCCCCCCTCCCTCGGCTTCGCCGCCGACCGCTCCGCGGCGGCGGCCCAATCGCCCGTGACGAACCGATTGCGCAGCTCCGGGTCCTCGAGGTCGAGCGCGGCGCGAACCTCGCCCGCGAACTTAGACGCGTCGAACGCGTCCCCGAGCGCCCTCCGCGCCGCGTGGGCCTCGCCGGGGCGCTTGAACAACTCGTCGTCGGAGTCGGAGTCGCCGCCCCGAGCGTTTTCGTCGTCGTCGTCGTCGTCGTCGTCGTCGTCTTCGTCGTACACCATCTCCGCGAGCGTTTTCGTCCTCGCGCGGTTCGAACGCTCGGCTCCGCCGGAAGAGCCGCCCAGACGTGATTTCCACGCCGCCGCGCCGGCGCCGAGCCCCTCGTCGTCGTTCGCCTCCGGGTCGTACCCCAGGTCGTCGTCGCTGTCGGCGTCCTCGTAGCCGGCGCCGCCTCCGCCCTCGCCCGCGCGCGAGGGGTCGTCGGCGTCGTCCTCCGCGGGACCCGAGGGACCGAACACCGCGGCGCGGCGCCTCCGCCCCCTCGCCGCGTCCGCCGCGCGCGCGCCCCGCACGCCGGCGTCCTCCGAGCCCGAGCCCGAGCCCGATGCATCCGAGGCATCCGAGTCAGCGTCCGAGTCAGCGTCCGAGTCCGCGTCATCGTCCGCGTCGCGCGGCTCGTCCTCCTCGTAGTCCCCCCTGAGCGCGCCGCCCCCGCCGAAGAGCGTGATCTCCGAGTGGGCCAGCTTTTCGTCGAGCGCGAGCTTGGCGTCCTGCAGCCCGTGGACCATGCCGACGCCGACGCCCTCGTCGCCGTCTCCCGCGATCGCGCCGCCGGGAACCGGCGCGCCCGTCTCCACGCCCCGCGCGGTCTCGCCGCCGCCGCCGTCCTTCCCCGTCGCCGCCGTCTGCTGCCTCCTCGAGAAGTTCACGTTTCGATCGTCGACCGAGATGTACACGGCGTCTTTGTCGTAGAGCAAGCCGCCGACGTCCGACATGGGCGCGTACAGAAGCTTCGCGCGCTCGTCGAGCTTCCGCTGCTTCTTCTCCGCGCTCGGGAGCGGGCACGGGTCCGGGAGCTGGCTCAGGTCCGCGACCGCGCAGTCCCCCACCCCGGCGACGTGCACCAACTGGCCCCTCTTCAGGTTGCACCCGTGGAGCCATCCGTACACCGCGACGTCGCGCGGGCACGCGGGGTTGTCCGCCACCGCCCCCGGGTTGGTGACGTCCTCGAACCGGTCCCCGACGACGTAGGGGTGGCTCGAGCGCCACGTCAGCGGGCGATGCTTCGAGGTGCTCACGAACCGCGCCAGGTTCAGGGTGTCCCGCTTGTTGTACCGCCCGTGCTGCATGCCGCTGAGGTAGAAGAGCTTGGCGCCGTTGTAAATCTCGGACCAGAAGCGCGCCTTGAGCGTCTTCTTCTGCTTCTTGAGTTTTTTGGGGTCGTGGAACGCGTCCAGGTGCGTCAGCACGCCCATCACCTTCGGGAACCCGTGCACCTGCAGCACGTTCAGGAACTCGAACGTCTCCATCTCGAACCCGTAGCTTCCGTCCACCAGCAGAAGCACCAGGTCCGCCAGCTTCGCGGCGTCGACCATGTCGTTGAGGTCGTTGCGAACCTCCACGAACTGGATCCGGCGCTTCTTCCCGCTCACCACCGTGATGGGGCCCTTCACCTCGCTCAGGCTGTGCCGCGTGTAGTGCTTGACCAGGGACTTGATCACCGTGGTCTTCCCGCACCCGGGCGGGCCCTGGACCAGGACGACGAAGGGGGGCGGCTCCTCGGCCTCGCGGTCCAGGATCGGCGCGCGGAGTTTCCTCTGCTGCTTCTCCGCGGCCATCGTGCGGGCCTTGCGCGCCTTGGTGGAGGACTTGAAGATGAACGCGCGGGGGTTGTTCCCCTTGGGCTGCGCCGCATCGCCCTTCTTCTTCTTCTCGTTCGCCTTCTTCTTCTTCGCCTTGGCGCCCGCGCGGGGGGCGCGGTGCTCTTTGCTCGGCGGCGCGGCCGAGCCCTCCATCGCTCCCGGGCCCGACGATCACGCCGCTCCCGGGGGCGAATCGAAAGGCGAGACGCGCGGAAGCGCCGCCGACGCGAGCGCGCGAGATCCCAGCGCCGACGCGAGCCTCGAGCCCGGGCGCGCGCGTTCCGCGAGCCGTCCGGGAGCGCGCGACCGCGTGCGCGCGCGACGCGAGAGGCGGCGCGGGCGTGGAGGGTGCGCTCGCCGACGGACGCGAACGACCACCCGCGCGCGTCGGTCTGCGCGTCCGCACCGCCGCCGCCGCGCACTCGTCGTCCGCACTCGGCGTAATAGTCTGATGCTGCTGAAATGACTCTCCGCGCGCCGCGCGCCACGACTGGCGTCCGGTTCGCAGGTAGATCTGAGACTGTCGGCTCTCTCGCTGGCGGACAACTGCCTCCTCCTTATCCAGCCCCGTGACGTCACTCACGCCGCGCGCCTCTCCTCGCCCGCGCCGTTCCGATGCCCTCCGCGGTCATCCTCGGCGGCGTCCCGGCGTCGCCCGCGCTCGCGCGGCGCGCCGCCTCCCCCCGCGCGCTCGCGTCCCGCGTCGCCCTCCCCGGCGCGCGCCTCGGGAGCGCCGGGTCGTGCGTCCTCGCGTCCTCGCGCGCCCTCGGTCGCGTCGCGCTCGCGCGCGCGACCCCGCCGCCCCCTCGCGGCTCGTCGTCTCGCGCCTCCGGCGCGGCGTCCGCCGCGGGCGCGCCGAGCTCGGACCCGCCGCCCCCTCGCGCGTGGCGCGGCGACGTCCCGCCGCAGAGTTCCCTCCCGACGCGCCCCGACGGGAGCGTGGATTACTCCTCCATCGACGCCTCCCCCGTCTCCAAGGTGCTCATCCGCACCATCCGCGGCTTGCTCGTGGAGGAGGTCGGCAAGGACACCGACCCGCGCCCCTGGGACGTGTTCGACGCGGTCCTGACCCCCGTGCGGGAGGTGAACGACATGAAGGGCACCGCGCGCGACGTCACGGTGAGGGCCAAGCGCGTCTTCGCCGGCATCTTACCCGCGCTCTACATCGGGTGGGTCCCGCCCATCTGGAAAAACGCCATCCGCAAAGTCGCCCCGCAGTGGGCGAGCAACTACGCGTTCGTGCTCGTCTTCACGACCCTGTTCCCGTGGCTCATGGGACCGATGGAGGGCATCGACCACGTGGACGTGAAGGTGCCCGAGGCGCTCCGAAAAGCCTTCAAGTTCCTCCCCGAGTCGGTGAAGGTCCCGCAGGCGATCAAGGCGGAGCGGTGCCGCTTCCTGGAGCAATCTGGGTGCGCGTCCGTGTGCGTCAACTCGTGCAAAGCCCCGAGCCAGGAGTGGCTCGGGGAAGACTTCGGCATGGACCTGCACATCCAGCCCAACTACGACGACCTGTCGTGCCAGTGGAAGTTCAACGTCAAGCCCCCGCCGCTGTACGAGGACGCCGCGGTGATGGTGCCGTGCTTCGCCAACTGCCCGAGCGAATACAAGGGCGAGAAGGACGCGTTCCGGCAAGCCGCGCGGGTTCGATCGGGCGTCGGCATCGTCGACGGCGTGGACACGTACACGGGGGAGACGCTCGAGGCGATCGCGAGGCGCGCGAGCGCCGCCGCGGTGAGCGACGCGGCGGTGGCGGCGCCGATGAGCGCGGGGGGGATGGCGACGGACGGGACGGCGGCGAGCGAGGCGGGGTTCGTGGAGCGAGTGGACGAGGTCAAGGCGGGGGGGAAGTGCTGGAGCGTGGACGAGAGCAGGGAGTGCATGGGCGAGGTGGGGGGGAAGAAGTGAGGAACCGAGAAGTGGGAGAGGAGGAGAGGAAGGAGGAGAGGAGAGGAGGAGGCGGAGAGCGTGGAGCGACGGAAGCGGTCGAGTCCGGAGTAGTCAGACGCGCGTCGTCAAGCGTAAATTCCAGCCAGCCCGGGTGCGACCGTGTGTCGAACCCAGCGACGACCGATTCATCAACGCTACCGTCTACTGGTCTCGGTCGTCAACTCCGACACGCGCGCGGGTCGTGGGTCCCTTCCTCGGGCCTCCTCCCCATTCTCTCCCCGGCTCTTCCTCAGACCGATCGGCGACGTTCGGGATGTCGCGCGATCGCGATTCCGGGGAGGCCGACGGGGGATGCTTCTGGACGGTGCGCCGGGCGTTCTCTCGTCCGCGTCGCGCGCGGCGCGTTCGCCCGTCTTTTTCGTGTCGTTCTCCCTCCTCCTCTCGGCGGTGTGATCGCGATCGATCGTCGCGCCCCGGGCCGCCTCCCGAGTTCTCCGATCCTGACCTCCGCCTCGTCGCTCACCGCCTCCCTCGCAGTCCCTCATCGACGCCGACGCGGTGCGAGCGAGCGCGGGCGCCGCCGTCGACGCCACGTGCCTGGACGCGTCGCCCGACGTCGTCGCGCTCGGGTGTGCCGACGGATCCGTGTGCGTCTTCCGCCGCTCGCGCCATGATGACGACGCGGTCGAGGGCCCGCTCCGGTTCCTCCGCCGCTTCCACGCGGAGGGCGCGGTCCCCGGCGAGATCAAGCGCGAGCGCGTCGCCCACGTCCGCGTCGACCCGCGAGGGGCGCGGTGCGCGCTCGCGTTCGACGACGGCGAGGTGCGCGTCGTGCGCTTCTCGTCGGAGGACCACCCGGACGACCCCTCGAGGAGGAGCGCCGGATTCCCCCCCGGACCGGGCGGCGCGTTACGGGCGAGCGTCGTCTCTTGGACCCACCGCGGCGCGAAGGTCACGGACGTGCACTGGAGCCCCGCGGGGGACGCG
>Ga0181571_10002281_pt1 | contig 14167 bp, 9 predicted proteins | sample 101ome_17_FD_132440 | JGI IMG/M metagenome (GOLD analysis project Ga0181571, IMG submission 132440) | Coastal salt marsh microbial communities from the Groves Creek Marsh, Skidaway Island, Georgia - 101407AT metaG (megahit assembly) | ecosystem: Environmental > Aquatic > Marine > Intertidal zone... | reverse complement strand
TCTTCCGCTCATACCACCCTGAATACAGCGATACCCATCAGAACATCGAACTTAAGCATGGTTGGGCAGGATTAGTACTAGGCTGAGGAATCGCCCGGGAATCCCCTGTGGTGGAAGGTTTTTTTTGGTTTTTTTGCCTCCCGCCAGACCACTGCTGCGCAGTCACGGATCGGGATGAGATTAACTAAATTTAACGGCAAACTCTGCCGAACCAAACCCGAGGACGCGAAGGTTCGAGTTGCCCGAACCCAAACTTCCCAACGACCACGTCGGAAAACGTCCCCTGAAAAAACAGTGCCCTAAACCGACGTGGAAGGGCCCAGAGGTTCCGGGATACTTTTAGTCTAGTGAAAGGGCCAAATGCGCGCGCAACCGACAATAGAACACCACTCCTCTCGGGCGCAGTGGCGGGCCTGAGGGTAGCCACATTCGCGCACCATGCCGCTGGAGAGGAAGAGTAGCATGTTAGACATCACCGTGGCGGACCAGGCCGCCAAGTCGTGAGTCCCCCGGCCCGCCTTCTCCTCCACCGCCATCTACGTTTGACTTTTGAAGGTCCAGCAGACCGCGATATTGGCATCCCGCCCCTTACTTACGCTGACTCACCCGCGGTCATCCCCTCCCCGACGAAACAGGCGCTCCTTGGTGAGGATACTGCGCGAGAAGGCCGAAATGGGGGACCCGAAGGCGATGAGCGACCTGGGCGCCACTTACTTTCAGGGCATCGAGCTTCCCCGCGATCACTCCACCGCCTTCGGGTGGTTCGAACGATCGGCGACCGCCGGTTACACCCTCGCGTTCGTCAACCTGGCCACCTGCTACCGCGAGGGGCTCGGCTGCCCGAAGGACGAGCGGAAGGCGTTGGAGTGCTACAAGGTGGTGGCGGAGGTGGAGACGGACGCGATGGAGCTGCTCGGCGAGATATACATGAACGGCGACTGCGGAGTCGCCAAGGATCCGAGGGAGGGTGCGTACTGGTTTCGACGCGGCGCGGAAGCCGGGTCGCTGGAGTGCTCGTACCGGTGGGGCGTCTGCTGCGCCACGGGCACCGGCGCGGAGAGGGACTTCGGAAACGCGGCCGAGGCGTTCAGGTTCGCCGCCGAGCGCGGGCACGCGGGCGCCGCCCTCGACCTCGGCCACTGCCTCATGAACGGCCTCGGCATCATCGGCGGGGCGAAACCGTCGATGGCGGTGGAGGCCTACGCGCAAGCCGCGGAGGCGGGGATATCCGAGGCGTGCTACCACCTCGGATGCGCGTGGCTCAACGGCAACGGCACTAAGGGCGGCGCGAGCGCCGGGAAGGCGGCGCGATGGTTCCAGAAAGCCGCCGAAGCGGGCCACCCCGCGGCATCCGCCGAGCTCGCCGCGTTGCTCCACGTCGGGGCGCCGCCGTTCCAGCCCCCGCGCGGGGTTGCAAAGGACGTGAAGGCGGCGAAGGCGTGGTACGAGAAAGCCGTGGAACTGGGGGTCACGGACGCGGCGGCGGCGTTGGGTCGCATGCACAGGGACGGCGTGGGGGGCGATGAGACGACGCGTGATTTGGACGAGGCGGCGCGTTGGTTCCGAGTCTCCGCCGCCGGGGGCGACGACGCGTCGGCGCAGGCGCTCATCGACCTGGAGAAGGAGAGGGTGCTCAGGGATCGGCGGCGGCGGATACTCGCGGAACACGACGCCGCCTGGGCGACGTTCGTGTCCGAGGCTGAGATCGCGTCGAAGGTTGCGGACGACGACATAGCCCTGACGACGGCGGCGGCGCCGGTTCCCGAGGGCGAGACGCTCTCGTCTCTGGTCGCCGCGAAGAAGGGGCTGGAGACGGCGGAGCGGTGGAACCCCGTGTCGTTCGCGGAGCGTTACGGCAAGGCGTTCGTGATGGGCGAGCTGGAGAAGGTGCTGGCGCGCGTCAGGGTCGCGCTGGAGAGGTTTCCGCAGGGCAAGAAGGTCCTGGCGGATGAGAAGGCGCGGAAACCCAAGGAGAAGGCTCAGAGGAAACCGGCGGCGGCCAAGAAGCCTCCGCAGCCCGACAAGTCGAAGCCCGCGGCGCCGGAGCGATCGGCGGTGGGACCGGTGAACCCCGCGACGAGAGAGACGATCGTGTCACCCGCGCGCGTAAGGCCAAAGCGTGACGCCGAGCCCGCGCCAAAGCCGGAATCGAGAAAGCCGTCCGTCGCCGACGCGAAACGGGCTCAGCCGCGGCGAGGGCAAACGGCGTCGCTCTCCCCGGCGAGGCAGAGGGCCCCGGCCAGGGACGGCGTCGCGGTCGAATCCCCGCCGCGGGGTTCGGTGTTGCACCCGCGCCCGTGGGGCTCGGGCCTGACGCCGGCGTCGTCTCCCCCGAGGTCGAGCCCGGTGAAGGAGCGGGCGCAGCCGCAGCCGCGGTCGTTGGGCGCCGCAAAGGAGAACGAGTCGGATCAGAACGTCAAGCCGAAGACTTTGCGGCCGAGCGAAGGGGGCAGCGGGCGGAGCAAGCCCAAGCTGGACGCGGTGAAACTGATGCCGGCATCGCCTTACGCCTCGACGATGACCCGGAAGGCGAAGCGCGTGCTGGGGACGAAGAGACCGTGACGAACCAAACCGACCCGATTTAGATGACATAAAAATAACAACTCCAACCCCGGCTCATCACGGGATGTTAACAATCTTAATCACCGACGCGTTCCCGATGCGATGCAACGCGACGATGCACTCCCCGCTGGCGCAGTACCCCGCCGCCTTGGCGTGATCGATCGCCGCGTGGAGGATCTCGTCCGTGGTGTCCGTGTCCGTCGCCCTCGCGCTGCCCTCCGCCAGAAGCGGGATCAAACCGCGCGTGAGGTTAGCCTGCCTCGCGGGGGACTCGCCGCTGCACTGCCACGTGAGCGAATCCGTGGTGAGCGTGGGCACGAACACGGTCAGCACCGGAACCGCCGGGCGGTACTTGGCCACCAGTCTCGCGGTGCTCCCGCCGTGGGTCAGCACCACGATGAGCGCCGCGCGAACCTTCTGCGCCGTTCGCACAGCGCTCGACGCGAGAGACTCGAGGGGCTGCATGGGTATGGGCACCTGCGCGAGGATGCTCTTGAACAGCTGGTAGTGATCGATGCTCACCTCCGCCTCGCGACATATCTTGCTCATCACCCGCACCGCGTCCACCGGGAAGGCACCGGCCGCCGTCTCCCCGGAGAGCATCACGCAGTCGGTGCCGTCGAGGACGGCGTTGGCGACGTCGGTGGCCTCGGCTCGCGTGGGCCTCGGGTTCTTCACCATCGACTCGAGCATCTGCGTCGCCGTCACCACGGGCTTGCCCGCGGCGTTGCACTTCTCGATCATGAGCTTCTGCGCGAGGAAGATCTTCTCGGTCGGGATCTCCATCCCGAGGTCGCCGCGCGCGACCATCACGCCGTCGCTCTCCTCCAGGATGTCGTCAAAGTTGACCAGGCCCTCCTGGTTCTCAACCTTGGAGATGATCTTGATGGACTTGCCCTCCTCGCCGAGGACCTCCCTGATGTACCGCACGTCGCTACCCTTGCGCACGAACGACGCGGCGATGAAATCGATGCCGTTGGGCACGCCCCAACCCAGGATGTCGTCGCGATCCTTCTCGGTGATTGTCGGAAGGTCGACGACGACGCCGGGGAGGTTGACGTTCTTGCGCTCGCCCAGCATGGCGGTGTTGGCGCACCTGCACCTGACCGTGCCGTTCTCGGGGTGGCACGATAGCACGACCATGACGATGCTGCCGTCTCCGATCAGGATCTGTCGTGTGTCGCGAGGCAGGGGAGGGTCGGTTAGACGGGACGGATCGAGAGATTTTGGTTAACAAGACGGGATATTTGAGGCGGGAAGACTGGCTCACCTCCGCGCCCGGCGCGACGTCGTTGGGCAGCTTCTTGTAGCTCATGGCGATGTTGTGCTCGTCTCCGTGTAGGGTGTAGTCGGTGTGGATCGTCACCTCGCGACCAGCCTCCATCAAGACGGGCTTGCCCCCCTTGAGCATTCCCGTGCGGATCTCCGGTCCCTTGGTGTCCAAAAGCACCGCGCACATCAGCCTGGTGTTGAGCATCGCCTGACGCAGCGTGTTGAGCGTGCCCTGGTGGTACTCGTGGGAGCCGTGCGAGAAGTTGAAGCGCGCGACGGACATACCCGCGCGGAGCAGGTCTTCCATGATGGAGAGCTCCGCGCTCTTCGGGCCGAGCGTGCACACAATCTGCGCGGGAGCCAGAGGGATGCCATAATTAGCGAGACGCGTGAGGAATCGAGCGGGCGGATCGCGGGTCGTCGGGGCGGAAGGGGCGCGCACCTTGGTCTTGCACTGCACCGCGGGTGTCCCCGCGAGGATATCGTCCACCTGGATGTTCGCCATGGCGACTCGAAGCAGGCGACCGAAGGGTGCTGCTGCTCGCTCGGGGAGTCGCTACGCGCGAGGGACAATTGAGGCGACCGGCTGCTGGAGAAAGTATCAAGAGGCAGCCGCGCCGGCGGCCCTGGAAAAAGTTTTTGGGCAGATCTCCCCATGCTTTTGAGCCGGAAGATCCATATGCGATTTTAGTCTGATGATGTGGCATGCCACGTCTATTTGTTTCTCCATTTCTCTGACTGCTCCGCTGTGGGATCTCCCTCGACCGAATCTCGCGTAACGCCAACCTCATCGCGTCGATAATATCTTCAGCCGGATTGTTTGTCATAGGACCTGCAGCACAGCCAAGCGCGCTGTTCGCGACCGTTTAACCGCAGTATCGGCTCGAAACCCCGCACCAGCGGCCATGTCTTTCACCATCTCCGCCTCCGCCAACACCCTCTCCGCCAGGGCGCGCGTCGCCTCCGTCGCCCGCGTCAGCAAATCCTCCGTGTGTGCCCAGCCCATGCGCAGGGGAAAATCGCTCGTCGTGCGCGCCAGCGTGTGGTCGAAGATGAGCACCTACATGAAGAAGCAGTGCGAGGAGGCCGCCGCGCTCGAGGCTAAGGATGTTGATGCCGGCCGCCAGGCGTGGATCGACATCGATAAGCAGGTCCCCGGCGCGAGGATGGCGTACCTGGAGAACGCGACTGCTGGAGGCTCTGGTCTCAACGTCGACCAGATGGCCAAGCTCTGCGACGACGACCCCAACGCGGAGGAGTGCAAGGTGTTCGATGAGTAAAATAATGTCTCCTTGTGACGACCTCGCGCTCTCGAGTCCGCTGTGGATACGTATTAGTTTCGATTCATTGATACATTCGTTTGGCCAACCGTTTGGCGATTGTACACTATGTTCCCGCAGCTCCTCTCACGCTATCTGCCGAATCCTGATCATCTCCTGCCTCTGCCTCTCCACCTCCATCAGCTTCTTCTGCTGGTACTCGTCAGCCTTGTTCTGCGCCTCGTTGATCTGCACGCGCAAATCGTCGTCCATGAAAGAGCGAAACTTGAATTCGTTCGGCTTGCTCGCCGCCTTGAGCATGTTCCTCCATCGGTCCTTGATGTCCACGGAGGTGCGCGCAGACTCCGCGAACAGCTCCTTCTGAATCGCCGCCCACTCCCCGTACCCGTGCTTAGCGACTCCCTCGATCACGAGCTCGCTCTCCTCTCGCGTCCATTTCTGTTTGGTCCCTTGGAGGCTCGGGTCCCTCTCGCGGGGACCCACGCGGCGGGTCACGCTCTCCGGCTGCCAGCCCGTCCGGCGCTCCTTGGCGGGGCGCTCTTGCCCTGGCGGGCTCGGCACCGTCGCGAGCGCTCTCGAGTGTTCGCGCGTCCTATCCGGGGCCGTCGGGGACTTGGCGGGGGACTTGGCGTTCCGGATGAACGTGAGCGTGAGCATCGAGCGGTGTTTCAAGCCGTGGTTGGCGAGCGTCGCATTCGGGCCAAAGTCGTCGATGAGCCGTTCGTTCAGCTTGATGATCTGTCGATCCGGGGGTAGCCTTCCCCCGGTCTTTGCCGTGACGAGCTGCTTGATGTCCGTCACCGTCACCAAGGACTGCGTTGGTTTGATAGGATGCGGGGGCGTGGGGTGAGATACTGCGGCGGTTGGAAGAGTGGTCGAATGTTGGTTACCCCGTCGGGATCTACTCACCGTCACCTCGACCGGCAGGGTGCCCATGGGGGTCGCCATGGAGATTGTCCAGTTCTCCACCGCGGGCTCCGGAGGCGGGGGCGGCGCTCTCTCCTTCGCTTTTTCCGCCGCAATCAGCTCGTCCAGGCTCTCGTCGTCGGAGTGCTGGCCAACCTCCTTCACCGCGGGGGGCGCGCGCCTCTTAACGGCAGCATTTGGCTTCGCGGGCTTCTTCTCGGTAGCGGCCTTCTTAAACCCGGCTGCCACGCCCTGGTAAACCTTGCGCGGCCTGCCTCGTCCCCTCTTCGCCGGGGCCTCCTTGGGCGCGGGTTTCGGCTTCGGGGCGTCCTTGCGCGGTCTGCCTGGTCCCCTCTTCGCGGGCGCCTGAGACAAACCTTCGGTGGGGGGGTGCATCTCTTTCCCAATTTGCTTGCGCGCCGGCGCCTTCTTGGCCGCGGGTTTCTTGGCCGCGGGTTTCTTGGCCGCGGGTTTCTTGGCCGGCTTGGCCTTGACCTTCGTGGCCTTGGCTTTCTGGGCGGCGGCTCGCGAGCCTCGAGTCGATGCTGGCATGGTTCCCGCGGACTCGGCAGTGGTTCCCCCAAGAAATTGCAGTGTCCAAGAAAAGCGCATTGCGTGATGATGAAGGGCAACTCAACTGCTCAAAATGTTCCGGACCGGTCGCACCTACGCCGGCACGAACATCCCGTGCAGACCGTGGGGAATCTGATTGTCCAGCCACACCCTCGCCACCGGTCCTTTACCCAGGTCCTCACCGTCCAGAACCACGAGTGAGCTCCGTCCCGCGCCCTCCGCGTCGTGCGCACTGCACATGCCGAGGACCCAGCACCTGTCATCCGTCCCCGGCGCTCCGTCGCTTCCCTTCTTGGGCACCAGCACCACCTCCTCGCAGAAAGTCCTGTTCCCGGCCCACCACCGCTGGGTCTTCCCCGTGGCCACGTCGATGCGCACGTACCCCAGCGGCGGTCCGCTGCATCGAACCTCGTTGGAGATTGACGCGTACACGTATCGGCACTCTCGTCGGCCCTCAAACATCGGGTTGACGTGCGGGTGGTCTACGCACAGATCCTCGCACCCCGGCGCGGGTTCCCGGAACACCGTCCCGGTCCTCGCGTTTATCCTGTACCTCCATAGCAGCGTCCTCGGGATGTTGTTGAAGTCCGGGGACAGAGACGTGGCAATGTCAAAGTCCCAACCGGCGGATGCGCTCCACTCGCCGAGAAACGAACCGGGCTCCAACTTATCCCAGCCCGCGGTGTACGCCGTCACCCACTCTCGCATATCGGATTCCGAAACGTCGCGCCCGCCCTCGGCGAGGGGCGGTCCGTCGTGCGCGAACGCCACGTGAATCTCGAACGACTCCCTGGGCCCAGCCGCGGCGACGGCGGCGCGGTCGGATTTGTCCGCGCCGCCGTCGAATCCCGCGTCGCGCCGAGGAATCAGGTGAACCGTGACCGGGTCCTCGGGTTGCGAAACCAGGCACTCACCCGCGCCCTTCACGCCCGCCAGGTACAGCAGCGGATCCACCCGGAGGCAGTTCTGGATCATGACGTACCACGACTCGGTCACGGCGAAGTCGTGCGGCGCAGCCTCGCACCCCGACATCGAGTACTCCGTGGACGCCGCCTCGCCCCAGTTTTCGTCCCACTCCCAGAATGTGGCCTCCACGGACCGTTTCGCCACGGCGCTGGTCCAGCCCCAGCCGACGACCCGGCCGGTGTTTGGATCCACGTGAGGGTGTGCGGTGAACGCCTTTCCGCCGATGCCCAGCGCCGACTCCACGCCGCTCGGCGCGCCGACGGAGACGAACATGCCCCCGCTCAGCCGCCCGTTCAGGTCAACCTCGCCCACAGTCTCGAGCGTCTTCGGATCGAGCTCAACGGGCCGGCCGGCCTCGTACAACGCGTACACCTTCCCTCCCCACGCCAGTATGTTCGTGTTCGCCAGGTTCTTCTGGTGCAGGTCGAGCGCGTTGCGTAACGGGCCGCCGGTGCGCATCGTCCCGAACGTGCCCCGGTAAAGAACGTCGTCCGCCTCCTCCTCGGCTCGAAACTCCTTCGTGCGAACGAATCTGCTGGCGAACCTGGCGGTCTTCGCGTCGCTGAACTCGAAGCGAAGGACGTACCCGTCCCCGTCGAGCATGTGATTGTACTCCCTGCCCCCGCGCTCGAACAGTCCCGGGCCGTTGCGGTAGAGCACTCCGCCGATGAGCTCATCAGGGATGGATCCCTCCACGTTTCCACCGTCCCGGATGCTGTCGAATTCGCCCGCCACGGACTTGTACGCGTAGGACCAGTCAGCGTGGGAGTACACGCAGTACCCGTGGGTATCCGGGTCCGCGAGTAGATCCTCGTCGGGTCCCACGCTACCGCGCTTGCGGCCCCAGCCGAGCGTACGCGGCCGTCCCGGGGATGAAAGTTTGGACACGTCACGTTCCTCGGCGAGTGCCCGGCGGGGCCGGGCGCGGACCGCGCGCGAGAGACCGGCGGGCCGCCGAGGCGCGGGAATTTCTGTTTTCGCGCCGAGCGCGCGCGCCGCGGCACGGGCGGCGGTCATGGTCGCCATGGGGATGCGCGCCCTCCCAGGTGATGTCAATGGTCATTTTACCGTGTCGAGTCAACGAACTCGTGGCTGAGAATTGCCCGCCCAACTGCCCAACTGTATGAGTTGTTGGGCGCGCGTGACGTCTTGATACCTGTGCTATCGGCCTAATACGACCTGCTACTCGTTCTCTTCCCGGGTGAACCGTTCCAACCCGTCCGGCAGCGACATCGGCGAGTCCGCCTCGTCCCCTTCGCCCAGCCCCGTCGTTCCCACCTGAAGCACGGGCGACGACGCCGACCGCCGCATGGAAACCGCGTCCCTAAAAAATTCACCCCCGCCCCTGAGGCTCACGTCCCTCGTCTCCCACGCCCTGCGTCCCTCGTTGTGCACGCTCGTGTCGTCCAGGTTATCGACCATGTTCCGTCTGCTCTCCTTCAGCTTCGCGTCCACCTCCAGACAGGCCTGCTTCTTTTTCTTGAGACCGAGCTCGTACGCGAGCGCCGACGCCTCCTTCTTCAGCCACTTGAACGTCGAGCTCTTCTTCCCCTTCTTCTCCTTCACGAGATCGCTGACGCTCCCGATGTCGTGCACGTCGTGCAGCGACTCCTCGCTGTCGCCATCGCCGCGGAAGGAGACCACGGAGGCGGAGCGGTGCATGCCGCTGCCGCTTCTCTCTGGAGCGCTCCCCGCTCGAGAGGTGGGAGCGTCGGAGCCGTCGTCGGACCCGGCGCCGATGGAGCTCGTCACCTCCGACAGGCCGCTGTTCATCAGGCGCAGCGGTGGGCGCCCCCCCTCCCGCTGGCGCTGCTGCGATTGATCCTTGATGAACAGCCACGCCTCGTTCGTCCCGTGCTTGGAGACCTCCGGGGTGGGCAGCGGGGACGGTTCCTTGCTGCTGTGCGCCGAGACGTCGAAGAAATCTTTCGCCTCGACGTCCAGGTCGCGGGAGAATCGGCTCAGCCCGCGGCCGGAAGATCCCCTCGCCGTGGAGCCGTCGCTGCGTCTGCTGCCGATCGGTGCCGCGGCGGCAGCGGCGGCGGGCGGAGGCGGCGGCGGCGGTGCGGATGGATCTTCGTCCGACTGGATTCCCCCCCCAGAGACGCGCGGCTGCAACTTGGGATGCACCGGCGAGAGCAACGCCAGCGCGGCGCCCCGTTCGCCGCCGTGCACGCGGTCCTCCTGGAGCGAAAACGAGTCGTCCAGCACGTTTGCAGCGTCGCTCTCGCTGTCGCTGTCGCTTTCGTCGTCGTAGGCCGCCGCCAGTCCCGCGAACTGCTTCCGCAGCTCGAGCACCTCCTGCGAGGTCTTCGTGACCGACCCCTCGTGCTTGGCTATGCTATCCCGGATGGACTTCGAACCGAAGTACCGCGGACACGACGCGCCGTCATCCGATCCTCCAGATGTCTCCGCCCCCGCGACACTGCTCGTCATCGCCCGCTGCGCACCCGGCGGCAGTTGCTCAACCGAGGTCGCTGTTGGAGGATCGCTGTTTTGTCGGCCGTTTCCGACATCGGTCGAGTCGTCCCCTACGACCACCGCGCCCACCGCGGGCATCGGCTGCGAGAACCGTCCCTTTTTTAGGATGCCCCGGATGGGCGGCGGATCTGCCATGTTCCTGAACCGCCTAGACGGGGCCGCACCTCCTCTCGCCCGCCGCTCCGAGGTCTGCTCAACTATCGAAAAAGGTGACAAATAGCGATTCCGCCGCAGGTGCCGTCAAAACTCGCGGTCCCTGACCCTTCGGGGTTTTCATTTTTGAGAATGAGTGAGTCTTCGCATGTACGTTTTGATTAATTATGGTTAAATTAAACATACGAAATGTAGTCAGGGAAATCTCATTTCTGTATTTCCCTGAAAACCGTCCCACGTGCCAGCCCGCCTGCCGAGTGCGACTTTTGGCTGCGCTTCTGACTCAGATTCCAGCCCATCTATCTTCGCGCTCGCGCTCGACCATGGGTGGATGCCTGTCGCAGCCCGCTAATATTCAGGCTCCCGCATCCGTGGAGATTGTGTTCGACCGCAAGGTCGAGGATGATTACGATATCGGGCCAAAGCTAGGCGAGGGCGTGCAGGTGCGGGCCCGCACTCTCGCTCCCGATACCGCGGTGGAACCCGAATCCGATTCGGACGTCCATCCCTCGAACCTCGTACGTCCGGATCTGACCCTCCCGCTCCCGTCCGATTTCCCTCCCCGACCCAGGGTGTCGTCTTCAGCGGCGTGTGCAAGAAGACCGGCACGAAGGTGGCCGTCAAGCGCACCCACATCGGCTCATACGGCTCGTCCGCCAGCCGCGCCAGCGCGTTCGCCGAGATTGAGCTCCTCTCCTACTGCGACCACCCCAACGTCCTCCGGCTCATGGGCGCGTATCAGACCGGCGGCGACATCAACATGGTCTGCAAGAAAGTCGAGGGCTGGCACCTCATCCAGTACCTCATCCAGCTGGACAAGGAAGAGGCCGCGGGGCGGTCGGCGGAGGACATCGCGGCGGAGAAGATGTCGCTCATGCATCAGCTCGTCGACGCCGTCGCGCACGTGCACGCGCGAGACATCGTCTACCGAGACCTCAAGCCCGCGAATCTCATGATCAGCGAGCAGCAACCGAGGCAGCTGACGCTCATAGACTTCGGCCGCGCCACGCACCTGGACCGCGCGGCGAGGCTGGAGAAGGAGCAGCCGATGGGCACGAGCCTGTTCCAGGCGCCCGAGGTTGAGGAGCGCGCCGCGTACGGTCAGCAGTCCGACATGTGGGCCGTGGGCGTGCTCGTGTACCTCCTCATCAGCGGGGGCATGCCCTTCGAGCACTCCATCGCGGGTCTGTACAAGGTTCTCGCGGGCCAGTACAGGCCGATGGACGAGAGCTTCTCGCCCGAGGCTAAGGATCTGGTCTCGAGGCTGCTGGTGGTCGACCCCGACAAGAGGCTCAACGCGGCGCAGTGCACGCAGCACCCGTTCTTCACCAGGGAAGGGCTCGTGGCCGCGAAGGCTATCATCGCTAAGCTCCCCCGCAGCACCAGGTTGAGCCTGGGGTGCATCCAGGCGCTGGAGATGCACAAGAACATCGTTCGGGCGACTTGCAAGACGATGGCGGAGCAGCTCGGCGAGGACGACCTCGAGACGCTTCGACACTGGATGGCGATGAGCACCGAGGAGCAGCGGGATAAGAGCCAGGAGAACTCGGTGTCCGATAAGGCGGCAACGTCCGCGAGGACCTTCATCGTCGGCAGAGTTGACTCGCAGGCGCGCATGAAGAACTTGGAGAGTCTTTACGCCGAGATGCGAGAAATCGGCGAAGGATCCGTGCGGTTCCGCGGCGGGGTGGCGAAGATGCGCCGGCCGCCGTCCGTCGAGGACATGTCCAAGATACTGGACCAGGACAAGGACGACATGTCGCTCAAGCCCGTGAGCGAGGGCAAGCGCATGAGCATGGACGCCGTCCGACCGTCCCCGTGGAACACCGTGGAGGATGGCATGAACCGAAACGATTCCGCCGCGTCGCTCGCGTCTGACGACGACGGCAAGAATGGGGACAGCAAGAATGGGGACGGCAAGAATGGGGACGGCAAGGGAAGCGACCCGCCGTCCCGGGGAGGGAGCAGACACGGCGGGACGTTCCTGTCCGTCGCGCATCTCCACGGCTTGTGCTCCCTCGACGAGCTCATCGCGGCGTGCCACAGCTGCGACTGCGAGCCGCTCGCCGACGAGCTCGAGCGCGTGAAGGAGTCGCTTCGGGACGAGCGCATCGCCGTGCTCAAGGAGGCTGGGGTCAAGACCACCGATTCCAGCAACGCGCTGTTGGACACCATGCTGTTCCGATACGACGAGCTCTTCCAGAAGGTGGTCACGCTGCAGGTGGAGCTGAGGCGGGAGCGGGAGGCGACGGAGGCGGTCAACGCCGGGCTGGCGTGCGCGTGGACCTCGGAAAAGGCTAAGAGTTTTCGCGAGCAGCGGGTGAGGGAATCGATAATCGACGCGGACCTGCACCCGACGAACGCGGCGTGAGCGCGAGGTTAGCGCGCGCGCGCGCAGTGGATTTTATCGTCATCGTGTGTCGAGCTATTACGTTATTAAGATGCCGTCGTCCGCCCTCGCGCGCTCCCCGTTTACTTGCTCTTCTTCGCCCTCTTCTCCGCCTCCGCAATCTCTTTTTTGCGGTACTCGACGGCCGCGGGATCGAACGTCATCTGCGCCTTGGTCTTGTACGGCCTGAGCTCGTGGAACCCCAGCCCGACGAACCCGATCACGCACCCGGGGTAGAGGAAGAGGTTGGCGCTGCTGAATCCGAACTGGGTGGCGTACCCAGCGAAGGCGATGAACGCGAAGGACAGGAGCGTGAAGAAGAGGCCGACGTACTGCCTGAGGTAGTAGACGAGCGTCATCTCGTTGCCGTCCGGGTCCAGCTTGGCGCCCGCGGCGCCCTTCTTTCCCGCCGCGGACTTCTTGGCGGGGGTCTTGGCGGCGGGCTCGGCCTTGCCCTTGGCGGGGGTCCTTCGCGTCGCGACCATGATGGCGGTGGCGCGTGTTGGGATGTTGGCCGCCGCCCAAATTGTCGGCCACTTTGCTCGCACCGTCGTTCGGCCCTTTCACTTTTGGAAAGGGCGTTTCGATTTCGGTGATTCGGCGTGATGCATTCGCCGCCGAGATCGAGTTCGTCGGCACCCCGAGAGCTGACGGGGCGCGCGATAAATTGCGGGGCGCGAGGTCCCCGCGAGGTCCCCGAGCGCCGGCTTCCGAGGTGCGGGACGATGCCTCGAGCGCTGTTCGCGCTGTTGCTGGCGCTGTCGTGCGCGGCGAGCGTCGGCGCGGGAGGGGGATGGGACGAACGTTGGTACGGCCCGCCGGACGACCACCCCGCGCTCGAATTCGGGCGAAGCCTTCTGGGACGGAGCAAATCTCTCCGGGCGCTGCGCGCCGCCGAGACGACGTCGCTCGCCAAGGGTTCGATGGTGACCGGCTGCGACGAGCTCGGAGGGATCGGTAACCTGTCGTCTACCGAGAGTCCGTGCGTGGTTCCGGCGAACGCCTCGGTGTCGCTCCCCCCCGGAACGTGGATCCTCGGGTCGGGCTCGCTGACCCTGTCGCCCGCCGCGTCCGTGGGCTGCGACGCGCCGGGGTGCCTGATCACGGTGCTCCTGGGCGGAACCCTGCGGGTGAACCACCGCGCGCGCGTCCACGGGGGATACGTCAACGTCACCGCGGCGGCCGTGGAGATCATCGGCGCGGGCGCGAGCGTCGACGCGGACGGCCTCGCCGACCCGAACGAGCGACGCGGTTGGAACCAACCCGACGATGACGAAGACGACGGCCGACGCGATCCCGACGCCGATCCCAACGCGGGTGCGGGGTTCGGGGGCGAGGGCGCGTCGTGCCCGCCGCCCGGACGCGCGCTTCCCACGCGGCGCGGCGGCCGCGGCTACGCGTACGCGGAATCCGTCGTCGACGCGATCGCCAGGGGGGCGCCGCCTCCGACGTCGGGAACGTCGGCGGGGAATCGGCCAGCCGTGTCGCGCGAAAAGGCCCGCGATCCCGACGATCCCGACGATCCCTTCTATCCGGCGGGCGGCGGCGGCGGCGCGGGGGGCGGGCGGGTGGTTTTGGTCACGCG